>Ga0233433_10001000_pt1 | contig 28795 bp, 34 predicted proteins | sample SI_122_August201_5_FD_179868 | JGI IMG/M metagenome (GOLD analysis project Ga0233433, IMG submission 179868) | Seawater microbial communities from Saanich Inlet, British Columbia, Canada - SI_122_August2016_100_MG | ecosystem: Environmental > Aquatic > Marine > Inlet | place: Canada: British...
GCCATCAGATCACACAAGTCAGAATCACGCCCCCCGACCAACCCGATGACGTGGCAGTGGATGCAAATGCTGAGTAAACAACGGGTTAGCCAATACCCCTAGCGCGCCCATCATGCTTGCCGTAAGATAATCAATATTCAGATTTGGATCAGTTACGGGAGGAATCGGGGATTATGCAGGGAAAAATCATACCTGATATCGTTGAGCGTATGAACATCGCTTCCGTCACGGTGGGTGATACGATTCTGACGGCCGCCAAAAAAATGGCCGATGCGCATATTGCCGCACTCATAATCGTTGACGCAGACGGCATGCTGATCGGCATCATCACCGAACGCGACCTGACGCAAAAGGTTTTAGCGGCCGGAAAAAATGGCAACACGACAATAGTCGGCGATATTATGACCGCCAATCCTGATACGTTAGCACCGGATGATTCGGCACGCGACGCGCTTGAATTGATGCAGACGCGTGGTTATCGCCACTTACCCGTAGTGGAAGACGGAAAATGCGTTTCCATCGTGTCCATCCGCGATCTTTACGCGTCGGTGAAAGAGGCCTTGGAAAAAGACATCGAAGAAACCCAGGCCTTTGTTTTCGGTGACCGTTACGGCGCCTAAGCCGCGCCATTCGTAGCACCCGCAGGCGCTTTCCATTCTTCCAACAGGCGCCCGGTTACGTAAACCGTACCTGTGAATGTTGCGATGTTCTCCGCATCCCGAGTCACGTCAACCCGGTAGACGGCCGTCCGGCGCGCCCGTGAAAGTTCAACCGCCTCAGCACGAATGACATCGCCGGCGCGGCAACCTTGAATATAGGCAATATGGGTATCGATCCCGATGGAGACAGTGCCGGCGGCATTTGACGCCAAGCCGAAGGCCATGTCGGCAAGCGCGAATATCGCGCCGCCATGGGCGCCGCCCAGAAAATTCATATGCGTTTCCGTAATCGTCATCTCAAGGGTGACCTGCCCTTCCTCGGCCCTGACGAACGAAATACCCAATGCCCGAGCAAACGGGTCATCGCTGAGCAATTCCGACAGCTGATCCTCTAAAGCGGTCATGCGGCAATCAATGGTTGCCCGAAGCCCAACTCATCGCGCAATCGGCCACAAACCTCCCCGTTGGTCGCACCTGCCTCGACGGCTTCGACGATACGGCCAAAAATATTGTCGCTTTCGTCCTCCGATGCCCTGGCAAGGTTATCCAGCGCCTTAGCTACCGCCTCGTTGGAGCGTTCCGACTTGAACCGCTTAAGATTGTCGATGTGGCGCTGCATGACATCGGCTGATGGTCTGTCCAAGGCGCGCGGCGGTATTTCGGAATCGTCCTGGTATTTGTTGACCCCGACGATGGCTTGTTCGCCGCCATCCACTTTCGCCTGAAATTTTGCTGCTGACTCGCCGATCATCCGCTGCACCAAACCGGTCCGTACGGCTTCAAACATGCCGCCCGCGGCCTCGACCTTGTCCATCACCGCCAGTATTTGCTCTTCCATGTCATTGGTCAGTGTCTCAACATAAAATGACCCCGCCAGCGGATCGATGACATCATCAAGATGTGCTTCATCACGCAAAATATTCTGCGTCGCCACGGCGATCTTCGCGGCCTCTTCGGTTGGCGTGCTGAGCACTTCATCGTAGGCGTCCGTGTGCATGGATTGCAGGCCGCCGAAAATGCCGGCGATAGCTTGTGCGGTGACCCGTGCGATGTTGTTCAATGGCTGCTGACGGGTCAGGTCGAGGCCCGAGGTCTGAGCATGGAACTTGAACCGATGCGAGTGCATATCCTTGGCCCCCAAACGATCACGGGCAATGCGCGCCCAAATGCGGCGCCCTGCCCGAAGCTTTGCAATTTCTTCGAAAAAACTGATTGAAATGTCGAAGAAAAAAGTGAACCGGGGCAGGAACTTATCGGGATCCATGCCGCGCGCAATGCAATCGTCGGCAAATTGAATTGCAGTGGACAATGTGAAGGCCATGGCTTCGGCCGGTGTCGCGCCGGCCTGTTGCATGTGCTGACCGACCACCGATACCGGATTCCATTTCGGCACATGTTCGTTGGCGAAAGCGACGTGATCGACAAAGACCCGCCGCGCCCCACTCAAGGCCAGACGGAAGAACATATGATTGGCCACAAAATGCGAAATGAAATCGCTTTGGTTCGAGGTGCCGGACACCTTGTCCCACGAAATGCCACGGCGATTGGCAGTAGCTAACAAGAACGCCAAAAGGGTGAACGGTGATGGGTCGTTCAACGCGATCGATGTAGTATCGATGGGCACACCGTCAAGGCAAGTGTCCAGGTCGTCGACCGTGTTGATAGTGGTCCCGCAGGTCCCCAACAGCACCGGGTCGACCTCATCCATGTCATACCCCCGATAGACCGAATTACACGGAATGACGCTCAGCGCGTTGGCGCCGGCGGCAACAATTTTGCGCATCCGCGCGTTGTATTGTTCGGGTGTCGCCAACCCGACCAGCTGGCGCTGGCTCCAGGCCCGGCCACGGTGCATGGTTGGATAAATGCCGCGGGTCCAAGGCTCTTCGCCGGGAAAGCCCAAATCCGGCATATAGCTCTCGCTGTCCCAATCATCGGGCGTATAGAGCGGCTTGATGGGAATACCGGAGCGGTTTTCACGCTGCGCATCACCGGGCAGGTTTTCTTCATAAGCCGATTGCCAGCGCTGATCGGCGGCATTGCGGTCATGATCAGATGATCCGTTTTTTGGCATGACTATCTCCTGGTTCGATAACTTTCGGCCGTTAACGGCCACGGTTTTCTGAAATAAGGGCGGCAATGCGCGTCACGATCTCATCGCGCGATGATCCCGGGTGAAAAATTTCGGCGACGCCGGCCTCTCTGAGATCATTGGCATCATTTTCCGGCACGATACCGCCCACGATGACGACAACGTCATCAAGTTTTGCGGCGCGCATAGCCTCCATTAGCTTCGGCACCAAAAGGTGATCGGTGGCCAACGAACTGATGCCAATGGCATCGACATCTTCCTCCATTGCCTGATTGACGACGGTCTCGATGGCTTGCCATGGCGCCGTGTAGATGACCTCCATCCCGGCGTCGCGCAGGAACCCGGCAACCAACCTTGACCCCCGGTCATGTCCGTCGAGACCGATCTTGGTGACCATGACACGGGCGGGGCGGCCAAGTAGGCCTTGCAGGTCTACACTGGCAGCCGTAGTCGAGCCGTCATCGGTGGCGCTATTCGTGGCGCTCATATGTTCTCTCCCTTGCGGATTAAATCAACGAAGGCCTCAGCGATATCGCGGGGGCTGTCGCCTTCTGGCCGATACCAATTCTGGGTCCAATTCATGGCACCTAGAAGCATCAATCTTAAATGTCGGCGTGGCGCATCCGGTGCCAGCGGCAGTTCATCGACAAGGCGGTGAAATATGAATTCGTATTCGTCACGCAGCGCAATCAGCCGTCGCCTGGCCGCGGCATCACCGCGCGGCAGTTCCCGAACAACCACTTGCGCATAATCGCCGCCGTCCAATAACGCATCAAGATGCGCACTCATAGCAGCTTGCAACCGCTGCCAAGGGTCAAGCGTATCCAAAAGCGCAGAACTGACCGCATCAGTGATACGGCGAATGCCTTCTTCGTGGACCGCCACTAGAAGATCTTCTTTTGAGGCGAAATAATAGTACATGGACCCGGCCTTCATGCCAGCCCGCGCCGCGATATCGCGCATGGATGCCGCCGCATAACCTTCGGTTCGAAAATGACCGGCCGCGGAATCCAACAGTTGCGGCAATTTATTGTCCCGCCCAACCGAGGGATCTTTATAAACCTGAGCCGCTGCCACCATCGCTTTGATTTTCCCGTGACGTCCGCACTGATGCGGGTTTACATTATCTAACTAACATTTGTTAGGTAATATTTCAAGCCAGCATCACAGCCATCCGCCGAATTGACAAGCTCGTGACACCGGTGCAAGGACTGGCTTTGAAAAATTCGCGCCCTACTCCGAAAAAGGAACCGATCATGTCGCTCTCCCGTCCGGCCCCCAGAAAACACATTCATACCCGCCGCATCGAGTGCCAGGGTTTCCAGCGCGATGACGGGCATTGGGATATCGAAGGAACTTTGACGGATTCGAAAACTTATTCCTTCGACAACGTGGACCGCGGCGGCGTTGCCAGCGGCGAGGCGGTTCACCGGATGACCATTCGGCTGACGGTGAATGACGATATGGTCGTGCAGGCCGCCGAAGCCTTCACCGAGTCGTCGCCCTATACTCTTTGCACGGACGCCAACAGCAGCGTGCCTGAAATTGCAGGACTAACGATCGGCCCCGGTTGGCGCAAAGAGGTGCGGAAAATTATGGGCCGCACCAAGGGCTGCACCCATGTCCGCGACATGATGATGGGCCCGGTTGCGCAAACCGCTTATCAAACGATTATTCCCATGCGTAACCGCAAGTCATCAGAGGATGCTAAAAAACGAACCGATCGCCCACCCGTGCTCGACACCTGCCACGCCTATGCGAGTGACGGTCCCATCGTCGAACGCACATGGCCACAATTTTATACGGGCGAGGATTAAGTCCCACCTCGTAAGACCCGCCACGCAAGTCCCACCTGGGTGCACCGGCCAAAGGATTCAACCGGTCATCGATAATCCGGGCAACATGTCTTCCGCACGACCACTAGTCAGGCCGCCGCATTCGGCCGCGAACTTGTGGAAGTAGGTGATAATAAATGCGCGGACGGCCGAGGTCCGGCTGGAATTGTCCCGGCATTCATCGATCGCCGAGCACAACACGTGCAGACTGACATCTTCAAACACACAAATTTCGTCAATAGCTTCCCAGGTGGCTTCCTCGAGTCGCATGCTTGTGCGGCGCCCATTGATTTTGATATTTCGGCTGATGAGACGGCTTTTCATGGCAATACGGCCCTTTATGTCCCTACCGATACATCAATTGCAGGGACCCAATTCAGCACCCGCAGCATCGGTGGTATTTTATTATTTACCAAGCGCACCCCATCCCGCGCTTAGTAATCTGAATAAGTGTTATCCAGATAAGAAAAACTTACCATTAATAGACCAAAACCAATAGTGGAATTATTCAAAAACTTAGCGTCCAGAACAGGCGTTTGAAATTTGCTTTCCGGTCGGGCTATCTCTTGCCAGTAGCGAAGCAAGATCGCATAGTTGTCGCATGACAGCGAAGCTCCACACACCCGTTCTTGAACGTTATGGCCCGGATCCGAATGCCGATCTCATGGTCTGCGATTGGCCCGGTTGTGATGATGAAGCGCCGCATCGTGCTCCCCGGTCGCGCGATGAGCCGAACAGTTTCCGATGGTTCTGCAAAGTGCATGCAAGCCAGTACAACAAGGCATGGAATTTCTTCGCCGATTTGACCGATGACGAGGTCGAAGCCATTGTCCGCCACGACACGGTTTGGAACAGGCCATCGTGGCCGCTAGGCGCCGCGCCGGCGATCAGAGCGTTCATGGCCGGCGAATTCGATGATCCTTTTGGCACCTTCGACAATGACGGAAGCGACAGTGAACGCGCCTCGGGCGACAAGCCGGCCAGTGATCCAAGCCTTGCCGCCATTGGGGCCGAAATTCGGCGCGCGTTGGCAGTGCTGGATCTCGAAATTCCAGTGGATATCGTGGCCGTCAAGACACGCTACAAGGATTTGGTCAAAACCTACCATCCGGACGCACCAGGCGCGCCGGCGGATGCAGATGATCGGATCAAGGAAATCAATCACGCCTACCGGCTGATTATGGACTTCCTGGAAACATAGGTTTTCCGCCGCCCCGCCTTGACTGAACGGGGCATTCCCCCTACACCCACTGGTCCGCAAACTGCGCAAATACTCCGCGACCCCGACCCGTCAATAGAAATGGATCTTCTGCCATGACCGCCGCCGTTAACACGTCCGATGCCCTGGCTGCCCAGGAGCCGGATATCACCGTCTCCGTCCGTCAAATTTTCGGCATCGAAAGTGACATGGAGGTTCCGGCCTTCAGCAACACCGATGAACATGTGCCCACCGTCGACGATGCCTATCGTTTTGACCATGATACGACATTGGCCATTCTAGCTGGGTTCGCGCACAACCGCCGCGTCATGATCCAAGGCTATCACGGCACCGGAAAGTCGACCCATATCGAGCAAGTGGCGGCGCGCCTGAACTGGCCCTGCATCCGGATCAACCTGGACAGTCACATCAGCCGGATCGATCTGATCGGCAAAGACGCAATCGTGCTCCGCGACGGCCATCAGGTGACGGAATTCCGCGAAGGCATTCTGCCTTGGGCGCTTCAAAACCCGACGGCGTTGGTATTTGACGAATATGATGCCGGACGGCCCGACGTGATGTTTGTGATCCAGCGTGTGCTTGAGGTTGAAGGTAAATTGACCCTGCTTGATCAGAACCGGGTGATGCAACCGAACCCGTATTTTCGTCTGTTTTCGACGACCAACACCGTTGGCTTGGGCGACACCACCGGGCTCTATCACGGCACCCAGCAAATCAACCAGGGACAAATGGACCGCTGGAATATCGTCACCACATTGAACTATCTGCCGCACGACGCGGAGCTTGAAATCGTGCTGGCGAAAGCATCAGCCTATGACACCGACGAAGGCCGTGAATCGCTGGCTGCCATGGTCAATGTTGCCGACCTGACCCGTTCGGGTTTCGTCAACGGTGATATTTCCACCGTTATGTCGCCCCGCACCGTGATTACCTGGGCAGAGAACGCGCAGATATTCGGTGATGTCGGTGTCGCTTTCCGGCTCACATTCTTGAATAAATGCGATGAGATTGAGCGGCCGGTGGTTGCCGAATACTACCAGCGTTGCTTTGGCCAGGAACTCCCCGAATCGGCCGCCAACGCCGTTCTTCAATAGAAAGCAGGCCCGCCCGCACGGGCGATGCCGGACTGTCTGATGATACGCAAGGAAGAACCCAACGAACTGGTCAAACGGGTCACCTCGGCAACGCTGAAGGCGGTGGCGGCGGAGAAGGAATTGACCGTCGCCTTCACGCCTGGCCAAGCCTCGGCGACGAAAGAATCCGCCGTATTACCGACGCCAGTCGGTGCCGTTGATCTGGCCGCTTTAAAGAAGTTACGCGGTGTATCGGACGCCTTGGCGCTTCGGTTGCGCTATCACGACCAGGACGTCCACCGCGAGCACATGCCGTCGGGGCCTGAAGCCCGGGCCGTCTACGAAGCCATTGAACAGGTGCGTTGCGAAAGCCTCGGCACGCGCCGGTTCTCAGGGATCGCCGAAAATATCGGTGCCTTGCTTGATGAACAATGCAAGGCCAAGGGCTTCGGCGCGGTCACGGAAAAGAACGACGCCATGCTTGCCGATGCGGTGGGCCTTATGGTCCGTGAATGCCTGACCGGCGAGACCGCGCCGGAAAGCGCGCACGGCCTGATGAATATCTGGCGCCACGACCTTGAGGGCCGCATCGGCAAGCAAGTGCGCGCCTTGCGCGACTGCCCCGCCGACCAGGAACGCTTCGCCGACGTCGTCACCGATATCATCCGGACGTTGGATTTGATCGACGACGACACACAGCCGCTCGATTCCGATGATCAGGAAAACGAAGACAATCCCGATGAAGCCGGCGATGACGCCGATCAAGGTGCGGATTCGGAAATGGATGATGATTCCATGATGGCCGGCGAATCCGGTGAAATGGAAATGACCGACGAAGGCGATATGGGCGACGGTGACGAGGAACAATTCGCCACTGGCGATGGCGAGGAAGAACCCGCCGGCCCAAGCCGCTGGAACGAGCCTTGGCACCGTGACGAAGCCAATTCGGATATTCGCTATCACCCGTTTACCGCCAAGTTCGATGAAATAACCGGCGCCGAGGAATTGTGTGACCCCGAAGAACTCACCCGGTTGCGTCATCAACTGGACCAACAGCTATCGCACCTGCAGGGTGTCGTGTCGCGGTTGGCCAACCGATTGCAGCGTCGTTTAATGGCCAAGCAGACCCGGTCGTGGGAGTTTGATCTGGAAGAAGGCATCTTGGATGCAGGTCGGCTTTCAAGGGTTGTCGTTAATCCGACCCAACCGTTGTCGTACAAAATGGAACGCGACACGGATTTCCGCGATACCGTGGTGACGCTGCTGGTTGATAATTCGGGATCCATGCGCGGCCGGCCGATCACCGTGGCGGCCATGTGTGGTGATATTTTAGCTCGCACGCTGGAACGCTGCGCGGTCAAGGTTGAGATATTGGGCTTCACCACCCGGTCATGGAAAGGCGGTCAAGCGCGTGAGAAATGGGTCGCCGACGGCAAACCCAAAAATCCGGGCAGGCTTAATGATTTGCGCCATATCGTGTTCAAATCCGCCGACCAACCCTGGCGGCGCGCGCGCAAGAATTTGGGCCTGATGCTGCGCGAAGGTTTGTTGAAGGAAAACATCGATGGCGAAGCGTTGCTTTGGGCGCATCACCGTTTGATGGGGCGCCCCGAACAACGGCGCATCCTGATGGTGATTTCCGACGGCGCGCCGGTGGACGACGCAACCTTGTCAGCCAACCCCGGCAACTATCTTGAACGCCATCTGCGCGACGTCATCGAATGGATTGAAACCAAATCCGATGTTGAGATCAGCGCCATCGGTATCGGTCACGACGTAACCCGCTATTACCGCAGGGCCGTCACCATCGTTGATGCCGAGGAACTGGGCGGCACGATGATGAACCAACTAGCCGAACTGTTCGAAGACGACGTCCCTGCCAAGGGCCGCCAACGCCGAGCCTGATCAGGCAACAATTTCATTTGAAGATAGCTAACCGGGCGCGAACCGCCTGCGGCCTCAATGCACCATAAGATAGGGAGCGGCAATCGGCGGGTCGCCAAAAGGCGAGGCCAGAGATGCCACTTCGACTGGCGGACGCACCAACGTAAGAGCCGGGCTGCGGTGCCCTGCCATCGCTGTCATCAGGGTGTTGCCACGCCCATCAACGCAAACATCGCCTTCGGTGATGCCGCGCCAAATTGAGCAATCCTGGCCTGCAGCCATGGAAAGCCCGTGATCAGCGAGAGTCTTGTCGGTCGTCACCATACTGAAACCATCCAATACCCAGCCGGCGACCTGAAGCGGCACGGGCAGCGCGCACCCGCTTAGTATCATCGCCACAATCGATAGCCAAAATAAGTGCCGCATGTGAACCCCTTTTCGTCGCATCATCGCCCCCCAGCGGTCGCATTATCCTACTAATCACTGACATATAGCTGACGGAATTCGCTAACTTATTGAGTCCGCATAACTGTATTATGAAATGATGTGAAGAGATTTTTGTTCACGGCAGTGCACAACAAGCCCATTCCCCTTTCTTCCTTTCCCACGCTGCTCTGCCCGGCTAGCATTCACCCTATGAAATTTATCCACCTTACCGACCCGCATCTCGTTGCTCGGTCGCGCGAAATTTTCGGTTTCGAAGCCCGAGATCGATTGGCGCAAGCGGTCGAGAGCATCAACGCGCGATTTGCTGACGCCGAGTTGTGCATGGTCACCGGCGACATCACGCATCTGGGCGAAGCCGCTGCTTACGGAGAAACCAACGAAATCCTCAGCAGGCTGAATATGCCATGGCATCTTTTGATGGGTAATCACGACGACCGGATAGCCATGCGCCAAGAATTTCCAGACGCACCTTGGCGCGATGATGGGTTCTTGCAATACACCCTAGAAACACCGGCCGGTGTTTTCATCGCGCTGGATACGGTTGATGACGGACGTGGTCCCGGATATTTATGCGAAGCCCGATTGAGATGGTTTCGCGAACAATTGCTAAAAACCGCCGACGCCGGCCGCGACGTATTCGTGTTCATGCATCACCCGCCCTTTGATAGCGGTATCCACGGCATGGACGCGCAGCGCCTGACGAACGCTGAGGACATGATTGCCGTCCTACAGGGATTTACCCATATCCGTCACTTGTTCTTTGGCCACCTCCACCGCACCTGTCATGGCGCTTGGCGTGGGTTGCCATTCTCAACAGTGAAGGCGACTTCGTTTCAGATCGGCTTGGTCCTTGATAACGAAACGCCGGTACAGGGTACGGTGGAAGACCCGGCGTATGCCATCGTACTGGTCGATCAGGACAGTGTCGTCGTCCACGACCACAGTTATTTCGACGATGAGAAAATTTTCGATTTCGCCAGCGGGCCGCCAAATCCCGAAATAGCCGAGAGTTGAGCCATGCATTGGTTCGCCTACGTGGGTCTGGCATTATTTCTGAGCATTTTACCACCGGCTACGAACGCAGCGACGCCGGAAGTGAAGTTGGTCCACCACGGCATCCATTTAGTCGGGCTTCCGTTGCCCGAACAAAAATTTGATATTGACCTATTGGCCCCAGCGGACGGCGTCGCCAACATCAAACACGCCCTAGACCGCATCTATAAAAAATCACCGTTCAGCGTCAAATATTTGGAAACATTAAAGAAAAATGGTCGCGTCAGTATCGTTTACGATGCGGCCTTTCCCAAAAAACAAATGTCGACGGTGACCATTGCTGCGTTTTTTCCCGATTTCTTTCAAAAAGAAGCCGGCGGACTGAAACAATTCTTGGTCGTCGTCGGGCGTTTCGGAGTTAAATGGGAAATCGACAAACTGGCCGCCGTCGTCGTCCATGAACTGGTCGGGCACGGCCTGCAGCACTACCGGGGGCGGGGTACCAATGACCGCAAAATCGACCGCGAATGCGAAGCCTTGATCCACGAGGAAAAAGCCTATCAAGATTTCGGCGTCCGCCGCGACAGCCGCGATATGATCCGATTCCGGCGCGACGTCAGGTCAAATTGGTGCGCCGATTTCAGCCGGTATTTGCGCGATTCCGGTATCAACGTCGATAAGGCCTGGGGGTTCGGTAAACCTGACGTACCGCAACTTTTGGATCGGTTCGAAAAGTATATCCAGCATCTACGAAAGACGGGTGTCTCAGGCAAAGCGGTGGCAGCGGCGAAAGCCAAGCGTACGGAAAATTTCGCTGCGTTCGCCGCAAAAGCCGAAAAAAATCGTTCAGCGCCCGACATGCTCATTGTCGCGAAGCGCTATCTGAAAGGCATCGGCATTCACCGCAATGCGCGCAAAGGCGCAGCATGGACACAGAAGGCCGCGGAATTGGGCCACGCGCCGGCGCAACACATCCTGGGCGCGCTCTATGCCGCTGGACACGGTCTCAAGCTGGACCCAGTGGAAGCCTACAAATGGTTCACCCTGGCTGCCCGAGGCGGGACCGCCAAATCAAAGAAGTCGTTAAAGAAAATAATACGCAGGCTATCCGCTGCCGACATCAAGGCAGCGAAGGCGCGCATCGCCACCTGGAAACCAAAAAGCGGCTGAGCGCCGCCTCAACCAAGGTGCTTGGCGAAGAACGCCAACGTGCGTTTCCAACTCACCTGCGCGTCTTCCTTGTCATAGCGCCCGTTTGATGGGTTCGCGAAGGCATGATTGGCCTCATACCAATGATTGGTAAACGCCTTTCCGGCTTTTGCCATTTCGACCTCAAAGCCACCGACCATGTCCTTGTTGATCCATTTGTCCTGGGTTGCGAAGTGGCCAAGGACCGGCCCTTTCAGATTAGCCAGATCAGCCGCCGTCTTGTTGACGCGTCCATAGTAGATGACCGCCGCATCGACTGGCTCGCTCATGGCGGTATTCAACGACCATCCGCCGCCAAAACACCAGCCCACGGTGCCGATCTTGCCGGTGCCTTTCGGGTGCGCCTTCAGCCATTTCGCCCAGGCGCGAACCGTTTCCACGCCCTCGGCCTGATTGACGGCCTTCATCAACACTCTGGCGCCGTCCCGGTCGCCGGCACTGGCGACCTTGCCGTCATACATATCCAACGCCAGTGCGATGTAGCCCTGTTTTGCATATTCAGCGGCGACGGATTTGATTTGATCATTCAATCCCCACCATTCATGCACCAACAATATGGTCGCGGCGGGCGTCTTGTCCGGCATCGCCATCGCGCCGGACACCTTGCGTCCGTCTCCCGTAGTAATTTCCACGGTTTCCAACCCACCGGCGGCGGCTTGTGCCAACTTCGGGTCCGCAAGAATAGCGGCCAGCGGCATGCCAGCCGCCATGCCCCCAGCCACACCTTTAATCATGCGGCGGCGTGAAATCTCGTTCATCAAAACCTCCCTAATAAATTAGCTGTCCTCAGTTTAGCGCTTGAATGTGGAGATTCGGGTCACAATTCGGTTATGATCCCTGGGCGGTGCCCCTTGAACCCTTTACCAAAGAAATCGATGAAATCACTTTTTACCATCGTGCTGGCCGGTCTCATTGCGTTTGCCGCACCCGATTCCATTGCCGGATCGATCAAAGTCACTACCACACCGGTACCGTTGAATTCGGAGGACCCTAACCAAACTGATGTCGGCAAATTGCGCTATCGGGGCGGCATCGCCATGCGTTCCAGTGATGCGACATTCGGCGGCCTATCTGGATTGGCCGTCAGTGCCAACGGCAAGCGACTTTTCTCTGTTACCGACACGGGGCGCCGGCTGGCCGCGCGGATCGTCTATGGCGAAAACGGTGATCTCGCCGGTCTTCGCCGAACTGATTTGGATACCCTGTCCGGGCTGGACGGCGAACCCTTAAAAGCCAAATCAGAATCAGATGCCGAGTCGATAAGCCCCGGTGTCGAAGGTGAAATCATCGTCAGCTTTGAACGCCGCCATCGGTTATGGCGCTATATGCCGGGCCAAGTCCTCCCAGAACCGCTGCCGCCGCCGGATGAACTGGCGGATATGAAAAAGAATAGCGGCATCGAAGCACTTACGTTGCTGGCGGACGGTAGCCTCATTGCAATTACCGAAGGCTCGAACAAGTCCGATAGCGCATTGGCCTGGATCAGCAGCGCCGAGGGATGGTCAGTCATGACTTACGTCACAAACGATAAGTTTCGCCCCACCGGTGCCGCCACCATGGCGAACGGCGATGTCTTGGTATTAGAGCGTCGCTTTACCCTGCGTGCCGGCGTGGCCGTCAGGATCGGGCGCCTAAAAGGGACAAGCATCCGCGCCGGTGCACGCCTTCGACCGCAGATCATCGCTGAACTCCGCCCCCCCCTGACCGTCGACAATTTCGAAGGCATCGAAGTTCACCAGTCCGCCGACGGGCGCAATTGGATATATATTATTTCCGATGACAATTTCAGTCCGCTGCAGCGAAATCTACTGATGATGTTTGAATTGATGGAGTAATCAGAAGATGCCCCGTTTTGCGATCATACTTTGCTTAGTGACAGCCGTTGGCTTGCCCGCAATCGCGGCGCAATCCACCCCCAAGGCGCACCGCGTCGATCGCCCGGACGCGCTGAAGCTCGAACGGACGGGCACCTCTTCAACCAAGTTCTTTAGTCCTCATAACCTTGTCCTGGCGCCGGACGGTCGTCATCTCGTTGTCACCGACATGGGCAACGATGTTATCAAAGTTCTGGACCCATCCACCTTGCAAACCATCGCACGGTTCGGCGACGGCGAGCTGGCCGGCCCTCACGATGCAGACTTCGATGCCAGCGGGCGTTTATTGATTGCCGATACCGGCAACGAACGGATTGCCATCTATCGCTTCAACGGCGTGATTGAAGGAAAGGCCATGGTCGAGCCGGCGGGCGAGATAACGGACGGTATAGATTGGCCGGAAGGCGTGGCTGCGGCCGCCGACGGGCATTTACGTGACGAATGTTGGCTCGAACTCGTTGGTAATGATTGAGGGCGACAAAATCATCAAGCGAGTGGACGGTCGCAACAGTGGCGGCAAGGTCTTTGATCGCCCACATGATGTGGAATTCGATGAAAGCTCGGGGCGTGTCATTGCCGCCGATTCGGGCAACAACCGGCTGATGATCTATGACCGGGACTTAAATTTTATTACCCAGCTTTGCGGCGCGCCGTACCATTTTTATGAACCGAAATACCTGGCAACGACGCCCGAAGGCGTCATCTGGTTGGCCGACGAGTACAATTCGCAAATTAAAATTCTGGACCACACTTACCGTCCCATCGGTTTCATCGGCACCGGTGAGAAAGGATTGGGCAAGGGACAATTGAATTGGCCGGAAGGGGTGTTTGTGAAAGGCCCGGATGTCTGGATTTCAGACACCTATAACAACCGTATTTTGAAATACCGGTTACGCTGATCAGCAATCCATATCAGACAATAAAAAAGGCCCGCAAAGCGGGCCTTCCTCGCGACGGGTCACGGCGCTATGCCGCGGCGCCTGCCGCTTTCTTGATCCGCTTTTTCAGCCGGCGCAACTCAACTGTCAGGTCAGCGTCGCGGGCATCAAGCATATAGGCGTCAAGGCCGCCCTTGTGTTCGACGGTGCGGATCGCCGCCGCGCTGATGCGCATGCGAACGGGCTTACCTAGTGCGTCGCTCATGATGGAGACGTGCTGCAGGTTCGGCAAATACCGCCGCCGCGTTTTGTTGTGGGCGTGCGAGACATTATTGCCAGTCTGAACACCTTTGCCGGTGAGCGCGCAACGTCGTGACATGGGTCGATCCTCTTAATAACTTCAAGCGGGCCGTAGTGGCCCCAAGCGGACGATTTTGTAGGCGACCAGCGCCGCGCCGTCAAGCCATCTTGGACGGTTTAACCAATATCTGGCCGCCGGTCCGCCCACGGCCGCAAGCGCTCAAAACAAGCCGCAGCGCGTAAGACCAAATCATCCGCAAGCCACGGCCCGACAATTTGCAGCCCAACGGGCATGCCATCCGCCGTCCAGCCCGACGGCACGGTGATTGCCGGATGGCCCGTCAGGTTGAACGGATGCGTATAGGGATACCAAGCCGCACGCGGCACATCGACGGACTTTCCTTCAATTTCAATGGCTTCGCGTGGATCATGATCGACGGGCAGTGCGGGACGTGTGATCGTCGGCATGATCACTAAATCCACATCATCAAACCAGGCTTCGACCTCGCGGAAGATCCGCGTGCGCACAGCCATAGCGTCCTGGACGGCGACGCCACTGACGCCTTGGGCCTCATTGATCCAATATCTAAGGGTTTCACTCATTTTATCGCCAAGCTGGTCCGCATAGCCGCCGAACCGCGCCGCCCACATGGAATACGTCAACGGTGCCCAAAACGGTAGTGTCGGCGTGAACGGGCCATCGGACGCGATCAACGTCCCCCCGGCATCCGAGAACGCCGGCATGGCGCCGTCAAACAGGTTGCGGGTTTCCGTATCGATGACCTCATTGCCAAGGAACGTCCGGCACCCGATTCGCAGCCCCGAAAGATCGCCGTCTGCGGCCGCCGCGCCAATCAAGTCCGGCGTCTCGCGCCCAAGACTGTGGACGTCGCTGGGATGCGGACCGGACATGACGTCCAGCATCAGTGCACAATCGGCGACAGTACGGGTCATCGGGCCGATAAACGACATCAAGGCAAAGCTATCGGGTGTGCCGTCATGGGGCACTCGCCCCAAGGTCTGTTTCATGCCCACAATCCCACAAGCAGCGGCCGGAATGCGGATCGAGCCGCCGCCGTCGGTACCCACATGCAAGGGCCCGAGCCCCGCGGCCGCCGCGACCCCTGCCCCGCCGCTGGACCCGCCCGACGTGCGGTCCTGGTTCCATGGGTTCAGGGTGCGCCCGAAAAGCGGCGCCTCGGTCATCGGCTTGTGGCCAAACTCAGGTGTCGTCGTCTTGCCAACCATAATGCCACCGGCGGCCTTAAGGCGCGCCACGCTGAGGGCGTCGTGTTCGGGGATATTGTCTTCCAGCGCGTGTGATCCATACGTCGTGCGCACACCTGCTGTATTGACCAGATCTTTCACCGTGAACGGCACGCCGTGCAGCGGACCCAAGTCATCGCCGGCCATGACCGCGGCCTCGGCCGCCTTGGCGGCGACACGGGCCTCATCGGCGCAGATCGTGATGAACGGATTGAGTTTTGGTTGAACGGTCTCAATGCGTTCAAGCACCGCGTCGTTCACTTCAACGGGCGAAATATCCTTGGCGGCAATCATTGCCACCATTTCTGTTGCTGGCAGGTAGCCGATGTCTTCGGAATTCACATGATCCTCCTGAAATATCTTATCGACACTCTATAGCGTCCGCACTAGCGACCCAAGGTTCGGGCCAACCACCCAATACCGGTCGTCGACAATCAACGGATGGGCGGCTTTTTCCTTGACCCCACGACCCCGGCTCCTAGTATCGCCGAAGCAGGATCAGCCATGCCCGATACGATGGAAATCAACGACATTCACCCAGCCCCACACTTGGATTCGGAATCCATCCGTCACGATTGGACGCGGGATGAAGCCTTGGCGCTGTTCGCGCTGCCGTTCAATGACCTGATCTACCGCGCGCAAGCCGCCCATCGCCAGTATTTCGATGCCAATGCGGTGCAAATGTCCAACCTGTTGTCGGTAAAAACCGGCGGTTGCCCAGAAGACTGTGCCTATTGCCCGCAAGCCGCGCGCTACGACACGGACACCAAGGCCGAAAAGATCATGGACGTGGATGATGTCCTATCTGAGGCGAAAGCCGCCAAGGCCGGCGGCGCGACACGGTTCTGCATGGGAGCGGCGTGGCGCAATCCGAAGGATTCCGATCTCGATAAAATTTGCACGATGGTTTCGGAAGTCCGGGACTTAGGCATGGAGACCTGCGCGACACTCGGCATGGTCACGGACAGCCAAGCCGAACGCCTCAGCGCAGCGGGATTGGATTACTACAACCACAACATCGACACGTCTGAAGCGTACTATTCGGAAATCATCACGACACGGACATACGCCGATCGATTGGACACCCTGAGCGCCGTGCGCCAGGCCGGCATGAAGGTGTGTTGCGGTGGCATTGTCGGCATGGGCGAAAGTCCTGATGACCGCGCCGCTATGCTGGTGACCCTGGCGACGCTGGCGGAACATCCCGAAAGCGTACCGGTGAATATGCTGGTGACAGTGGAAGGCACGCCATTATCGGAGACGCCGAAGCTCGACCCCATCGAATTCGTCCGCACCATCGCGGTGGCGAAGATCATGATGCCGGCGTCCGTCATCCGGCTATCGGCGGGGCGCGAGGAAATGAGCGATGAACTTCAGGCGCTGTGCTTCCTGGCCGGTGCCGGATCAATTTTTGTCGGCCCGCGATTGCTGACAACACCCAATCCCGGCCGCGATCACGACGACATCCTCTTTGAGCGGCTTGGCATTACCGGCACCCAATGACCACGCCGTCGGACGTCCCGCCGGCTAATCCCGATTGGTTCACCACGGGCCATAAGCACATCTGGATGCCTTACACCCAGATGAAATCGTCGCCCCTGCCGCAGGCCGTCAAATCGACCGAGGGTGTGCGGATACGCCTGGAAGACGGGCGCGAACTGATTGACGGCATCGCGTCGTGGTGGTCGGCGTGTCACGGCTACAATCACCCGCATATCGTCGACGCCATCACCCGTCAGGCGAAGACCATGCCGCACGTCATGCTGGCCGGGCTTTCCAATGAGCCGGCGTTTACCTTGGCTGCCCGGTTGGCGGCGATGACGCCGGGCGATCTCAATCGCGTATTCTTTTCCGAATCGGGCTCCGTGTCGGTGGAAATCGCCATGAAAATGGCGGTCCAGTTTTGGATCAATCAAGGGCATAAAAACCGCAATCGGTTCATTGCTTTCAAGAACGGCTATCACGGCGACACCATCGGCACCATGGGCGTCGGCGACCCGGACAACATCATGCACGGCCCCTTCCACGGCCTGATGGCGCAACAGTTGGTGGTCGATCTGCCGGCCAATGAGACAGACCGCACAGCGTTTGAAGCGCTGGCCGCCGAACATGCAGGCACCTTGGCCGGTATCATCATGGAGCCCTTGGTTCAAGGCGCCGGCGGAATGATATTTCATGCCACTGAGACCGTTAAATTTATTCGTGATGTTTGCGATCGCCACGGCATATTGCTGATCCTTGATGAGATCATGGTCGGGCTGGGCCGGTTGGGCACGACCTTTGCCTGTGAACAAGCAGACGTGACACCGGATTTGATGACGCTGTCGAAGTCACTGGCCGGCGGCACCATGCCCTTGGCGGCAACTATTGCCACCGACCGTATCTTCGAGGCCTTCTACGCCGATGAGTTGGAACGCTGCCTGATGCACGGTCCCACCTACATGGGCAACGCGTTGGCCTGTGCGGCAGCCAACGCGTCCCTTGATTTGTTTGAGACTGAACCAAGACTCGACCAAGTCCAGGCCATGGCGGCGCAGATGATCGATGCGCTGGCGCCCTGCCGCGACATCGCGGGTGTTATGGACGTGCGGGTATGGGGCGGTATCGGGGTCATCGAATTGGAAACACTCGGCGACATGTATTGGATCCGCGACCAATTCATCGCCAAAGGCTGTTGGGTCCGGCCCTTCGGCAACGTTATCTATCTGATGCCGGCCTTTAATATTGATCCCGCCGATTTGACCACCTTGACCGACGCCGTCGTCGAGATCACCGCCATGTGGTCTGAAAAACGCGGAGAATGGGCGTGAGTAAAACGCCCTCTTCGCTGGAAAACTTCGCCCTGGCCAAGTTAGATGGCATGGAAGCGCAAAATCTGCGCCGACGCCTCACCGTCACCGAACCGCTTGGCGCCGTCGAAGTCATGCAGGGCGGGCGCCGGATGATCAATTTTTCATCGAACGATTATCTCGGCCTCAATCAACACCCTTTGATCAAGAAAGCCAGCATGGAGGCAACGGAGAAATATGGCGCCGGCGCCGGCGCATCACGGCTGGTCACCGGCAATCACCCCTTGTATCAAGAATTGGAAATGCGACTTGCCCGGCTCAAGGGCAGCGAGGACGCCGTCGTCTTCGGCTCGGGCTTCCTAGCCAACAGCGGCATTATTCCGGCGCTCATTGGGCCCGATGATGCTGTATTTCTCGATGAACTCTCCCACGCATGCATATTTTACGGCGCTCGGCTGACCCAAGGCGCCCACCATGTTTTCCGCCACAACGACATGGATCATCTTCGCGCACTTTTGGAAGCCGAACGCCACAAGCATCCACACGCCATGATCGCCACTGACGGGGTATTTTCCATGGATGGCGATCTGGCACCGATCGGAAATTTGGTTGAACTGGCGGGGACGCATGACGCCTGGCTGATGACGGATGATGCCCACGGCATCGGCGTGGTCGGCGGCGGCCGAGGTTCCAGCTTTGCCCATGGCGCACGCCATGCCGTACCGCTGCAAATGGGCACCCTATCGAAAGCTATTGGCGGATATGGCGGATATTTATGTGCCAGTCATGCCGTGTGCGAACTCATCCGGACCAGATGCCGGACATTCATTTACTCAACAGGTTTGCCACCGGGTGCCGTTGCCGCCTCCATTGCCGCCCTTGGTCTCATTGAAGGCGACCGGGAATTCACTGAGCGGCCCCTCACCTTGGCCCGAACATTCACCCGCGAACTCAATTTACCGGCGGCCGAGAGCCCCATCGTGCCGGTGATTTTGGGCGATACGGATAAAACCCTGGCCGCAGCGAAGTTGTTGGCCGACGAAAGTTTCTTGATCGTACCCATCCGACCCCCCACAGTACCGGAAGGGACAGCACGGCTTCGCATTACGTTTTCTGCAGGTCATAAGGAAGCAGACGTTATCAGGCTTGCAAAAATCATCCGCGAAAAGATCATCGGGGAAGACGTGTCATGAAACAGTTCTTTGTCACCGCCACCGGCACCGGTGTAGGCAAGACCGTGGTGACAGCCCGGTTCATCCGGGAACTTTCGGCGGCGGGCAAAACCGTCAACGCGATCAAGCCGGTGATCACCGGCTTTACTTGGCATGCGCTTCAATATTCGGATACCGGACGGCTGCTGAGCGCGCTGGATCTAAAACCGGAGTTCGAGAACGTCAAAGCTTTGTCGCCGTGGCGGTTTGAAGAGCCCCTGTCACCTGATATGGCCGCGAGCCGCGAAGACCGCGCCGTCGACTTCGATGAATTGATTGAGTTTTGCCGCGACACCATGGCAAACGGCAGCGATGTCGGCCTGATCGAGGGTGTCGGCGGCGTCATGGTCCCAATGGATAAAACCCACACCGTCGCCGATTGGATTACGACCCTCGACATTCCGTGCATCGTTGTTGTGGGGTCGTATCTCGGGACATTGAGCCATACGTTAACCACCGTCGAAGCGATGCGGGCCCGCGGCCTGGAAATCGCGACGCTTGTTGTCAGCGAGTCCGAAGATAGCCCTGTGCCGCTTGAAGAGACCGTCGAGACCATTCGCCGATTTTTGCCCGACATCGATCTGCGATCATTGCCTCGGGGCAAATATTCGCCGGACCAACCTGAATTGTTGGTTGATTTGGCAACCTAAATGACAACGGCAAGGCAGGGGGCCGCGCCGTATTTGATTAAAGAGAATCCGTCCATGCGACACATGGTCATTTCGCTTAGCGTCGCGCTTGCGTTACTAGCGTCGGATGCATCGGCGCAAAGTCTGTTCGATAAGCTGCAGGGCGCCATCGGTTCGGTGACCGGCCAATCGGGCGGCACCTCGTCGGGCGGCGGGCTTAGCCAATCGGACGTCACGGCGGGGCTGCGCGAAGCGCTCAAAGTGGGCACCGAACGGGTGGTCTCGTCTATCGGCGCCAATGACGGTTTTAACGCCGATCCGGCCATTCATATTCCGTTGCCGCCGCAACTTCAGAAAGTCTAAGGATTGCTGAAGAAATTCGGCCTTTCGGCGCTCGCCGATGATGTCGAACTGCGGCTCAACCGAGCCGCCGAGGCGGCCGCGCCGAAAACCAAGGAATTGATCTGGAAAGCGATTTCATCAATGACCCTCGATGACGTCATGGCGATTTATAAGGGCCCCGATGATGCCGCTACACAATATTTCAAGAAAGTCGCGACAAATGATTTGGCGGCGACGGTGAAACCCGTGGTCGACAGTTCCTTGGCCGAGGTCGGCGCGATCTCGACCTACGATCAACTCATGGGCCAATACAAAGCCTTGCCCTTCGTCCCCGACGTCAAAGCCAATCTGTCACAACACACCACCGATCTGGCGCTCAAGGGATTGTTCCATTACCTGGCCGCCGAAGAAGCGGAAATCCGCAAGAATCCGGCGAAACGGACCACGGAAATTCTGAGCAAGGTGTTTGGCGGGTAATTGTGCAGACTTGCCGGTCAGGCATTTGCCTTTCCGCCCTCAAAAATGACTGGTCAAAACTTCCTGATCGGGCTCGGGTGCATTCGCCAGCGCTTCAAACACGCCATCAGCGTCAGGCGCGGTGGATATCAGCTCGCGGATTTTCGGATGTGCGAAGTCGCCATCTATAACCGCGTCAAGAAGATCCAAAAACGGTTTCCAGTATCCCTCGACGTCGATCAAGATGATCGGCTTGCCGTGCTGGCGGAGTTGCTTCCACGTCATCACCTCAATCGTTTCATCCAGCGTGCCAATGCCGCCCGGTAGCGCAATGGCGGCGTCCGAAAGCTCGAACATTTTGGCTTTCCGGGTGTGCATGCTGTCGGTGACGATCAGTTCACCGACCTTTTCGTTGCCGACCTCCAGGTGCATGAGGAACTCAGGGATTACGCCGATCACCTCACCGCCGGCTTGATAAACCGCATCGGCGACCACCCCCATCAGGCCGATCCGGCCGCCGCCGTAAACCAACCGAATGCCCCGCTCGGCCATCAACGTGCCCAGCCGACGCGCCTCAGCCTCAAAGGCCGGGTTGGCACCGACCTTGGAGCCGCAAAACACGCATAAAGAATTGAAATCATTCATGGTTTAAGATATTCGCTGTACATAAGGGGAAATGAATTTTTCGTGAGCTGGCCATGACCCTATTGTTCTCGGGTTCTAGGCTCGGTTAGCATGGTCGGACCATTTCAGGAAACGGAGGCTCGAGCAATGAAAAGATTAACATTTAGCATCGCCCTGGCGGCATCGATTGCCGCCGTCAGCGGACCGGCCTTGGCCTGCCAAGGTGAGCACGGATACAAGAAAACCGCCGACGCACTTATGTAGAGTACGCTGAGCACCGAAAAGAAAGCGGCCTTGATGCAAGTGATCAAGCAAAGCGAAATGGCCCACGACAAGTTCACCGCTCAGGGTGAATACGTGAAGATGAACGCAGCCGTTCTGGAACTCGGTCAAGTCAGGTCCGCACTGGGTAAATAACCTGGGCAAATAACCGATTGGCGACTATCCCGATCATCGAATTTCCACTCAACGAGGATCGCCGTGGGGTAAGGACGGCGTGCCACATAGGGAGAGATAACATGACTTCAATGAAAAAAACCTTATTCGCCGCGATTGCCGTTGCGTTAATGGCATCGATAGCCACACCGACATTCGCCGGCAAAGGCGATATTGCTTACCGTCAGGCCGTAATGAAGGCCGTGGGCGGCCATTGGGGAGCCATGAAGACCATCCTCAAGGGCCAGGGTGGCGATAAGAAGGATTTCGCCGGACATGCCCACGCGCTGAACGAACTAGCCAGGGTTTCACTACATGCCTTCCCTAAAGGGTCATCGCAAAAAGATGGCAAGACCCGCGCCCTAGATGCCATTTGGGAAAAGCCCGCCGACTTTAAGAAAGTCGCAGATGCCTTCATCGCTGAGACAGCAAAACTAGCAGAGATGGCGAAAGCCGGGGATATGGAAGGTGCCGCGAAACAGATTGGCATGACAGGCAAGAACGCCTGTGGAGCGTGTCACAAACCTTTCCGCGCGAAGAAAAAGTAATAGCCCAGTCGTTACCTACAAATTGACGACGTACGTCACTATACCCGCAGCGACCGCGAAGATTATCAAGGCGGCAAGGACGTTCCCCCGAGGATTGATTTCGGGACCGACCTTGCCGCCATTATCTGTTTCTTCTTTTGTGTCGCCGTGGATTTCCTGGTGGATTTCCTTAATCCCCGTGATCATCGGTTTCACTAGGCTTTCGCCCTTCATCCGATAGAATGCGATGGCCGAAAGATGTAACGCGATCACCGCCATGAGCGCGTTACTCGACAGATAATGCACCCAGGTTAGATAATCACTGGTTTCCTTCTCGATGAATTGCATCAATGGTCCCTCGACCAGAATATCGTCATTGCCGAACAACCCGGTGGCCGTTTGCAGGGCCAACAGCCCAATCATCACCGCGACTGACCAGCCCCCCATCGGGTTATGGCCGAGAAATTGCGGTATTTCACCCCGCATGTGGCGCTTGAGATAGTCGATGACCGCCATGGGGCCACGAAGGAAACTATTGAACCGCGCGTGGCGCCCGCCAACGACTCCCCAGATGAGGCGAAATATCACCAGCGTCAGGACACCGAAACCCGATAACTGATGGATATCCATATGACCAGTTTTACCGGTGACGAGCGACGTGGTGACCAAGATGACCAAAGACCAGTGGAAAGCTCGCACCGGCAGGTCCCAAACGTAAGTCCGGCGCCCGTCATCAGAGGGCTCGGTTTCGCCAAAGGGCGCCTTGAGTTCGTTATCCATCTTTGGGTATTCCAGTCCTCTGGTTCCGCGTGTCCAAATTATAGTAGAGTTTATCATCTTTGCGCAGGTCACGATGTAAATCACTTGCCCGCTGGCCCGTGCTAATATGGAATAGTCATCATGTGGTCGAACCCGCTCATACTAGCGCTGCTTGGCGCCACCGCCGTCTCCACCGCTATCGGTGTTAACGTCTATCTGTGGAATGACGAAGTCGACACGCCGGTGCACGTGGCACAGGCCGCGCAAAAGCAAAAGCCCGCCGCGCCCGAACCGGCGCCCAAACCGGCCAAGCCCATTGCCGCGAAGCCCAAGCCAAGCTTCGATGTGGTCCGTGTAACCCCCGAAGGCAACGCCGTGTTCGCCGGCCAAGCCGCGCCGAAAAGCACCGTGGTAATCATCGACAACGGTCAGTTCGTCGGACAACTCGATGCTGATGAGCGCGGTGAATGGGTGTTCGCGCCTGAAAAGCCGCTGGAACCGGGCAGCCGGCAACTGTCCCTTGAACAGCGGAGCAAAGGCAAACCGGCAGTCCCGTCAGATGACGTGGTGGTGGTTGTGGTCCCGGAAAAGAACAAAGACATCGCCGGCCGACCGACCAAGCGTCCGGGCCAAGCCCTGGCTCTAAAATTCCCCCGCCAAGGTGATGGGCCATCTACCGTCCTGCAAAAACCAACACCGGAAAGCGCCGCCAAGCAATTATCCGTCGATACGGTCGATTATGATGATGCGGGCCGGCTGCATATCAGCGGACGGGGAAAACCGGGGCGCTATGTCCAGCTATACATGGATAACAAGCCCATCAGCCGCGTCGAAGTTGATGAGAACGGCGGCTGGCGGATCAAGCCCGACAGTCCGGTGGCGCCCGGATTATATAAACTGCGCGCCGATGAAGTGAACGCTGCGGGCAAGGTCCTGGCGCGCATCGAATTGCCGTTCTCGCGCGCCGAAGCCCTCGACAGCATGCCGCCCGAACCCTTTGTGATCGTGCAACCCGGCAACAGTCTCTGGCGGCTAGCCCGACGCGCCTATGGGACAGGCTTCCGCTACACCACGATTTATTCGGCCAACAAAGAACAGATCATTGACCCGGATATGATTTTCCCAGGCCAAGTCCTGGCGGTGCCGGCAACCAACTAATCTACCATGGGAATAGTGCAACTGCGGTACTGTTTAGAGCTCACCGCGCCAAGATTCTACGATAATTCGGCCGGCGTCTTTCACGCCTGTGGGCGCGGCACGCGCTGCGGAAAAATTACTTCGGACTGAGTTGGATCAGGTCGAAAAACAGAATGACGAAAACCACGACGGGCATGCTGACAAGGGTACAGACACCGAGTTTCAAATTCGAGTCATCTCTCGTTCTCATCACCATGAAAATGATGAGGCCCCAGCAAATCCACATGGCTGCCGTATAGCTGACTCGCTCCACGTCCCAATAACCGACACGTAGCACCCGATCCCCATCTTCGTTCATTTCGAACATGCCACTCAGGTATCCGATAAAACCCAAGACCTCGGCTGTGCCCAGCAAGGTGATGGTCGACATAGGAATTGTGATGTTCGGGAACAGGTCATTGAATCCGCCGAACTTCATTTCACCGTCTCCGATTGTGAACTGAATTAATCCCTGCCGCCATATTTTCAGGCCGCGGCAAGGCCGGGATCATAGCCTCTAAGTTATGATCCAACGGTGGAACTTCAATACCGGTAGGCGGGAATCACGTGAAAATACGGTTTATGCAGCGGTCTTCGTCATGCTGCCGGGCGATAGCGAACATTGCCCGCGGTCGGTGTTCGGCTCAACGTCCAGCTGCGTGATCTTCTGCAAGTCATCAGCCCCGCCGACGTATTTGCCATCGATCCAAATTTGCGGCACCGTGACCGGCGTTTTCGGGCCGACGATCGGTTTGACGCGGGCCAACATTTCATAAAGTGCGCGCGGTTCCTTGACCACATCGTGGTAGGCGTAATCGATCCCAGCTTCATCCAAATAGCCTTTGGCGCGGACGCAATGCGGACAGGTGGCTTTGCCGAACACGTGGTTGCCGGGTGACGGTGTTCGGCGGGCGTGGGCCTCGATCACCGCTTGGGTGAGGACGCCCCGGTTGAGCGCCGCGCCCTGGGACACAATCTTGCCCTCGACCAGAACAATCGGGGCATGCCATCCGCCCTTGAACAGCGGCTTCCACCACTCCGTCAACCAATCGCGCATATCAACGACAACCGGCACGCCGGCCAATTCCGTCTCAATGGTGTCTTGAATAACGTCTTTGGTTAGTGAGCATTCGCCGCACGGGATATTGACTTTGAAAGGCCCCCAGGCACCAGCCCAACGGAACACAGTAACGCGGATGGGATTTTCGGACATTCGGTATTCTCCTTAGTCATGTCTGTCATCCCTGACGGCCCCATCCATTCCCCAAATTTTAAGCTGGTACCGGCGGACTGATAAATGTCGCCAGCAATTCCAGATACGGTTTCGCTTGAACCAGAACCCGTGTTGACAGTGAAAGCAAAACAACCGGCGTAAACGGTTCATCTACGGTTATATCGTCAAGCAGAATGACCCGTTGGCGGGGGGTCAGGCGGACCTTCCCACCAAGCACCTGGCTGGCCGCTCGCAATACCGCGTAAGCACTGGACCGCGCGACTGGGTCTTCCGCCGTATAGGGAAGACTGCCCAAATTGGCGCGGAATTTGATGTTTGTCCGTTGTTCACTGGCGTCGGCCTGGACCGCAAAAATGTAACCTTGATATTCGAAGCTGAACTCTAACGGCCCGTCGGCATCCTTACCGCCAAGGCTGGCAACCTGATCCAATCCCATCGGCGCAAAGTCGTCCCCCGCCGATTGATCGAGCATAGCTGGTAAAGGTTGTCCTGGAGAGTACATCGTTTTGAATTTCGAGTTCCGCTGTGCGTCCGTCATATTAGCAAAGCTAAATTATCACGCCACATTGCGCCTGCAATAGGAATGTACATGGGTTCACATCCTATCAACGAGATTTGATCGTTCGTGTGCGACCTCGGTAATTTCTTGATATGAGCGATAAAACCGGGACAATCCGCATCGAACTCTAATTGCTTACGGAAACACCTTTTGATGTTGAAGACGGTTCTCGTACCCATCCATCCGGCCGGACGGCCGTTTATTGCGATTTTTGCCATATTAACGGCGGCAATGACCTGGTGGATTGCGCCCCTTGGTTTCATCGGCTTCGTCTTGACCGCGTGGTGCATTTATTTTTTCCGCGACCCACCGCGGATCACACCGACGCGCGACGGACTGGTCATCAGCCCGGCTGATGGCGTCGTGCGATCCATTGAACACGCACCGCCGCCGGAAGAACTAGAGATGGGCACAGCACCACTCACCCGCGTCGCGGTTTTCATGAACGTCTTCAACGTGCATGTGAACCGGGTCCCCGTTGACGGCACCATAACCGGTGCAGCCTATCGGCCCGGTAAGTTTTTGAACGCGTCGCTTGATAAAGCCAGCATCGACAACGAACGTCAAAGCCTCAAGGTGACGACCGCCGACGGCGCCGATATTGGGTTTGTACAGATTGCCGGCCTTATCGCACGGCGCATCTTGTGTCAGGCGAAAGTCGGCGATGCCTACAAGGCCGGGCAACGGTTTGGCATGATCCGCTTCGGCAGCCGGGTCGATGTCTATCTCCCTAATGGCGTCGAACCATTGGTCTGTGTCGGTCAGTTGGCGGTAGCCGGTGAAACCGTGCTGGCGGATTTAAAAAATCAAGAGGCAGCACGCGCCGGCGAATTGCGCTAGGATTAGATATGGCCAAGGCAACACGCACCACAAAGGCAACGCCCCGGCAGCGCCTGCAGAATATCTCCATCAATCGGATGATCCCTAACATCCTGACTCTGTTGGCGTTGGCATCCGGCCTGACGGCCATGCGGTTCGCTTTTCAAGAGCGCTGGGAACTCAGTGCATTCGCCATCGCCGTCGCAGCGATCTTCGACACGTTGGACGGCCGCATCGCGCGCTTGTTGAAGGGCGCCTCGAAATTCGGCGCTGAGTTGGATTCGTTATCCGATTTCGTCTGCTTCGGCGTGGCCCCGGCAATGATCCTGTATCTTTGGGCCATGCAGGATGCAGGTCGCGGCGCCTGGGTGCTGGTCATGCTGTTCGCCATGTGCACCGGACTCCGTCTGGCGCGTTTCAATGTCGCCTTGGAGGACGAAAACGCACCGGACTGGAAACGTCATTTCTTTTCCGGCGTCCCCGCGCCCGCCGGCGCCGGCTTGGTTCTGCTGCCGATGGTCTTGTCGTTTCAAGTCGGCGATGATTTCTTCCGCTCGCCCTGGGTGGTCTCAGGCTTCTTATTTTGTGTCGGTGCCCTGCTGGTCAGCTCGATCCCCACCTACTCGTTCAAGAAAGTCGTGATCCCACGCCATCGGTTCCTGGTGACCATGCTCAGCGTCGCCCTGATAATCGCCTTGATCACCAGTGTGCCATGGTTGGCGCTTTCGGTGATCTTAGGGCTTTATATGATTTCCATGGTATTTTCATTCCGCGCGCACCGGCGTTTTAAATCCGGTGAGAAAAAAGATATGGAAATCGACGACGTATAACTTCAGCCAGTAGCGCCATTCAATTCACTCGACCTTGTGCTCATAGCGCGAACGCGCATCGCAGTCGTTAAGTCGTCTTCGGTTCGGCGACCATGGTCGTGTTGCGCGCACGCCGCCGATCCAGCCAATTTCGGACATTCCCGCGAACCATCAACGCAGACGGCGTGACCAGCAACGTCAGCACCGTCGCAAACCCCAACCCGAAAACAATCGCTGTCGCCAGTTGGCGCCACCATTGCATGGCCGGCGCGCCCGTTGTCACCAATCGTTCGACAAAATCAATGTTAGCACCCAACACCATCGGCATGAGGCCCAGAATGGTCGTCACCGTGGTCAGCAAAACCGGCCGGAGACGTTGCGCGCCGGTCTTCAAGATCGCCGCGCGCACTGACGCCTCACCGTCCTTCAACCGGTCGAAAGTATCAATTAGGACAATATTGTTATTTACGACGATCCCGGCCAAAGCAATCACCCCGATGCCACCCATGACGATGCCGAAGGGCTGTTCGGTGATCAGCAACCCGATGAACACGCCAATCGTCGACATGATCACCGCAGACAAGATCAAAAATGCCGAATAGAAACTGTTGAACTGGGTGACCAAGATCACCGCCATGATGAAAAGTGCGACACCGAAGGCCTTGCCAAGGAATGCCTTAGCTTTGTTCTGCTCTTC
>Ga0233433_10001002_pt1 | contig 28773 bp, 18 predicted proteins | sample SI_122_August201_5_FD_179868 | JGI IMG/M metagenome (GOLD analysis project Ga0233433, IMG submission 179868) | Seawater microbial communities from Saanich Inlet, British Columbia, Canada - SI_122_August2016_100_MG | ecosystem: Environmental > Aquatic > Marine > Inlet | place: Canada: British...
ACTCGGCACCAAACCGCGAAATTGCGCCGGCACCACCAGCGGCACCGGCTGCAAATCCAGGTCGACCTGCGGCGTCAAACTGAACGTGCCGGGGGGAGATTCCGCCGGATCTCCAGTGCGTGCATCGACGGGCATCAGCTCGAAATCGACCAAAAATGCGGCATTGGCAGCCATCTGCCTTTGGCCCGACAAACTCCAGAAGGCACGCTGCTGACTCGATCCGGCATCCGCATCCAAAAACGCCCAACTCAGGCCGATGATCGCCCCTTGCGTCAGGTCGTGCACTATACTGCTGTCGGGCCCGACCGGATGTAAATCATCGAAGGGCGTTAAATAACATTCGTAAATTACCGTGCCATCCGAACCGTGCTTCCCGTCGAAACGCCAGCCCACATCCGAATAAGTCGGATCATCGGTCCACGTCGCCCGTCTTCACATCCAGTGCCAATAGGAACCGTTGAGCGGCGGCATGTAGAGATGGTAATTCTGCGCGAAAGCGCTGCGCAGCCGCATCTCCTCCTCCTCGTTCTCCGAAAGATTGACCACCCGCTCACCGCCGTGATCGGCGTCGATGACGATCTCAAAAATATCCGAGCCGTGCACAAAAGCCCCGGTCCGACGGCTATTGTAGGTGTCGAGCGAGTCGATGTGGTCGGCGGGTTTTTCAAAGAGGTGGATATTGTCGGAAACCTCCGCCATAAAGTAGAGCCGGTTGAGCCGCTCGTTCCAACCCACCGCCACGCGCTTGATATGCAAATCGGCGGTATTGTGCTCGAGGCCCTTGCCTTATTTGACCTCGGTGTGGTACCGGAAATTAAAGGAATATTCGATCGGCACTTGATCCCAATCCCTCGCATCGCCGTCCATCTGCGGCACGCGGTCGTCGGTAAACTGATAGACCTTGTAGACGGTTCCCTCGGGCACGTGGGCTGCTGCGCTTACGACGCCGATGAAAAATACTGCACAAAAAACACGTATAGATCTTTCCTTCATCTCAGCCTCCTCCTATATACAGGAAACCTTCGGCAAAAGGGGCACGCGTCAAGACAAGTTTAGTGCCGTTGCAAAAAAGACTCGGACCAACTCGCAGGGTACGGTTTTCTTTGCGTGATGCGTTGAGATCTGCGACGACGACCCCCAATGAAAAAGGGCGACAGCTGCAATGCCATCGCCCCATCATCCAGCTAAAAGGATCGTGCCCCTCAATAGGCCACCGATACCATGCGCAACACTTCCGTCTTGCTGGTGCTGATCCCACCTTTGTCTACGGCTAGCCGCAACCGAGCGTAATAAATACCCGGCGGCACCAGTCCGCCGGACGCGTCTTTGCCGTCCCAGCCGATTGCGTACTCGCCCGTGCTGACGGCCCGCCGCTCCACCAGTCGCCGCACGACTCGGCCGCTCAAATCGTAGATCGTCACTTCTACTGGGCTGTCGTCGGACAGGCGCACCACTTTGAAGGCGAATACGGTCTCGTCGTTGATCCGATCACCATTGGGCGTAAAGACCCTAGGACGCACCGAGACTTCGGTCAGCAGGTCACCGCGTGTCGCATTGCCGACTAGTGTAATCGTATTGCCCTCGACCTCGGCGAGCGCGTCGCCCGGATCGACCCGCTGCCAGGCGTCCCCGCCATCAGCGCTGTTTTGCAATGCCGCCTGCAATACCGCCCCCATCCCGAAGAGCGTCGTCCTGAAATCAAGCCGCACCACTTCGATTCCGTCGCCGGGACGCACCGCCGTAAAAGCCAACTGCAAACTATCTGTGGCCGTAGCCACAACCTCGACATCGGCCACCGAAAGGGAGGCCATATCCGCCGCACCGGCAAAATCTTCGTCGGAACCCGCGTAGAGCCCCATAAATTCGAGCGGCATGTCCGACGGTGTCACCAGCAGCATTTGATCAAAACCCGGATCGCGGTTGCCAAACTCGGGCCGCACATAGAGCGAAAAGACCCGCTCAACCCCGAGTGAATCCACCCGAAATGGCGTCACCTCGCCCATCAGGCCCTGAGCCACCGGCTCGGCGAAGTTGAGCTTTAGCGATTTCAGCGTGGCGCTGATCGCCGGATCTTCGGACAGCATCGTTGCCTGGACTTTGAGGAATGCGCGCGGGCTCGGCGAGGTGATCGAGCTACCCGCCATGTCCTCATAGGGCGCACTCCAACCACTCCAATCGTCGCCCTCGACCTCCTCGGGGACGATATCCCCCTTGAAGATGTCCAGTAGCGTCGGGTTATTGTATTCCGTTTTGCTTATTTCGGTGCCATCGCTTTTGAAAAAGTGTAGCACCTCGCCCAACTCGTTGCCGGTGCGCGTCTGTATCAGCACGTTTGTGCCCGGCGGCGTATCGGCGTCCCACTCGATCGACAATAGGTTGCGACGGCCATCCAAACCGATCAAATCGGATTCCAACTGAACCTCTGGCTGGAAACCTTGCCCATAGAGTTGCACCGAGGCGGGAAAACCACGGTGTCCGCCGACCGGCACGATAAGATGCTCAAAGACCATGCGAAAAAAACGCGTCTTGATCAGCTCGAAGTCGTGTCCTTCGAATGCCTTGCGCGAACTCGACTGCTCGCGGCTGGCGACGGTGGTCCACTTGAGCGTCCCGTCAGCGTTGATCGCGCCATTGGATGCGTCAAGGCGGTAGGACGGAAACGAGAAGCGGTCGCGGAGCGTCTGGCCGCCATAGGCGATACGGAAGGTGTCCAGCCAGTAGGCCGAACCCAGATCGTAGGTTATATGTCCTTCGGGACTGCGGATGGTCTGCCGGTCAAAGGAGTAAATCAGGTCGACATAGGTCTGCACATTGCCGTCTACAGTGCGACCGACAGGCAGCCCCTGTGACGCGGAGACATCGCCGCCGCGCGCCAACGTCGCGAGAATCGCATCATCGCCCTCGTGCCAGACTTCGAGTTCGGCCAAGCGCGGTCGTTCTCGCTGATAATAGACCACATCGCCCTGCTGATCGGCCGGTAATGTGTCGTAATCTTCTGCGGCAACCTCGGTCAGGCGACCGTCGCGCTGCAACTTGTGGAAAACGATATCGCCCTGTTCGGTCGCCGACAATGCGCCGTATGCATCCTGGCTCACCACCCGACCGCGAGCAAAATCGCTGGCCCGCACTACCACCTGCACCAAACGCACTCCCGTGCCGGCGAACTCCTGTTGCACCACGGCAACCGAAGAAGTCGGCGGGGCGTTGAGCGGCTGGGAACTAAGCTCCTCCGCCTCGGCTTCCTGTGTCCCACCCAAGGAGATTTCCAACAAGCGTTCGGTCTTATTCGGCTTCAATGTCCGCCATATCGCGTTAAACGCCGGTTCATCAGAAGAGACGAACTTTTCTGGCACTTCGCCGTCGGAAATAAGCACGTCGTATTGCAAAAAAGGATCGCCCGCGTCTTCTTCGACAAATTTGAGTACGATGCGTTTAGCGATGACCAGTCGGCCCAAATCGACGGTAAACCACCATTGCGTGCCCAGTTCGACTTCGCTTTCGGGTGGATCCGGCTGCCAATAGGTGCTCATATCGCCATCTAATACACTGAGCACACCCAGCGCATTGGAACCGGCTCGAATGGCATCGGTCAGTGTGATATCCTCAGGTTCTTTGTCCAGTTTATTCGGTGGATGCAACCGCAAGAAGTCGATGATATCTTCTGTGGCATTGGTATTGCGCCTGAGGAAGAAAGGCGTGATCGTACCGGTCTCGTCAATCTCGAGCGTCCCCACCGGGAAATTCCAGTTGCGCCAGTGTTGCGGCCCATCGACGACGATCTGGTTGGAGGTAAGTCGATAGCCGGTCCCCTGAGCTTGCAATGCCCCGACGACAACCAGTCCGATCCCGAGCACAAATAAGATTCGCTGCATAGCGCGCTGCTCCTCAATACGCCAGGGAAACGATGCGTTCCCTGGCCTGAATACCGCGATCGGTATCGACTTCGACGCGCAGAATATAAATGCCGGGATCGAGCAAGGTCCCCGCCTGGTCGCGCCCGTCCCACTCCATTTGAAACTGGCCGCTTGTGGCCGGACCGCGAAATACCTCGCCGATACGCCCCCCGCGCAAATCGTAGAGCACCACCGCCACCTCGGCGCTACCGGCCACATTCACCAAATCGTACTCGACGCGTACGTGGTCGTTGACGCCGTCGCCATTGGGCGTAAAGGCCGGCGGCACCAGCTCCAGTGCCCCGACGATATCGGCGTTGACATTGCTCAGCCCGACACTCAGCGTATTGCCCTCGACCAATTCGTCGACCTCCCCCGCGGTCACCACCTGGCGCACCTCCAAAGGTCGCTCGCTGTCATAGACCCGGCCCGAGAACAGCGTGCCGAACTTGAATATCGGACTGCTGAACACCACCTCGATCAGCTCGCCGTCGCGCGCCTGGTCCACCCGTGGGATCGCAATGGCAAAGCCGCGCTCGTCGCTGCGCACAATCTCAAAGTTCACTTCCTCACCACTGAACCGCACCGCTTCTACGCCCTCGACCACTGTCGGCGTATCGATCTCAATGGTGTCGAAACCCAGGTCTCCGGTTTGCAACTGCGGCATTAACAAATAGGTGAACTGCGTGATCACACCACTGGGTGCCAGCGTCGGCGTGATTTCAGCGGCCACCAGTGTGGCCACCGGCGGCTGCGACACAGCGAATTGCACATAACCCAGGCGCCCGCCCGCTTCCACCGACGAGAGAAAATTCGCGCGAAACTGCACAAATTGGCGAGGCTGGTCGCCCTGCATCGCCGTGCTGACCGCTTGCAGATCGTAGGGCGTGCTCCAGCCCTCCCATTTTTCGGTGTCCGGCGTAATGCCGGCCTTTTGGGCCGTTTCTAGCCGGTTGTAGCTGCGCAAAGTCATCATCCGACCCCGAGTGTCCAAACGGGTTCTTTCATCGCCCCTAAAAGTATTGCGCCAATAGGTATTGGGATCGTCGTCATCGCCGGCGCGCATGCTCAGTTCGATGCGCGCTCCCGGGTCGACCTCCGCCCCCCAACTCAACTCGCCCAGCGCGGCATTCCCTCCCAGATCGATCACATTCGACACATAGCTGGCCATCGGCGTGAACCCCTTGCCGTAGATTTCAAATTCGGCAATTTCCCAGATACCCTGGGTGTTTTCCGGGGCGTCGAAGAGCATCCGGCGGACCGGCATCGACGGCAGGTCGAGTTCGACGAAGGAAGCCGTATTTTCGCTCGCCCGATGTACGATATCGAAGTCGAATATATCGCCCTGATGACCGATGCTGTATTCCCGCGTGCCTTCTTTGAGTGGATCACCGTCGCTGACACCGATGACGAAGCGCTGCACGAATCGATCATCCGCAAAGCGATCGCGCGGAAAGAAGCGGATGCGTTCGATGGTAAAATTGCCACCGAAATCAAAGATCAAACTCTTGTTGCGCACCCCGATACCTGAAGTGGTCCAACTGCCATCGCCCAAGAACACGGTTTCGGGATCTTCGTCCCAGAGCACCCTGTCTTCCTTGGTGCTCGGCTCCCAACCGGTCCAACGCAGAGTCCGTACCCGGCCACCGCGCTCTTTGAGACGCGGAGTCAGATTGACCGACGGATCGAGCTGTTCAGGCTCTATGAGATCTGGCGTGACCGACAGTTGCTCGGCCTGGCCGTGCTGGGCGCTTTCGATATCTTCCCATTGCAATTGCACGAATTCGGTTCCTGCAGGCAGATCGGGCGGCGGCAGCGCCGCGCCGCCGATGCGATAGACCGTCAGCGCGTCCGATGGCGAGCAGGACGACAAGGCGAGGATTAGAGCGAGAAAACAGTATTTATTTTTCATAGCAGGTCACTTCCGCTGCAGCTCTTTGTCAAGACGCGATCTCCTTGAGCGATAACCCGCTCAAAGACTGGCGAAAATCGTGAGGAATGCCAGCCCCGCGGTGCGAGTTTCACGGTCTCGGTCTACGACTTCCAAGGATCTGCGATCGAAACGCAAACCCAATTGCGTTATTAGTTGATAACCTAGGTACGAGCGCTTGTTGGTCAATTGAGCCGCGTATACCGTGCCGCGAAAATCCCCTGTCGGCACATTGCCCGCCAATTCGCCCTCGTCCTCGGTCAACTCTTGGAATAGCCGCTGTTCGAAACCCAGCTCAATCTGCGAGTCGCGCATAAACGGCAACCGGGCGACTATCGATAAAATTCCGTCCCACGAGCGGCTCTTCTCGACTGTCAGGCTAAAGGGCACCTCGCGCAAAAACTCGCTTTTAAAGCGGGGGGCAAGCACCACCCGCCCCCAATCAAAAGTATAATCGACCTTGTTGATCATCCCCGTGAAGCCGGAGGTCCGACGGCCGTTGCGCCCCTGCGAACCGAGCGGGTCGAACTCCACTAATGGCAAAGCCTCCGCGTCGAGGATCCGCGCACCGCTATCATCCAACGCGAATACTTTATCGGCGGCGCGCTGGTTCCAGCGCTCCCATTTGAAACGGTGCTTACTCGACCAAAGCCGCGGGCTATTGTAGCTCCAATCGGCGTAGAATGTATTGATCCACGTATCCTCGGCCGCCAAAAAATCGGGTACCGGCACATTGCGACCGCTGGTCTGGCCGGCGGCGCCGAAAGCCAAACTGGGCATCAGCCACTGCGAGAGCGGGTCGACAATGGTATCCTCGGCCTTTTTTAACATATTGAACACCTGCACCCGGCCCCGGCCGGGGAAATCCTCGGTGTAGGCGAAGATCCCGTAGGCGGTGTGGTTATGCCGGTCGGCCTTGTGTTTGTCCTGGCGCAGATAGCCCAAGGTTATTTTCGCCTCGGGTTTGATCTGCGCGCTGCCATAGGCGTTATAACCCCAATGGTCCTTCTTGTAAGGATAATCCGGCAGGTCATCGTTTTCAAAACGCTCGGCCCAACCATTGTTGTTGAGGTCGATGCCGAAGAGAAATTCGGGCCGATCGGAATTGTGCCGCAAAAAAGGCTCTTCGTAATCGGGGAAGAAATTCTCGCGGTCGCCATTGCTGTTTTGATTGAAGTCGGAGATAAAATCGCCGTTTTCGTCGTAGCCGGGAAAGACCGCCGGGTCGGGCACACCGTCCGAGCGAACCTGAAAATTGCCCACCGAGGTCGACTGCGGCGGCACCAATCCGCCCTGGAACAGGCGCCGCTGATCCGGATGTCGGTCGTGGTCGTCGTTGTCGTCGATAAAATCGTAGAGCCGTTCGGTCGCCTCGGGCGCGTAGTCGACGAGTCCGCGGCTGTCGACCGGCTTATGGGTCGTCAGATAGTCGTCGTCCATGCCGAAACCCTCCAAGAACAAATGCCAGGGCCCGGTGCGTTTTGACAGGTTGAACATAAAACCCAACGCGTGCAGGTCGCCGTCGATACCCGAAACGGAGCGGTGCTGGTCGCGCACCGTCGACGGGAATTGCCGGTAGCGAGTGCTGAGATTGACCTCGCCATAAAAATCAAAACCTCGCACGTCACGCAATTCGGCGGTAATACCGAAAAGCTGTGTCGCCGTCGGCAAGCCATAGTCGAAGACCACCTCGCGCGGGTTAAGCTGATTTTGTACATTGCCGTCGGCTCTGGCCATAACGGCAAATTGCGGCGTGCCGATCTTGTCGTTATGGCGGTCCGAGGCCACTTCAACGCGATAGTCGTTGGCCAGCGTCAAACTGAAGCGCGCATTTTTAACTCGGGTAATCGCCTCGTCAGCCTCGTCGAGCGGCATATTCAATTGGCGCTGCAGCAATAGCCGCAACGTGCCCTCCTCGCTCTCGCCCTCTTCGGCCGCCAGGGTGTATCTCAGCAGAATGCTCTCGCCGCCGTCGGCGCGCAGGAAACCGGCGCCCTCCGCGCCCCCTTCAATCACCGGCAGAAAACCGATGCTGCTGCCGCTGATCGTCGTGTCCTTGGCCACCATCCGCATTCCGCCTGCCACCGGCACTTCGCGCAATAGGCTCGTCGTAATCGCTATATCAGCACCAAAGAGCACCGCGCCGCCTTGACCGTCTTCGGGCGAATCATCGCTTAGCCGCACGATCAACTTGTTGAGCCGCCGGCCCAACTGCCCCGAGGTAAGCTTGCCCTTGAGTGGGTTGCCCTGAAAACTCTCACGATTCCCGGCGCCATTGTGCGCATTGACCAAGGTCAGTCCCAAGGTCGCGAAGTCGGTTACATCCGCTTCGATTCGCCCGCCCATAAGATTGGTGAAATTGTCCTGCGACGCCGTCGGGATATCCGGATCTATCTCAACGATCGGCAGGCTGATACGCGAAAAAAAACCAGTCGCCCGCACCCGGCTGGAGGAAAAGCTGGTCACCACCCCGTTGAAACCCGCTTTGCGGAAGGTCATCGGCGTCAAACTCGCGAAGACCTCGTCGCCGACCATAATCGAATAACCATAATCGCCGCTCTGGTCGGAACTGACAATCAAGCGATTAAACCAACTAGCGTAGCGCCGCTCTTTCGTAAGTTGGCTGCTCTCAACCGTCCGCGCCTGGGTCTGGCGCCAGTCGTAAACCAGCCAACCGCGAGTAACCCGTTTGCCATAGGTATCGTAGAAATGCGAGCCTTCTTGGCTCGGCTCGATATAGCGCAGATAGGGATCGCGAGCGTAGTTGGTATAACTCCACTGGCTGTGCCGATACTCGCCGAAGAGTTCCTGCGGCAAATACCAACGCTTGACCGTTGGATCGAGCGCATCCATCAACACACCCGGACCGGTAGTCGTAAAATTAACCTCGCCACCCTGCCGCTGTCCCAGGCGGTAGCCATAATCGGTCTGGGCGCCGGCAGTCGTCGCCACTAACACAACGAAGCCCCAAGCCCCGAGCCGGCTTATCCACTTGACTATGTTGAATCCGCGGTCCGTCATCAGATCTTCTGTAGGTTTTCCTCGATAATTTTAACCGGGTATTTTTGCCGTAAATCGCGCACGAATTTCACATAACCCCGCTTGGACTTGTCAATATGCACATAGGCCCGCGCCCGGCGCTCGGCCTCATCGTTAAAGGGCGTCAACTCTTTAGTACGGTCGATCACCTTGAAAACGGAATAACCCGCGTCGATTTTTAGCGGCCCACCGACCTGTCCAGGCTGCATGCCCTGCACCACCCGGTAAATGTCCGGGAAAAAACTCTGCGTATAGAGATTGAGGGTGAGCGTGCCGCCGTGATGCAGGGCGCCTTCGCGCAAGGTATGGCGAATCGCCAATTCCCCGGGATCGGCACCGTCTTTCAATGCCTGCGCCAAACGCTGGGCCAGCGTGTCCGCCGCCACGAGGATTTCGATGGCGAGCGTGGTTTCCGGCATGGTGAATTTTTCCGGGTGCTCGTCGTAAAAACGGCGAATCTCCTCGTCAGAGACGCTCAGATGCCGGTCGACCTCCAGCCGCCGCAGCGTATCGAGCGCCAATTCCTCCCGCTTCGAATGCAAATCCGCGACAAAGAGGCTGTCCCGGCGAAGACCGGCGGCTTCAATCTCCGCGGCAAAAAACAGGCCGGGCAGGATCTGCTCGTGCAACAAAGCGGCGACCTGAGCGCCGTCAGCCACCCGCGCCTTGCGTTCGGTGGTGGCCTCGACCCTGTCGAGAAAACCCTGTAGCGTCAATTCGCGGTCAGCGTAAGTGCAGAGTAGCTGATCGCCATCGCCGGGTTTCAGCATGATCTCACCATAATCGGCGGCGCGCTCAACGAGCAATCCGATCGCCTCATCGCGCACCTTGGGCGCATAGGCCAAGCGCAGCGAATCACCCAAGGTCTCGAGACGCTCGGCGCGCTTGCGCAAAGTCAACTCTTCTACGACGGCCTTTTGTGACGCGCTTAATGGCGCCGGGATTTCATCGAGGACCTTATAGACGATATAATAATCCCCGTCGGGAAAAGTCTCGCGCACCGGTGCGGATATCTGCCCGACCTGCAACTCCAGCACCTGCTCCACCGTCGCCGGCGACATCTGATCGCGCACCTGGTAGGTACCGCTATCACCGCCATTGACGGCGGAAGATTCGTGCAGCGAGTGATCGCTGGCGAGCGCGAAAAAATCCTCACCCGCATTGAGCCGCTCGACAATCGCTTCGGCCTCCTGCAAGCTCTCTAGCATAATGCCGCCTAGGCGCAGAGCGCGATCGCGACCGCTTTCGCGGTAGAGTTGCTGCACTTCTTCGGGTGTGATCTGTATCTTGGCCACGACTTCCCGTTGCACATACAAACTCATCAGCCGCGAACGTTCATAACGGGCCAACTCTTTCTTAAACGACGAGTCCTGCTCGACCTCGGTCGCCGCCCCCTCCAGCACCAATAGCGTCTTATCGATCAGGCTTTCCAGTACGTTGCGTTTCACCGCCTCGTTCGACTCGCCTTGTTTCATCCCCTGGGGAATACGCGCGTTGAACGCCTTAAACTCGGCGATGGTGATCACCGCGTCCCCCACCTCGGCAACCACCGGTTCCCGCGGCTTCTGCAGTTCCTCACCGCAACCGCCCGAACCCAAAAAAGCCGCCAACACCGCCGCTGCCACTACCGATCTACCCCACACTACTGCACCTCTGCTTCGCATAAATATTCCCCAACCTTACTCAAGACCAGCGAAAACCGTAATAAACGTCGTCGTTTCATTTCTGCTCTTATTTCCCGTTTTAAAGACTCCGGGGCGATCATTATCCTCGATAACCCGTTCCGTTAGCGTGCGGCCAAAACGCAGGCCCACCTGCGTCGTCAGTTTATAGCCGAGGTAATCCGAGGTCGTAGACAACTGCACGGCGACATTCGTCGAACCCAAATCTCCCGTCTCCTGCAACCGGCCCGCAGCCTTGAGCTCGTCCTCGTCCTGCACCCGGTCGCTAAACCACAACTGCTCCAGCCCCGACTCGATAGTGGTGTGCTTCATCACCGGCAGCCGCCCGATCAATTGCAGGGTCATCGCCCACTCTTCGCGGCGGTCTTCTCCGGCGATAAAAGCGGTCTGGCGCAGGAACTCGCTCTTGAGCCGCGGCTGCAGATCCAAACTGCCCAGGCTGTAGGTATAGTCGACCTTGTTGATCAGCCCAAAAAAACTGGCGCTGTCGTTGAGCGGCAATCCGCTGCTGTCGCGCGGGTCTTTTTTGTTTTGGCTGAATATCTCCCACTTGAGCTTGTTGACAAAGCTGAGCCCCTCAACGCCTTTGTAGTCGAAACCGACAAAGGCCGTATGCACCCAGGTGTCCTGCGCCGGCAGGATATCCTGTACCAACGGCTGGATCAACGCCCCGACAAAGGGCGTCGGCTCGCGGCGCGCGTCTGGGATCGTATCCTTCGCCTGTTTGAGCATATCAAAGACCCGCAACCGCCCCAATCCAGCATAGTCCTTGTCGAAAGTGAACAAGGCGTAGTTGGTCTGGTTGAACGCGTCGGTCATCTGCGATTCTTCGTCGGTCCGCCCCAGTGTCAACCGGGCCTCCGGGCTCAGGTGCAGACCGCCAAAGAAATTATAACCGCGCCGGTCGGACTTATAGGGAAAATCGGGCAGATCATCGTCTTCGAAGCGATCGACCCAATTGTTGTTATTGAGGTCGATACCGAAGAGGAACTCAGGTCGGTCGACATTGTAGCGCAGGAAAGGCTCGTCGTAATCGGGAATCGTATTGGCCGCGGTCGCGTTGTCGTTTTGGTTAAAATCAGTGATAAAGTCGTTGTTCTGGTCCCAACCCGGATAGATCGCCCGATCCTGCGTCGAGCCGAAACGGATCCAGTCGGGGAAGCGGTCCTGGTCGTCGTTGTCGTCGACGAATTCGTAAAGATGCCGCTGCGAATTGTCATACTGGACCTCGCCGACGCCATTGGTCAAAAAGGCCGTCGTCGCATAGGCCGCCTCGATCGAATAGGCCTCGCCATAGACAAACCACGGGAAATCCTGGCGCTCGACATTAAAATGCCAGGCGTCGGATACTTCGGACGAGACCTTGTGTTTTTCACCCTCGTTAAAAAGCGCGGCATTGGGATACTGCAGATAACGCTTATTGCGGTCCCATTCACCGTAGAAGTCAAAACCCAGCACCCCGGTGCCCGCGAGAGTGAAACCGCCGACGAGATTGGCGGTCGGTAGCCCGTAGTCGAATTGCATCCGCTGTAGGTTGGTGATATCGGTGACATTGCCCTCGGCGCGGCGCAGGGTGATCAGCGCCGGCTGCGACGAGTCGATGACCTCGGCGGTGAGCGGCGCTGCCGGTTGCGCGCGCTGGCCGGTCTGGCGGTCGGACCACATCTCGATCTTGAAGTCGTTGGCGACAACATAGTCGAAATCGACGCTGACGATGCTGGTCGGGTTCGGTCCGACATAAGCCGGGTCGTTGAAGTCGTAGTTGACAATGATCCGCTCGGGGCCATCCGCCGCCAAAAAACCGGAACGGCGGAATCCACCAAAAATTATTGGCCAACGGGCGCCGGGGCGAACGACTTCCTGCAAGGTGAATACGGTCTCTTTTCCGGTCTCGAAATCGCGGCTGGTAATGTGCACATCATGCGAAAACAGCGCCGCGCCGCCGATCCCGTCTTCGGGTGAATCGTCGCTCAAAATTATGGCCACCGCCGTCAGCGGCGCCGTCGACTGCCCGGCGGTAAGACTACCGGCGATCAGGTCGCCATTGAACATGTCGAGCAGGGTATTGCCGTTGCTGGCGTCCATCAAGGTTGCACCCAACTCGATAAAATCGCCGACCTGGAAGGTCGCCCGGCCACCGAAGAGCGAGGTGATATTGCTCTGGGTTATCGGCTCGGTGATCCCACCCGAGGTCTGCGACGAACCGCGAATCGGCTCGCTGACTCTGGAAGCTAGGATCGTCGCCCGGTATTTGTCGGAGGAGAAGTCGATCTGCACTCCGTTGAAATCGGGTTTGGAAAAGGTCATCGGCGTCAACGTGGTGCGGATCCGGTCGCCGACAGTGATCGCGTATTTGTACTGGCCCTGGGAATCGCCGCTGATCGTCACCGCGTTAAACCAGCGGTTGAAGCGCGTGCTTTGGAAGATGCCGCTGCCCAAGGGCTGCGGCTGGAACTGGCGCCAGTCGTAGATCAGCCAGCCGCGGGTGGTAAAATTGCCGTAGACATCATAGAAGTAGTCGCCCTCGCGCGTTGTATTGACATAGCGCTCATAAGGATCTTGCGCGTAATTCGAATACTCCCGCTGGCTCCAGCCATAGTCGGTATAGAGCTCCTGCGGCACGTACCACTTCTTGACCGCCGGATCGAGCGCACCAAAGAGCACACCCGGCCCCTGGGGCTCGAAACTAACGGCCCCGCCGCGCTGCACGCCCAGCCGATTGCCGTAGTCCTGCCCCGACGCGGCCCCTGCGAAAAGGACGAACGCCGCCAGAGCGATTATAGTATGCGCGAGCTTCAACCTGATCCCTCCTGTGTGCTGTCTTGTGCCATCTTGTCGCTTCAATACGCCACGCCCACCGCAGCCAACACCTTGCGCTGCCCGATCTTGGCCGCCAACGTCACGCTGAATACATAATTGCCCGGCGGCACGACTTGACCCGTGTCATCCCGCCCATCCCAAACTCGGGCGAAACGACCACTGTTATCGAGATCGTCATACAGCCGTCTGACCGGCCGACCAGCCAAATCGTAAATCGCGATGGCCAACCCGGTCGGGCTGCCGACATTGGTCAGATCGTACTGGATCATGGTTAGATCATTGACGCCGTCGCCATTCGGGGTGAAGACCCGAGGCGCAACCGCCACGTTGACCAACAAGTCACCCGAGATCGGCACCTCTACCGACAAGTTGCCCTCGAAGGGAGTGCCCAATGGCTGCACATCGGAATCGCCGTCACCCAAGTCCGCTGCATTGCCGGCCACAACGCCCTGACCTAATAGTTGACCGTTCTCTGTATTGAAGACCTGACCGCTAAAAGTCGTGCCAAAACGCAAAACGCTATTGTCGAAAACCACCTGCAGCTCGGTTCCGTCCTCATCGACGAGGGGAAATTCGAAGACCACGCTCTGCTCTTGAAGCTCGACAATGGAAAAATCGCCCTGTTGCACTGGCAATCGATCCAGAGCCACCCCGGTGAAATCCGCCTCGAGCACTGTGCCGTCGGGTCGCTGGATGCGCATCGTGCCCACGGTCCCGACCTTGAGCGGCGTATCGACTTGCAGCCGATTAAAACCCCGGTCTTGTCCGGGGCGCAACTTGGCCAGCACCGCATAAGTGAAATCCGTCCGCTCACCCACCGATGCCCGCCGCGGCACGATCTCGGCCATCAACTGCTCTGCAAAAGGCGAAGCCAGCACGTCGAAGGCCAGCCCGCCGACGCCGGTCGCCGATTCGAACTCGTCGCTAAAAAATTCGATCATAAATTGCAAATAGCGCCTTGGACTGGGCGAGACGATCTCTACGCCGGAACCCTCTTGTGCCAGTAGGGCCATTTCGTCCAGTGCATAGGGCGGCGACCACTCGCTCCAATTGTCGACATCGTTGCGAATTGCACCCCGATCACCGCTGCTTAATTTTTTATAATCCGCCTCACTCAGCGCCAGCAGGTTCTGGTCTTCCGGCGAAAGCGCGTTGAAAATCTGAATCGCGTCGCGCAAAGTTACCGTCTCGTTATCCAGCAGCCCCTCGACCAACGCCTTCAATTCCTCATCCTCGATATCACGGGCGAATTTCCACGGCACCTCGTCATTGGCGCTACCCAAACCCCCGCCCAAGCCCCTGCCGCTGCTGACTCCAGCCCCATCCGATATCAGACCTGCATTGCCGCCACCGACGCGAAATATTCTCTCGCCGGGCCGCACTTTGTTGAATTGCACCGTGCCCGGATCCTCGCCCGTGCGCGTGCGCACCGTGATGCGCGACAGTTGCCCATCGCCGACCTGCTGCTGCACCCAGCGCAGCTTGCCCAACAGAGCCAGATCGCCAAAATCGAAAATATTAGAAACGTAAACCGCCTCGGGCACAAAACCGGTGCCGAAGACCTGAAACTCAGCCATATCGAAACCAGTGGCCGTCAGCGACTTGAGCCGCACGAAGCGCACGTATTGCGGCGGAATGTGGATATCCACCACCTGGTCTTCATTCTGGCCCACCAGCGCCACGCTCTCGCGGATCGGCACGCCTTCGAGCTTTGTTTCTGGTGTGCCGTCGTTGATAAAGATCTCGAAGCTGCGCATAAAGTCGTTCTGGAAGGGAAACTCGGGGGCGGGAAATTCAGCTGCGGCATTGCGCGGAAAAAAACGAAAGCGATCGAGCCCGAAACGGGCACCAAGATCGAGATCTATAATCAGCCCGAGGACCCGAGCGCTGGTCGCCCCGGCACTGAGGCGCAGGTCCATGCCGGTGCTGCCGTCGTCATCGATGATCTTGGGCAGTTCACCGCGGATGCTCTGGATATTGGGCGAAGTAATCGAACCGCCTCTAGCCACAGAATTGGCGCCAAGGGCGATATTGAGTGTGGTATCGGCGCGCTGCGGAAAGATCCAGTTGTCAAAGCCCTCCGGCGAGAAGGCAATGACACCGCCGGGCGAGTTAGTGATTTCGATACTTTGGTCGCTGCGAATGACCTGAGCTGCAATATCCCCACCGCCGCTCTGCCAATCCCGCCCGCTCTCGCCCCCAACAATAATAACTTCGGCTGCGACCGGAGGACCACAAAAGACCCAAATGAAGCTAATGCAAAAACTGACCCGTCTCATACCTACCCCACCGCTATGGTTTCGCGCCGTTGAAGACGATGGCTCGATTCGATAAATATTCGATACGCAAGAGTTGGCAATAGTTCATAATCATATAAGTTTGACATTTGTTAAGAAATAGAAATAAGATAAGATCGCAAATAGCTAAAAATACCAACAATATGTCTAATTATCCACTCAAAATCCACCTGTATTGTTATTTGCCCTACAGTTCAATACCTTATGCGCTAGCAAAAATTATTAGGCAAACAGATCCATCTTATATCAAACTACAATATTTCTAATAATTTACTTATGAGCCAGCGAATTCGTACAATAAAAACGCAGACAAAATGGCCAGCAGATAATATGAGACATTTGATTTATGTCTGTCGATGCCACTCAAGCCATCGTTCGAGTGGTCGCTCCATCTCTATATACCTGCTCGCGGTGCTCTTTGCCTTGCTGATCGCTACCCCGTCAGAGCCGCAAATAGCACCGGCCGACACGAGTATCGACGGCCAACGCTATACGTTGCGTCCGATCGAAACCCTGATTGCGCAACTCGGCCGAAATACTTCGATTCCGATCCGCTATCGCCACACCGCTTTTCAGGGCCGGATGTTCACCACACTCGACACCGTGCATGCCCCCCTCGATTTAGAGGATATCCATTTTCTCGACGAAGTCGCCCTCAACGATGTGGTCTTCGCGGCCCCCGTACGCATCCGCCAAACTGTCTTTGCCAACGGTTTGACGCTACAGCGCAGCCGCTTCCTCGCTCCCGTCGACTTCAACGCCAGCCGATTCCATAAACACGCGACCTTTAAAGCCGCCAAGTTTCGCGCCGGAGTAGATTTTTCCGCCAGCCGCTATACCGGCATCGCTTCCTTTATTGGCGCTGATTTCGCCGGCCGCGAAACAACCTTCACCCGCACCGCCTTTGGCAATGCCGCCTACTTCGCCAGTGCCCGCTTTACGAGCCGGACGAATTTTCAGGACGCTGCCTTTGCCGACTTGGCTTCTTTCAAAGAGACCCTCTGGCAACAGAATGTTTCCTTTGCCGGCGCCCGCTTTACCGGCCGGGCTCTGTTCTGGGACGCGCGCTTCGCCGCTGAAACCACCTTTGCCACCGCCCGCGCCGACGGCGAGATCGCCTTCAACCGCGCCGCCTTTAGCGGACCGGCTTCCTTCGCCGGTTTTATTTTCGGCCAATCAGCGCTCTTCAACCGCGCCACTTTTGCCGACGAGGCCACCTTCGCTGGTGCCTATTTCAGAAAAAAAGCCGATTTCACCGACGGCACTTTTCGCGGCGACCTCCGGCTCAACGCCATTTTCAACCATTCGCTGGATCTGCGCCGAGCCCGAATAACCCTGCTCGATTTGCAACGTCCGGTAAACTCCGACTCCCTCTTTGCAACCGGGGCACGCCTCTACCTGCAACAAGCCCACTACCAAAATATTTTGGCCCACTGGCATCCACTAGCAAACCACCTGGCCGCCAGCGACACGCTTTCACCTGACGATCTCGAACCCGTCTACGCGAATCTGCGCCGCCACCTGCAAGCTCAGGGGCTAAAAGGAGACGCCGACGCCTGCTTTGTCGAGGCACTCGAGCACCAACGTCGTCATACGGGCTGGACCGACCCCGGATTTTACGCGCTTTCCCTGCTGCACACGACCACCCTCTACGGCACCGACCCAATCCGCTTCGCCAGTACCGTTCTCTGCGCAGTGCTACTCTTCGGCCTGGCCTATCGCCTGGGCCGCTCCGCCATCGCAACACCGCACGACGATTCACCGCCATCGCTGGCCGCCTGTCTGCTTTTTAGCGTCCAGACCTTTATTCGCCACGGCGCTCCATCGTTGCGCCCTATCGGCCCGCTGCGCTGGCTGGTCTGCCTGCAAGCGCTCTTGGGCTGGCTCTGCCTTGGTCTGCTGATAGCGATCCTGCTTTCCCGGCTCGCTTAACGGCTCTTTGATGCGCACCCGTCGACATCCGCTGCGTTTATCCCACTTAGCCTTCGGCCTTTGGCTGGCGCTTCCCCTTTGTGCATGCAACGAAACGCCGCCCCCCCCAACAGCTCCGATTCAATTCTCGCAAGTCACGGCAGAAGCCGGCATTGACTTCGTACATTACAACGGTTTTTCGGGAGAGTATTATTATATTGAAACATTCGGCGGAGGCGCCGCCTTCTTCGACTACGACAACGATGGCTGGTTAGACCTCTATCTGGTCAACGGCACCTATATAAAAGGCTATCCGCCCGATCCCCTGCCCGTCAACAAACTCTATCGCAATATCGGCGATGGCCACTTCTCCGACATCACGGCAATTTCTAACCTCGCAGATTCGCAATACGGTTTTGGCGTCTCGGCCGCCGACTACGACGCCGACGGCGACCAGGACCTCTTTATTGCCAACTACGGTCCCAACACTTTTTACCGCAATGACGGCACCGCCTTCAGCGAGATCGGCGCGACCATCGGTGTCGACGATCCCCGCTGGGGCAGCAGCGCCGGCTTCCTCGACTACGACGCCGACGGCGACCTCGACCTCTTCGTCGCCAACTACGTGCACTTCTCTCTCACAGACAACACCGTCTGTAAGCAGGGCAAAGTGCGTTCCTATTGCCAACCCGACGTCTACGAGCCGACCAGCGACCTACTCTACCGCAATGACGGCACCGCCTTTAGCAATATCACCGCCGCCGCAGGCATCGCCCTCAAAGGACGGGGCTTGGGCGTGGCCTTTTCCGACTACGACCTTGACGGCGACACCGACATCTACGTGGCCAATGACGGCAATATGAATTTTCTCTACGACAACCGACAAGGTTATTTCAGCGAGGTCGGGCTCACCGCCGGCACCCGCTACAACGAATACGGGCACGCCGACGCCGGCATGGGGGTCGACTTCGGCGATTACGACTCGGACGGCGACCAAGATCTCTTCGTCACCAACTTCACCAAAGAGACCAATAACCTCTACCGCAACGAGGGCCAGGGCGACTTCACCCTCGCCACATCCGCCACCGGCTTGGCCGGTCCCAGCCTTAAACCTCTGGGCTTCGGCACCCGTTTTTTCGACTACGACCTCGACGCTGATCTCGACCTCTTTGTCGCCAACGGCCATGTGGTAGACCAGATCGCCGCGGCCGACCCCGAGCAAACATATTACCAGTCGAATCAAATGTTCCGCAACGAAGACGGCACCCGCTTTGCCGATATATCATCTGAGCTCGGCACCGACTTCACCGCCGCCAATGTCGGCCGGGCCACCGCCGTAGCCGACTACGACAACGACGGCGACCCGGACCTGCTGGTGACCACCGTCGCCAACGCGCCGCGCCTGTTGCGCAACGACGGCTCCAACCACCGCCACTGGCTGCTCGTCGAACTGGTCGGAGCGCGGCATCCGGACGCCCTGGGGGCCCGCGTCACCGTCATCACCGGCGATCGACGCCAAGTCCGCGAACGCCAATCTGGCGGTAGCTATCTCGCCAGTCACGACCCCAGACTGCACTTCGGGCTAGACACCGCGACGCGAGCCGATATCGAGATCCGCTGGCCCGACGGCATGAGACAACGCCTCGACGACATAGCGGCTGACCAAATCCTGCGTGTCGTCCAGCCGTCGCCTTGAATTTGTGCCAGATGCCCTCTTATATATAAATTCACAACGACCGAACAACCCCCCAATGGCCCGCTCCTCCATTCCGGTAGGCCCCTATGAAATCCGCATTCACTTATAAAGGTTTGGCCGTCGGCGCGTTGTTGTCGCTGGTCTGCGGGGCCGGCGGCGTCTACGGCATGCTGCTGGTGCGCGGCTCGTGGTGGGGCCTCAATGCCTCCGCACCCGGGGCGATCCTGCTCTTTTTTGTCCTCACTTTCTTCGTCAATACGCTGCTCAGGCTCATTCATCGCCCCCTCGCCCTGGGGCGCGGCGACCTGGTGATGATCTACACGATGATGTTAATGGCGCTGACCTTGCCGACGCAAAACTTCCTGGTCCACATCATCCCTACAATGTGCATCCCCTTCTATTCCGCTAGCCCCGAAAACGATTGGCGCGCCGTCCTGCACCCGCTCATTCCCGATTGGATCGCGCCGCAGGACTATAGCGCCATCAAACATCTTTACGAGGGGCTGCCCGCAGGGCAAGCCATCCCCTGGGATGCTTGGGTCGTGCCCTTAGGTGCTTGGTTCGCACTCTTTCTCGCCCTGAGCCTGATGATGATCTGCCTATCGGTGATCCTGCACCGCCAGTGGTCCACCGCCGAACACTTGACCTATCCCATGGTGCATCTGCCGCGCTTGATGATCGAGGAGGGCAGCGACCCCACCGCCCGACTGGGGCCGTTCTTTAAAAACCCGCTGGTGTGGCTGGGTTTCGCCCTGCCGCTGGTCTTTTTTAGCTTTGACGGTCTCAACCACTATATCCCAGAGGTGCCGACCTTCAGTCAATTCTCGCCCAGCCTCTGGTGGTTCGAGAACAACGTGCGGGTAATTATCGGCTTTAGTTTCGCCTGGATCGGGTTCTTCTATCTGGTTAGCCTCGATATAATCTTCAGCATCTGGTTCTTTTATCTCTTCAGCAAGCTGCAAGAGGGTGCCTTTAGCATCGTCGGCATCGCCAGCACCGAAAAACTGAGCCGCTACGAGGCCTTCCAGTCTGCCGACCTAGTCCACCAGGGCCTAGGTGCTTTTGTGGTCTTCGCCATCTTCGGCCTGTGGATGGCGCGCCGCCATTTGCTCGCCGTCTGGCGCAAAGCCTGGAACCCCACCGACCCGCTCGACGATTCCGATGAAATGCTGTCCTACCGCACCTGCCTCATCGGCCTGGCCGCCAGCTTGCTCTTTATCTCCGGCTGGCTGTGGTTATCCGGCATGCCCTTGGTGGTATTGCCGCTCTTCTTGGGGATCGTGCTGATCTACTATATCGTCATCACCCGCGTCGTCACCGCCGGCGGCATCCCCACCACTCGACCGCCCATCGTCCCGCCCTTCTTTATCATCTCGGGCTTAGGGGCTTCGATACTCGGAGATCGCGGCCTGGTCGCCATGGGTTTCGCCATGGGTTGGGCAGCCGAAATGCGGCTTTTTGCAATGATCGCCTGCGCCAATAGTCTCAAATTGGCCGAGATGATTCCCGGCCCGAAACGGCGGTTGTTCTGGGGCATGGTTTTGGCTTTGCTCTGCGGACTCGCCGGCTCGACCTACGTGCTGATGCACGTCGCCTACACACACGGCGGCATCAACCTGACAGGGCATTTCATCGGCGACGGCGGTCAGTGGAACCGCCTCGTCCCCCTGCTCAACTCCAAGCCCGAAGCGGATATGCGCGGCTGGCTCTTCACCGGCATCGGCGGTCTGGTCGAAGGCTTGTTGATGTGGGCCAATCACCGCTTTGTTTGGTGGCCATTGCACCCGCTCGGCTATGTCATTGCCGCTGGTTTTATCACCGGCCAGATCTGGTTCTCGGCATTTGTTGCCTGGCTCTTGAAGGGGGTAGTGCTGCGCTATGGCGGCCCCGGTCTGTTCACCCGACTGCGGCCGTTCTTTCTCGGTATGATCCTCGGCGAAGCAACTACCGGGGGCCTATGGCTGGTGATCGATGCTTTGACGGGCAACTACGGCAATCGCATTACGGCGATGTGATCCTGGGTTGCGATGCATGATACTCCCTGAATCTCCTCTGAAAAGTGGACACTCCGAAGAGTCCATATATTTACTCAAGGAGGTGTACCCATGACCGGGAAGTATGATGGTGAATTTAAACTGGAAGCGATTCGCTTGGCCGCCGAAGAAGGTGCTCGGGCGACTGAAGTTGAAAGGCGTTTGGGGCTAAGCCAAGGGATAATTTCTCGCTGGAACCGCCAACTGCACAGCGAGGGATCGGAAGCCTTTCCCGGCAAGGGCCACTTGTCGGCGAGTGACGAGCAAGTCCGCGCTTTACAGCGCGAAAACGATCGACTTCGTCGGGAGCGAGATATCTTAAAAAAAGCGCTGGCCATCTTTTCGGAGGGGCGGTAGTGGATCGCTATCGCTTTGTTTTCGAGCACCGCACGCTGTGGCGTGTTGGAGAGATGTGCCGGGTGTTGGAGGTGTCTCGTAGTGGGTTTTACGCCTGGCAAAAACGCCGTCCTAGTCGAAGCCAGCAAGAAACCGAGCGATTGGATCGGGCGATTAAACGACTCTACCAGGTTAGCCGCGGTCGATCGGGTAGCCCCAAAATCACGCGGGCGCTTTGGGCGGAAGACTGGAAAGTCAGCGAGAATCGAGTCGCTAAACGGATGAAGACGATGGGGCTGCGCTCGATTGTGCGCCGCCGTTTTCGGGTGACCACTCAATCGAAGCATGCTTTTCCTGTGGCACCTAATCGACTCGGTCGCTGCTTCCAAGTCGATGCCCCCAATCGCGTATGGGTTGAGCGATATTGCCTATATCCGTTTGCAGCAAGGGTGGGTGTATCTGGCGGTCTTCATCGATCTGTTTTCGCGTCAGGTCGTCGGCTGGGCTCTTTCGAAGGCGCTGGATCATGGGCTGGTCCTTAAGGCGCGTCGAGCGCGCTCGACGCAACAGAAAACCACAACGGGGTTTGATGATCCATTCGGATCGAGGCATCCAATATGCTTGCACCGGCTTTCGGCAGTACCTCAAGCAGTATGGCTGGATACAAAGCATGAGTCGGAAAGCTAATTGTTGGGACAATGCGGTGGTCGAATCGTTTTTCCATATACTCAAAACCGAGTTGATTTACCACACTACTTGGTATGGATACGCCGATGTACATGCCGCCTTATTTGAATATATTGAGCTGTTTTATAATCGAGAAAGAATGCATTCCACATTGGGCTATATGACCCCCGTCGATTTCGAACTACAGGACCGAAAAATAGCCGCTTAGACGTGTCCATTTTTCGGGGGGAGTATCACTATACATCCGCGCCCCGTGTGTAAATCTACGTCTTCGCCCTACTGTGCCAACAGCCCCACGCGCACCAGGTGCAGCACGGGCTCACCTCGCTCTCGACACTGCGGCAAGTACACTTCGAACTCGGCCACCCAGTCGTTGTATGCCTCGGGATCAACAAGCATCTGCTGCACGTTCCAGCTCTGGCCGTCCTCTGTGGGCCGCACATACGTGTGGCGGATATTGCGGGCTTCGGGATCAAAACAGAGTTGCTCGTGTTCCTCCAGATAGGCCGGCATAATGGCTGCCAGACGCTCAGGGGACCATTCTGTTGCTCCCGTATCATCGATCTTGACTGCCGTTGCATCTGACGTGGGTCCGCTATCAGATCCGTCAGCGAGGCCCAGGGCATCCAGCGCCAACTGACTATCCCCATCGGCCACGGCGCGCAGGAAGGCAAAGATCCGAGTACGGATGGCGGCCGTGAATGTAGTAGGATTCTGCGTAATATCCGGCGGTGTAAGAGGTGCATCGGGAAGGGAGTCGCCGGGGGCCTCCGTAGTTGCGAAGGCCGGATCGCGCATCTTCTCCCACTCGTCCAGCAAGCTCGAGTCAGCCAAACGGATGGTCTCGCTCAGGTAGACCTCGATCTCACGCAGAGTCTCATCCTTGGCGTTGTCCGGCACGGTCTGCAACAGGACCTTGTACACACTGTGTATATGTCTCAGCAGCAGCCCCTCGCTGCGCTGGAGATCGTACGAGCGGACATAGTCTGTGAACGAGGAGAACGTCTCGAACATCTCCCGAGCAATCGACTTGGGCCGAATATTCTCCTGTTCCACCCAGGGGTTTCGGTCGGCGAATTCATTGAATGTCGTGTAGATGAACTCGCGGTGTGGCTTGGGATACTCCAGTTCCTCCAGAGCCTCCATGCGATCTTCGTAGTCCATCCCCTGCATCTTCATCTCGGCGATGGCACGGCCTTTGATGCGGTCCAGTTGCTTGCGCAGGATGATCTCCGGGTTCTCCAGGATCGACTCCGTCAGCGTCAACACCACTAGAGCATAATCCTCCTGCTCCGGGTCCACCAAGAGGATGGTCTCCAGCAGATAGAGCGAAAGCGTCTGGTCCATGGAGAAGTCCTCCTGCAATTCCATGTTGACTCGAAGCTTACGCCCATCCGGACTGTCTTTTGGATCCAGAATCTCGACGATACCGCGTTCCACCAGCGAGCGAAATAGCTGCCACGTCCGCCGTCGGTGCATCTTCTTGCGCACGGGCGTTTCGTGGCAGACGCGGATCAGGTCGCGCATGGCACGACAGCCGTTATCCGCGCGCCCCAGCACGTTGAGCAGCATGCCGTGGGATACCTGAAACTGCGAGGTGAGACGCTCTGGCGAGGCCGCCACCAGGCGCTGGAACGTCTTCTCGTCCCAGCGGACGAAGTTGCGGTCGGGGGCGCGCTTCCTGCTAACCTTCTTGCGGCCCTGGGCCACCTTCTTCTCCTGCTTGAGGTTCTCGATGATGTGCTCGGGGGCCTGCGCCACGACCCATCCCTGCTCGTCGAACCCCTTGCGTCCGGCCCGGCCGCTGATCTGGTGGAAGTCCCTGGCGCTCAAGATAGCCGTTTGCTCCCCGTCGTACTTGCACAGGCGGGTGAACAGCACGGTGCGGATGGGTACATTGATGCCCACACCCAAAGTATCCGTACCGCAGATGATCTTCAGCAGCCCCTTCTGCGCCAGCTTTTCCACCAGCACCCGGTATTTAGGCAACAACCCCGCATGATGCAAACCGATGCCATGCCGCAACCACCGGCGGATGTCCTTGCCATAGGGGCTCGTGAAGCGGAAGCCGGCCAGCTCGTCGGCCAGGGCAGCCTTCTCCGCACGCGAGCAGACGTTGATGCTGGTGAAGGCCTGGGCGTTCTCCGCCGCCTCCCGCTGAGTGAAATGGACCACATACACGGGTGCCCGGCCACTCGTGACTAGCTCCTGCAAAGTGTGCACCAGCGGATTCAGCGAATAGGCGAACTCCAACGGCACTGGACGCTCGTCGGACTTCACCGTCACGCTGGTACGGCCCGTGCGCTCCTCCAGCTCCTGCTCGAAGTAGCGCGTGTCACCCAACGTGGCCGACATGAGCAGAAAGCGCGTCTGCGGCAGCGTCAGCAGCGGTATCTGCCAGGCCACACCCCGGTCCCGATCGGCATACCAGTGGAACTCGTCTAGCACTACGTCATCTACTTCCGCCGCCCCCCCCTGGCGCAATGCAATGTTGGCCAGCACCTCGGCCGTACAGCATAGGATCGGCGCATGTCGATTGACCGTGGCATCGCCCGTGCACAAACCCACGTTGTCCGGTCCAAAATCCCGGCACAGCGCCATCCACTTCTCGTTGACCAGCGCCTTGATAGGTGAGGTGTACACAGAGCGCCGCCCGTTGGCCAGTGACTGGAAGTGCAACCCCGTGGCCACCAGTGATTTGCCCGATCCCGTGGGTGTATTGAGGATGACGTTCCGACCTGTGTATAGCTCGAGGATGGCCTGCTCCTGTGCAGGATAGAGCGTCAGTTTGCGACTTTCGACGAAATCGAGGAAGTGCTCCAGCAGAGTCTCGTCGTCCAGGACCTCATCCTGTGGGAGAAGTTCTACCAAGTTCAGCGCCATGGGCCGTGCCAATTGCCTGGGAGACACGGGTCCACGGTGATCGCACAGGCCGGGCTATATATGCGGAGATCTCTGCTCAAAAGGGATTTTCCTGTTCTGGATTATTCCGGTTATCGACAAGGCATTCCTCTGCGTGCTGCTGAGTCGATGGCAACTTGCAGGGCGCACTGGACAGGGTGTTAGATCAGTAAAGAAAATAACCTCTGATGTAATGACAGGGTATTCATTTAGGAGATTTTCCCCAATTTAGGGCATACTAGTGGCAGCAACACGGTAACCTATAATATAAACAGCCGTAATTTTTAAAGAAACAAAAGTCACGCTACACGTGACTAGCTCCTATCAATTCGATTCCGATCATTCCACCATTTTATAACCTCTTATTTCTCAAGAGGTTATTTTTCCTGTCGTAAGTCTACGTAAAAACAAACCCCATTTCCCCTGACATATATATCAAACACGTTTTTATGGTCTTAGGAGTGCCAGCAAAGCAGGCGTCGATATGCCGATTACGTTGATTCCTACATTTCTTGCCCATCGGTCCTGTTCACAGCTTCTTTCGTCCATCGTGATGCACCGAGTCGGGAACGGACGGGCAGCCAAGGGCGGCATCCACCACGACCTCGAGTACGTATCGCACGCCAGACTGCTCCAATTACCCTCGAACCGCTTGACCTGACCCTCTAAAAAGTTCTTTATAGATCTTATGTATCGAGCCCATGAAACCGGTCGTCCTCAGGTGTTTGATGTCGGAATAAACTTCATCGCATTCATTCCGAGACAGGCCGGGTACACCGATTCTGTCGAGGCGGTGTCAGATCTCGGCTTGTTGAGGCGAGAATGCATAAAGAACTACTCTATCGTGCCCAACTAAGCCTAACACAATGCGCTTGGATTCGGAGCAACTCTGCAGGGACACTACGATTTTGCGTAACCGTTAGTAAATAGCTCGCCGAAAGTCGGCGAGCTTATTTGCTACAAGTCGAGTATTTTCGATTCCGAAATGGTCAAACCAATTCCGGATGTAGAGCTGTGGGTATAGAACGAGGCTTTTGAACTGGAGCGGCCCCCAACGCGTGTTTTAAAACCAGCGCCTTTAGCGCCCGCTTAGTTCAGGTCAGCATTCGCTGTTAAAATACTAGGGGTTGCTCAATAAATGGAGATACACCAATGCCAGAAAACACCACGTTCAGTCCATTCAAAACGCCAGGTAGCACAAACGTTTCCATGACAAGAAGAGTCAGGCATTCGCTCTCGCAAAAATTCCAAAGCATGACCAGGGGTGAGAGCGCGTTAGAAGCAGCAGATAAAGTGGCTTTAGTTGGCGGGACGATTAGCGCTTCTTGCACCATCGCGTGTGCTGTAGGTGCAGCGGGTGCGTTTGCTGTGACGGCTTCCGGCCCAATCGCGGCTGGTGCACTAGGCGCCGTAGGCTTGTTTCTTGCGGCTGAAAGCACCTATTCAAACAGGGAATCTGCCCATAATGCCTTGCAGCCTCATGTCTGGAGCTATATCGATGATGAGGCTCCAAAATCGATCAACGACGGTAACGCTAAAGACGTTGGTGCGGCTGCGATATCCCTTATCTCCGATGGGAAACCACAGATAAAATTGATGGATGGTAAATTCCAAACGGCGGAAAATGCATTCAATGTTTTCTGGAAAAGCTATCAAGAGAATAGCAGCGCACTATCTGCGCTCGGCAAGAGGGATAGAGCGCACGTCGAAATATCCCTACCACTCTGCAGAATCGCGTGTCAGGAGGATGAAATGAGAAGTAAAATACTTGAGAATGCATTTAACCCGGAGGGTGCCGCATACAATTTCATACGGAGACTAATTCATTTTGGAAATTATATGCAAGCACCTATTGTTGCTGGTAAGGTGATGCAAAAAGATGACACACCTCTCATCGACTTGGCCACAACGGTTCCAGCCGTCAATGACGTAAGAAATAAACTCGCTATTATTTCAAAACGCATAGAAAAAGATGAAGCGACATACAAGATGGTCGAAGAGATTATAGCGGCGGGCGACATATATAGCGGCGGAATACATGTATAGAGGATTGTTCGACTAACGCCTTAAGCTGTCATAGACTGACAGAAAATTCCAGATGGTGGGAAATGGATTCAATATGTCTACGAGGCACTAGTGACAAATAGTAGATCACTATAGACTAACTAAGAGCGTTCAAACAACAGATGGAGAGTATGGCACGAATTCTTATTGCCAGCAAACAAAATGGCGTATTGAGAAAGAAATGGCTCGGTAAGTTATGCACCCCGAATGGCAAGTGGTGTGATACCCATTCATTTGAAACAATCCGATTTCGCGACAACTCTAATGTAGAAAAAGAATGATATGAACCCAGAGCGAAAAAAGCTCAGGTCTGTGCTTTCTTATATGTCGGGCTTCGGCTTGCTCGTCAGCACCGGTATCCATATTGCGACGTTACGCGATATCAACTTAGAAAAAGACTATCCATTTATTTTTATTTTACACCTACTGGCTATCGCTTCAGGATTCCTTTTGATCGTCGTGTTCAGACTCGAAAAAATAAATACGACGGAAATTAATCAGATCATGTTGAAGTCAGTATGGCCGCTTGGGCTATTGGTACTATTGGGATTCTATACCGGATATTGTTTTATCGACGCGCTTCCCCACCTGGGAACGTTCGCCGAGTCGAACAGCGAGTTTGTGATGATGAATCGTTCGACGGTGGTCGAGACCTTTTCAGACCGTGAGAGCTTTGAGCAAGCAGAGAGAATATCGGGTGTGATGCACACGCGATACTTCTCTGGTATCTGGCTTACCATTTTCGGAACCGTGTTCATGATCTTGAGAGAGAGTCGAAAAAACGCGATCCCAAAACCGAAGGATCAGAGCAAAATCCCCCACGATAACCTGAGAGCCAAAATCGAAAACCGGGAGGTTATCGAAATGCCGTTAGATGAGCTCCTGAGCTATGAAGAGCGGATGAAACAAACTTCCTGGCGCATGATCAAGCTTCTTTTATTACCTCAGGTCGGGGCATTATGGGTCCTGGGCATTGTATTTCAAAATGGGTTGTTACTTTTTGCCGGTACATTCATATCGCTGGGTTTCGTGAATTATTTCTACTATCGCAAACAGGTGCGAGACTACCTCACCAGGTTGCAATTTGAGGAAGATTCATGCCATATATCGGTGTTGCGTGGGGATATACTTGAGGAACTTCGCGTGCCCTTAACCAATCTGACGGTGGCAGTGGAGGAGCGGAGGCTCAAGTCAAGCATCCTATATTTTCTCTGTTTTAGACACAATAATCAGCTGATTTTGCAGCAATTTTCCGGGATTGGGTTTTGGAATAAAAAGCGGATTCAGGCGGTAGAAGCCGGTTTTAAAAATATGACCGCTGTCCATTAGAGCCCTTGGCGTGACCTTCGATAGTTGCCCCATTTATAGTGTGAGTATTTCTTAGACCTAGGCTGCTCCCCATTTTGGTACCATTCAGCGTGAGAGTTGGGCTCTATTTTTGAGGCGTATTAGCATGTGTTTTTGCAAAGGCGTTCGGCGTTAAA
>Ga0233433_10001006_pt1 | contig 28635 bp, 27 predicted proteins | sample SI_122_August201_5_FD_179868 | JGI IMG/M metagenome (GOLD analysis project Ga0233433, IMG submission 179868) | Seawater microbial communities from Saanich Inlet, British Columbia, Canada - SI_122_August2016_100_MG | ecosystem: Environmental > Aquatic > Marine > Inlet | place: Canada: British...
TGTTTCTTAACGTAGGCTGCTCCCCATTTTGGTCCCATTCAGTTTGAGAGCTGGGCTCTATTTTTGAGGCGAATTAGCCTGTGTTTTCGCAAAGGCGTTTGGGGTTAAATAACCCAACGCGCTGTGAGGATGTTCCTCGTTGTATTGATGCTGCCATGTCCTGATTTTACTTCGTGCCTCCTTGATCGATTCAAACCAATGGGCATTGAGGCATTCCTGCCGTAAGCGGGCATTAAACGATTCGATGTGCGCGTTATCCGTCGGGGTAGCCGGTCTTGAAAAGACTAATTGGACTTCATTCCAATACGCCCATTGGTCCAGTGCGACCGAGGTAAATTCGGGACCATTATCGACTCTAATTTTCTTCGGTGCAGATCGCTGCTGGGCCACGCTAGCTAAGGTCTGTGCCACTTGGATACCTCGAAAATGAGAGCCAACGCCGATATATACACTCTCACGACTAAAGTCATCGACTATCGTTAAGACCCGGATTCGACGACCATTCACGAGGGCATCGCTCATAAAATCCATGCTCCACTGCTCATTGAACTGATGCGGCGTGGACTGTAACACCCGAGCTTGATGGCTGACGCGCCGCCGCCGTTTTTTCGGACGTAGGAGGAGATTTCCCTCCCGATAGAGTCGATAGACTAACTTCCGCCCCACCGACCAGCCCTCGCGTTGTAGCACCGTGGTCAAGCGTCGATACCCCCATCCGACTCGACTCAGCGCCAGATCGCGGATGCGTTGGCGTAACGCCGTATACTGAGGGGCTCTACTTTGATACTTGTAGGTCGACCCAGCGAGAGGAAGGACCCGACCTGCACGTCGGACACTCAGGCCATAGCTCGAGGTAAGAGAGTGGACCATCGGTCGTTGCATCGCTGGTTTTACCACTTTTTTTCAGTACATCCTGGAGCATGTGCTTGCCTAGTGACAAATCGGCCACCCATTGTTTGAGCTTGCGATTTTCTTCTTCTAACTGTTTTAGGCGGCGTAATTCGGCGACGCCCATACCAGCGAATTTCTTCTTCCACCGATAAAACGTAGCTTCGCTAACCTCCATTTTACGGCAGATCTCGGTCACCGATACGCCGCTTTCTGCTGGCCGCAAGGCAAAGGCGATTTGCTCTTCAGTGAAGCGTTTTCCTTTCATGGCCGGTCTCCTTCCCGACCTCAAAATAGTGCCCTGTTTATATCATTCCAAATGGTACAGCTTTAGGGGGAGAGACCAGTCCGAGTATATTCCCGCTCTCTACACTCGGGCACCAAAATTTCTCTATAAATTCGATCACCAAGCCAGTGCCCTCCGCGTGGCTGACATAGGGCGGCATCGCCGGATTGTACATCGCATCGGTCAGATCGCGGATCAGTGCCACATCCATACCCCAACGCACCATCTGTTTGATCGCGAAAGTCCGATGCAAAACACACATATTGGTATGCACTCCCATAATCAGCAGGTGCTCGATGCCACGCTGTTGCAAATAGCTATAGACCTCGGTCCCCTTATCCGAAATAATATCCCGCTCCTCGTCTATGCCGATCGCCGCATGCTGCCGATGCCAGGCCTTGTGCGTTTCGGTCTCGCCCGTATCCGAACCTTGGTCCGAATCGTCAATCGGCAAGGACGGGTCCGCCCGTTCGATAGCGGGCGGTGGTTCAATTTGAGGTGCTTCAATTGCGCGTTTGCGCGCTGGAGATTCGGCGTAGAAATCCATTGTGTCCGAAGGCGCGTGCACGATCTGCCCACCGGCATCGCGCACCGCCATGACCACCTGGTCCATGCGCCCAACCATCGCCTCCAAACGCTCGCAAGCCCCACGACACCAATGCAGATCCCATACGTCGCAGAGCAAGAGCGCGGTCTTATCCGCCGACCAGGTTTTCTCAATATTATTTACCTGCCAGACACTATAGCCATTCGCGTCTTGCATAAAACTCTGAGATTGCAGATTTAGTTGTAGCGAGTTTTCCATGTTTCCTCCGGGGGCAAAAATATAGCACTGAACGAAGTAGGATCGTATTAACTGATCGTGTTTTTCAACCGTTCTCCGGTTTGCGAAACCGTAGCGTAGTAAAGAATTGCCCGTAGGGCCAAGCGGCGTATCCCGCGTAGCGCAAAACGCGATGCTATGCGCGATTAGTCATTCAGCTTTTTGACGTTATTCCATGTAGCTCTGACACAGCAGTCGACATGAAGTCAATCCGTTGATAACTAGTCGATTCCACATTTAGAGCTTGTAATACGAACATTGGGAGTAAGCGAAAATTCGCAGCGGGTTGTTCCATTGCTTGCATAAAAATAAACAACGTTATTTGCGGTATTTATTTGGCGAAATGACCTACCCTATTTTGCAACTTTTACGAATGAAGCGAACGCTTGAAAAGGCGTAATATTTAATAGTTTGCGCTTAATTAACTATTTTTTACACACACTATTATGCTGAATTTTATTTTTCAATTAAGTCATTAATCGCATCCCAAAGCGATATTCTTTTTACCAAAGATTGTTTTGCAACAACCAGGGTTTCATTCCATTTAATCTTGTCATTTTCGCACAACTCTAAAATGATCTGAAGTGACAGTGGTCCGTGTTCATCTCCATCAAGCGCAATGTGACGCTCTAAATAGTAAATGAATTTGTTGTACAAGTTATTTTCAGAATCGGAATTTTTAAGAATTTCTATAAACATATCCGGAATAACATCTTCTCGCCCAAATGTAAATGCAGAAGCAACGTGATGTGGCTTATTAGTTTCAATTATTGAAAATGAAAACTTAACAAAATCAGCCACTCTTTTATCTATGTTAATTTCATTCAACGAATCATCAACACAATACCCTGCTGCGATATGTTTAATGAAATTATCAATTTCATTTGTGTTTGCTTTTGCCTGTGTCATTGCCTCTAAATACATTTCAAAGTGACTTTTAGGCTCTCCTAATTCGTTAATATCACTTTCTTCTCCATGAACAATTTCATTAATGAATCTGGAAAGGGTTGGGTTTTTCGGAGGTGTCCATGGCGTTTGGACATTTGTAAGTTCAACTTGCAGAATTTTAAGTATTGACATAAAATCCCAAACCGCAAATACGTGATTTTCCATGAAAATTTTAATATCATTTACATTTTTTAAATTCTCATAAAGCCTATGATTCCGCAATTGAGTTCTTAATTCATAAATTTCATTTTCTATATGTTCTATTCTATTCATTCTATCTTTTCTATTTTCCCTTGTAAGGCTTGAACGCCCACGAACTCGCGAATGCAAGTTTGGCAAAGGCCCGAATGGGCCACAGCCATGGGCGGGGTCCTTCTGTTGTACGCGCTCATCAATATTATAATCCGGTCTACCGGCGAGTGTTTTTCTGCCATTCAACCGTACATCGAATAGTTGCCTTATTCGCGCCAATTTTGGCGATAAAACACCCCTGTGCAGAATCGATCCCCGACAGGAATGTCCTATTTATTTCTTCTGAATATCTGCCAAGCCCTACTATCCCAAGCCCTACAAACTCGCCCGCACTATATCACGAGCCTTCAGCATATCCTCGCGATTCTTGTAATATTCAAAAACGAAATAGGGCACCGGTGCGAACTCTTTCAACGCGCCGATATATGTCGGATAATCCAAGCACCCCGACCCCGTCGGCCCATAATCGGCCACCTCGCCATTCTCACCAAAACGCGAATCCTTGCCGTGGGCAATCACAATATCGGATGCTAGCATGCGCACCGCGCGCACCAACGGCGTCCGATCCGGCACAAAATTCGCCGCATCAATACAGACTTTAAGCGCCGCAGACCCCACCCGATCCTGCACCCGCAAAAAACTCTCCGCCCCACCGAGACTACCCGCCCGGGTCAACTCCACCGCAATCACAATCCCCACTTCCTCGGCCACCGCACAAGCCGATGCCAAGCCTTCACAAAGTCCCTCGTGCACCGCCCGATCATCGATCCCGTCCCCATCTGGATAACCCGACGGATGCCAAACCAAGATCGGCCGCTCATTGTCACCAAAACGCCCATCCAGCGCCGCCGTCTTCCGCACACAGCGCTCCAACCGCTCGACATCTCCCAGAATCGCTCCTTTCGGCCCCACCAAATCTACATGCAAAGTCATCGCCGCCAGCGCAATGTCAGCCGCCTGTAATACCTTGTCTACATCTTCAACCGAAGGATCCTTGTCATCCCCGTCAGCCCCCCCGGCAAAAAACATCTGCACCGCCTCAAAACCCTCGACCTGCACTTCTTCCGGCGCCAGCGTATCTCCCGACATCATCGCTAATTTCACAATTTCCCCCAATCAGATTGATTTAATATCCAGCAAGTCCACTTCCAATTATCGCTAAAGAGATTGAATTCAACCCTCTCACGCTAAAATAATAGCTTTTCTATCACTCTAAAATCAGATTTAACTGCTTATATTTTACAATAGCAGAGGTCTGGATTTGGATAGTCTCCAGAGCCGATTTAAACCGCCGCAGTTTACAGGATTTAACATACGGCTGTTGCCTCGGAAGCGCTCAGAGATGGTCGGCGAGAATGAACCGCGCAGACTACCCCAATCCAGACCGCCCACCCACTAAAACGTCCCCTTCACATCCATAACCTTCCCCTCACTCTTCTTCACCTTAGAAGACTCCACCCGCTTCTGCAGCTCATTATAGTACAACTCCTCATCCACTGGAATATCCACCCAATTATCCGTCCAAGTCGACAGCAACATCGCGTTCGACAACTCCACCCCGTTGATCCCCTCCGTACCGCTGGCCAACAACGGCGAGCCAGTGCGAATAGCCTGCACCCAATTCTTGGTAACGCCCTTGTGCTCCTCGCCACCCTTGGCCGGAATCTCGCACTTCCACACCTCAGGACTACCAAAGCCATTCGGCCATTCCTTAAGGAATTTACTCGACGATTCTCTGGTGCGCCAAAAGGTGATCTTGCCGCCTTCCAATACTACTTTGCCACGATCAGCCGAAATCTCCAGCCGATTAGTGCCCGGAGCCTCGCCAGTTGAAGTAATAAATACGCCTGTCGCCCCATTCTCGTATTCGACATAGGCCGTCACGTCGTCTTCTACCTCGATATCGTGATACTGGCCAAAACGACAGAAGGCTCGCACCCGATGCGGCATACCACAAATCCATTGCCACAGATCCAGATTGTGTGGGCACTGGTTCGCCAACACGCCACCGCCCTCGCCCGCCCAAGTCGCGCGCCAACCGCCCGAATCATAATAACTCTGGGCGCGAAACCAATTGTTGATGATATAGATCGTGCGCTGGATTTCCCCCAACTCACCAGACTCGACCAACTCTTTCAGTTTTTGATGCTCGCCGCGCGCGCGCTGGTTGAACATCACCCCGAATACGCGATCGCTCTTAGCCGCCGCCTCGTTCATCTCGCGGACCTGGCGCGTGTAGACTCCGGCCGGTTTCTCGCTCATCGCGTGCAAGCCGTTTTCCAATGCCTGGATCACCAGCGGCGGATGAAAATAATGTGGTGTGGCGACGATTACCGCGTCGACACATTGGGCCGCGAAGAGCGCGTCGGCCCCCTCGAAAACCTGCACACCCTCACCGAATTTCTCCTTCGCGCCCTCGAGTCGAGCAGGATCCGCATCGGCGACGGCCGCGATTTCGGCTCCCGGGATCTCCCCCCTATAAATATACCCGGCGTGATTGCTACCCATCCCGCCAAGACCAATGATCCCGATCCGCACCTTATCCATGTCATTCTCCTTATGGTTCTAACTATGATAATGTTCGCAATTGCGCCGCATATGGGTAAGGATAACCACCGACCTTGTCAATGTTCCGGGGCTGCGACGATTCGAAATTTTACCTACCTTTACCCGCCGACCCGACAAGCAGGAGAAATCATGTACAACCTAAACGGTAAAGTAGCCCTCGTCACCGGCGCAGGTGGCGAACAGGGTATTGGCCGGGCCATTTGCCAACGCCTCGCCAAAGAAGGCTGCGACCTCGTAGTCAATGACTTACACACGCGGCCCTATACCGAATCGGGCTGGGGTGGCCTGCCCGCGCTCGTCGAAGAAATTGAAGCCTCCGGCCAACAGGCCTTCGCCGTCGCCGCCGATGTCTCTAACGCAGACCAAGTCTCTAATATGATACAACAGGCCATCGAACGCTTCGGCCACATCGACATCTTGGTCAACAACGCCGGTTCGCGCCCCGGGCCCGACCGCGTACCCGTCGTCGAGCTGAGCGAAGCGGCCTGGGACCAAGTGCAAAATGTCAACGCCAAAGGCACTTTCTTGTGCGCGCAGGCCGTCGCCCGACATATGATTGAGCGCGGCGGTGGCGGCAAAATCGTTAATATATCCTCCACCGCCGGTCGTCTGGGCATGCCGCGTTTCGCCGCCTATTGCGCCTCGAAATTCGCGGTCATCGGTTTTACGCAATCGCTCGCGCACGAGCTCGCCGAACACAAGATCAATGTCAACGCCGTCTGTCCAGGCACCACGCTCACCGAACGCACCGGTTATATCGCTGCCGCGCTCAACGAACAGGACGCTCCGACACAGGACGCCACACAGACCATGGTCGGCTCCCTCGCGGAGCAGACCCCCCTCGGCCGCGTCGCCGAGCCGGAAGACGTTGCCCGCACCGTGGCTTTTTTGGCCTCGGCCGAATCCGATTATACCACCGGCGTCGCCCTACTGGTCGCCGGCGGCATACAAATGTAACGACAAAGGAACCCATACATGAGCCGCATTGTAAACATTGACGTCGTCGATCTCCGGGTCCCCACCTCCGACACCTTGCTCGGGTCAGACCCCTTCCACAAAAAACCTAATTATTCGAGCATTTTGACCACGCTCACCACCGACGATGGCTTCGTCGGTACCTCGGTAAACTTTACCGCCGGCGCCGGCAACGATTGGATCGCCTACGGGGTCAAGGACCTGGCGCAGTTGACCAAGGGGCAAGACCTCGAGGATTTCGCCGCCGATCCCGGAGCCTTTTACAAATTGCTTATAGACCACCACCAATTGCGCTGGCTCGCCGACGGGGTCGCGCGCATGGCGATCGGCTCGATTATCAACGCGATGTGGGATCTGTGGGCAAAAAAAGAGGGCAAGCCGCTATGGCAGCTATTAGTCGACCTCGCACCAGAAAAAATCGTGCAGAGCATCGATTGGCGCTACTTGCGCGACGTGCTCACACCGCAAGAGGCACTGGAGATCCTACAAAAGGGGCAGGACGGGCGCGCCGACCGCCAAGCTCATTTTAGCGAGCGCGGCCCCAAAGCCTACTCCACCGCCGGTTGGTTGGGGCTGACGGACCAACAGATCGCCGATACCATCAACGAAATGAAAACCTTCGGTTTCGACTGTTTTAAGATGAAAGTCGGCCAGGATTTGCAACACGACCGAGAACGCCTGCGCTTTGTCCGCAAAACCATCGGTGATGACGCGCTAATGATGCTCGACGCCAATCAGATCTGGGGTGTCGACGAAGCCATTGCCTATATGAAACAACTCGCCGAATTCAGACCGCACTGGATCGAAGAGCCGACTGCCCGCGACGATGTCTTCGGCTATCGCAAAATCGCCGAAGCCCTCGCACCTTACGGCATCGGTGTCGCCTGCGGCGAGCAGGTGCCCTCGCCGGTAATTTTCAAGCAACTGTTGCAGAGCCAAGCCATTAAATTCTGCCAAATCGACGCCACCCGCCTAGGCGGTGTCAACGATGTGCTCGCGGTGATCCTGATGGCCGCCAAATACCAGACCTTGGTCTGCCCGCACGGCGGCGGCATTGGTCTGTGCAATATGATCTCCCACTATGCGCTATGGGACCAGATCGCCGTTTCCGCGCATTCCGACGGCCAGGTCGTCGAATATTTGAACTTTCTTCAGGACGGCGTGTTCAACGACCCGATCGGTGTCGCTGACGGTTGTTATATAACACCAATGCAACCCGGCTGGAACCTGGAGATGCGCCCCGATTTCGTCGCAGACCACACCTATCCCTCCGGCGCCGTCTGGCAGGGACGCGAAGACTCCGGCGCGATTACCTTCTTAGCCTAAACCAGCACGAGCTTAAATAGGGATAGTATGACGGTGCTCGGCCGAGACGACCAGCACTTAATCGATTTACTCGCTTCGCTGACGGGAGAAAACGTGCGCAATGGGCTCAGCACCGGCGGCGACGAAACCATTCTCACTAGTTAGTTGCGCCCGGTCCGCAAGCAGCAGCGATCGCCTAAACAGACCGACGGCCTTTGTTCATCGCGGGGAAAGGCCGGCAGGTGCTCTGGTTCAAACTCGAGCACCTGCCGCAATATACCGCCGAATAACCCCGCTAACCGGTGACGAGCACCGCGCATCGGTCCGCCATCACCGGTCAGAAATCAGCACGCCGCCCTTAGCCCAGTGCGCGCGCTCGTATTCTTCGATAACCACCGTCGTCCCGTCTTTATCGGCCCCGCACGTATCGACCATCGCAGCCGTCAACGCCTCGACAAGCGCGCGCTTTTGCTCGGTCGAGCGCCCCGAAAGCATTTTTACATTAATAAAAGGCACTTCGCATTCTCCGGTTTAGGTTGCTACAACCTGCTGCACTCGCCCCACTTCACCCGTTTCTAAACGCACCTTGATCCCGTGCGGATGATTCGATGATTTGGTGAGAATTGCACTGACCACTCCTTCGGTCAACTGCCCCGTACGCTGGTCCTGCTTCTGCACGATCTTCACGCTTATCCCGATCGTTATATTAGCTCGACTCTTTCCGTCCAAGATACCACTCCTAAAAAAATTTCCCTGTTCCACAGGTTTTACCGGTCAACACCTCGATCTATCCCCCACAACAAGACGCAGTGCACGAATATCGCACGAACCGCTTCAATCTCGTTGCAAATGCGCCGCTTCTTCCTTTGGCCGCCCGGAGTTTCGATCCCACTGCCAGATTTCTAGATAGGGCGGCAAGGCGCCTATACCGAAAATGACCTGCCCCTCTGCTCCGGCCCGCGCCAAGACCTCTGGGGCAACTACCCGCGCGAGTTCGTATTCGCAACGGGTCCAATATCGACGCCAGGGGTTGAGCACCGCATAGCGCGGCAAGTTACTGCGATTCTTAGACGGACCGTGCCAAGTATTGGCGTTAAAGACAACCACTGAGCCTCGCTCCGCGACCGCGGGCTTCGCGCGGACCTCAGCATCGGCCGGACGGTCCAAGGTCGGGTGCAAATGGCTGCCCGGCACGAGTTCCGTCGCCCCGTTTTGATCCGTAAACTCGCTGATGCACACAATGCAATTGAGCGCGACCACATGGCTGGTGATGCGAGAGCCGGCATCGGCCGGTGCGAGCGAAGCGTCGCGATTGTGCCCAGTGATCGCCCCGTCAGCATGCAACGCCCCCCCGCCAACTCCGGGCGCGAGAATAGAGCCGTGCATCGAGCTCAACAAGGCATCGGCGCCGAGGAAATAACGGATAAACTTTAGCAGATCGGGTACCTGATATATTCGCTCGAAGGCGCGGTCTTTGTTGAACAGGCATTCGCAACTACCCTGAGCGCGATCGGGCTCCAGGCGCTCCAACGCATCGCGCGCCGCATCGCACTCCCCCTCAGTCAGGATATTCGGCAGTATCGCAAAACCGTCCTGTCGCATACACTCTACATGGCGTGCAAACTCTTCTTCGGTCATATCCCCTGTTCACTTTTCATTTTGGTTCTGTAGGCCCTAAGGACATGGGGGCAAAAATCACAATCTGCACGGGCTTTCTAACAGGTTAAACATTTGCACAACCCCCTAAGCTCCGGCAATCTCCTTAATCATATCGACGCGATCCGACAATACGACATTGCCCGCTTCATCCTCTTTCTCAAACCATTTTGTTATGCGCCCGACTTCGCGATAACCCACCTTTAAGTACAGCCGATAAGCCGCTTCGTTCAAACCCCATACGACCAGGAAGATCCGCTGCAAACCCAATTTGCGCGCCTCTTGCTCAAGGATCGACATCATCTGCTCACCCAACCCCCGACGGCGGCACGCACCGATGATCTTGATGCCGAGTGTGCCGGTCATCGGCGCCGTGCCTGTCTGTATCGCGCCCTCGCCGACGATCCGCCCTTCGGTCTCAATCACCACATGGGCCAACGTACCGGTTTCCAGGCCGAGCAGGAACCGGCTCAAACGCTCGATGCCCAGTGAAAAATCCGTCGCCGCATGATAGGCCATAACTTGCTCGCGATGCAGAATATTGCACATATCGACATAGGCGGGCGCATCGGACCAACGCGAATAGCGAAAACGAAATACCACCCCGTGACTTTCGATTTCTTTTATCGCTTGCCCCTCTTTCATCGTATCACATCCTCGCTAGTACTACTTATTGTCGCAATTATTTTTTTGACAATACCCGCATCTGTATCTTGTCGTATAATTGCCGCAATCGCACACGCTCTTCAGGCACATTATCCACCGCGCGTTTGAGCACCTGTGCCGCCTGCGCTAGATCTTCCATCTGCCCATAGAGCGAAATCATTTCGACATAGGCCGGCAGCAATTTCGGGTTTATTGCCAGCACCGCCTCATATGCGGCAAAGGCCCCGCGTAGATCGCGCTGCATAATGCGCACATGCGCGAGGTTGAGCCAGGGTTCGATCTGATCGGGCGCCTCACGTGAGAGCCGCGAGAAAATCTCTCCAGCCCCCCGCACATCGCCCAACGTCCCCTTAACGCTGCCCAGATTCAACCACGCCTGCCAATATTGTGGATCTTTTTCCACCGACGCGGCGAACTCCGCCAACGCCTGCTGCCGTTCACCACGCTTGGCATAGGCGTTGCCCAAGTTATAGTGAATTGCCGCATTTCCGTCCATCTCCATCGAACCTATATCGCGATTGATCGGCAGCGCGAAAAGCACACAAACCGCACAGCCCAATCCCACCGAACGCCAGCGCCCGGCCACCGCCCAGGTATATAGCCCGCAAGCGCCATAGGCCGCAAAAATAAGCACCACCGGCAACACCGGCACGCGATAACGCGCCGAGACAAAAAACATCGCGACCCCCATGCAATAACTTACCACATACATCATCGGCAGGGTTGGCCCGATACGCCTGAGGCTTAAGAGCAACCCCCACAGCGCCAAAGGCGCCGCCAGGCCAAAGGGAAAGGCGATACCCGCCTTCCACAGCGTCGCCGACAAAACAGACGAATAATTGCGCCAATAATAAATCGGCTGATTGCGCCCGACCTCATCCCCATGCCAGAACGAGCCCATCTTGCGCATCATTAACCCTATCCATTCGACCGGCTCGGCGCTTATATAGTCCCAGGCCTTGTCCATGAAATACGCTGACTTGGCCGACGGGCGACGGATACCCGCACGAGCCGGCTGCGTCACCAACTCATCCCATTCCCAACCTGGGCGTATGGCGACCGTCCGCTCGTAATCGGAATTGTTTCCGATATAGAAATTGATCCCCATGTTGTAGGAAATAAACACCTGGTCGCCGCCGACGATATGATTGCGGGCTACGACCGGCGCGATCGGCATGGCCAGCCCCAATAGGAATATCACGCCAAAGAGCAAGCCCTGCCGATGCGGAAAACGGCGCACTAAATCGATAGGCACCATCACCGCGAACATCACCACCGTGGGCACCGCCAAAGCACCGACGCCGAAGGCCAGACCCGCAACGAGAAAGCCCCACCCCGTCGGCCGGCGCCAGACACGCAATAAAACCACCAAGGCCAGCATATTGAGAAAAGCCGCCAGTGAGGCCGGCAAAAGCTCGCCATCGAAAAAGATCAGCGGACCGCACGCCGCTGCGAAAATACCGGCCAGGAATCCCACCGCAGGGTTGAACATATAGCGCCCTACCCACCAGACCATCGCGCAAACCAGCGCCCCCAATAGCGCCTGCAACAACCGCGCGACATGAAAGAAAGCCTGTGGAAAAGCGGTTTTGACTGCTCCGAGGAAATAAGGATAGAGCGGCGGTTGCCAGAACGGCCCCTGCCCCACGCCCAACCAATTACCGGCGGCCAAGCCCTCGGCCTGGCGGGTATAAGTCTCAGAATCGACGGCGGGATACACGAAGAGCGGGCTCTGATCAATCTCGAGCACATAGGCGACCCGCAAGAGCAAGGCCAAAGCCAACACGATCCACAGCGGTCGGCGCCCTTTGTTATAGATGCTTGCTAATGAGGCCATAAGCCATAACTTTCAGTGGTCATATAGCCTAAATTACTCGTTTTCGCGCCTAAGAGAAACAACACGCTATGTCCCATCGCGAAACCCCATCCTTAATCGGCACTGTATTCTCCTTCGGCCTGGTCATGGTCTTTACGGTCTTTATGACTTTTACCAGCGTTCGGACCTATGTTCTCTACGGCAACTATACCGGCTTAACCGATCACTTTAACACCATCGGCGTTATCTTCTTCATCTTTTGGCTCACCGTCGCCACCCTGTTGTTGCGCCTGCTGCATCCGCTCTTACGCCTCTCACCCGCCAATTTCGCCCTGGTCTACGCGGCGCTGATGGTCGCAGTCGTACTACCCTCAATGGGTTTCGGCGGCTACTTCATCCCCTTTATCGCCGGCGTATTCTACTACGCGACCCCCGAGAATAACTGGTCGGACCTGCTCTGGCCGCATATCCCCAATTGGGCCGCGCCGCGCGATCTCGAAGCCATCCGCCAACTCTTCGAAGGCGCCGACGCCGGCAGCCCCATACCATGGGGGTTGTGGGCCGGTCCGCTTTTGTGGTGGGGGCTGTTTATGCTGGCCTTCTTCTTCGTCAGTCTCGCGCTGATCAGCCTGGTGCACCACCAGTGGTCGCGCCAAGAGCGCCTGGTCTATCCGCTGGCCGTCGTGCCCAATATGCTTTTGCAAAGCCTTGAAAATCCGGTAAACTCCGTTCTCAAGAGTAAATTACTGTGGTGCGGTTTTTTTATCGCCTGGATCTTTCCCACCGCTAATATGCTCGACCAGATTTTCGACATCGAGATCATCCACAATTTCGGCATTCCCAGCGGCCGTATCGAAATTCGGCAATTCGGCCTCAGTTATACGACCAACACCGATCTGTTAGTCGTCGGCTTGAGCTACCTGGTCAATCTCAATGTGCTCTTCAGCGTCTGGTTTTTTCATCTGATAATCGCCGCCGAGGGCGCCCTGCTCAATTGGCTGGGTATCACCGTCGCTCTGCCTGCCCAACCCCACGCCCCGGCTAATGTGCTGCTGGCCCACCAGCAGATCGGCTCGCTCTTGTGCATCGTCGGTATATCGTTGTGGATGTCGCGCGATTTCCTGCGCGGCCAATGGCGACATATCATAGAGGGGAGCGCAAAGCACAACAACCCAATCTCGCCGCGTTTTGCCGCATCGCTCGGCTTGGCCGGCTTCCTCTATATGAGCGGCTTCCTCTATATGAGCGGCCTCGGCCTGATCTGGAGCATCGTCTTCCTGTTGCTCGCCCTGCTGATTTTCTTCGGCATCGCCCGTCTGCTCGCCCAGACCGGGATCGGCCGCCTGCGCGCGCCCATCTCCGTGCCGCCGATCCTGACAAATATCTTCGGCACCGCGCCCTTCGGAGCACAGGGCTTAAGCGCCATGGGCTTAAGCATGGTCTGGACCGCCGACTTACAACTCTTCCTGATGGGCACGATCGCGCACGCCTTCAAGGTTTGCGAACCGGCCAGGCTCAATATCAGCGGGCGCAAGCTCGTGTTCTTCCTTACCGGCGCGATGCTGGTCGGCCTCATCACCACTATCGTGTGTTATATCTGGTTGGGATATCGCCACGGGCTGATCCACGGCTATTCCTGGTATTTTGTTATGGCACCGCAATACCATTGGTCCTGGGTCGCCAGCTCAATCAACAACCCCAACCCTGCCGAGCCGATGGCGGCGTTCTTCCTCACAATTGGAGCTGCCCTGACCGGCCTGCTTTCTTTTGCCCAGTACCGCTTTACCAGCTGGCCCCTGCACCCTGTCGGCCTCGCCATCGCGCTAACCAATACCGTCGCAATCGACTGGTTTGGGATCTTTTTGGCCTGGCTGGTAAAACTCGTCGCACTGCGCTACGGCGGCATCCACCTCTACCGCCTGCTGCTGCCCTTCTTTATCGGCCTGATCCTAGGGACCTGTGTCGGCATCGGCAGCGCTTCATTGGTCTACGCGTTCTATTATTATTAACCACCGCCTTGTCGCGTTCTTCCCGGCGCACCAAAAGACTAAGGCGTCGGCGAGGCCGCATCAATCAATCCTTCCTGTTTCAGCTCGGCCCAGAAATCTGCAGAAATCGCATGCTGCAAAAAACCGACATTGCCCTCGACCTCGGCCACCGTCCGCGCCCCGGGAATCACTGTCGCCACCGCGCTGTGTCCGAAGGGAAACTGTAGCGCCGCCGCCTGTAGCGGTACATCGTGTCGAGCGCAAACCGCCTCGATGCCGCGCACCCTTTCGAGTAGAGGTTCCGGTGCCGCGGCATAATTGTAGGTCGCTCCCTCAATCGCCCCGGTCGCCAGAATGCCCGAATTATAAGGCCCGCCGATAATAATGCGCACCTCTCTCTCTGTGCACAGCGGCAATAATTCGCGCAAAGACTCCTGCTCTAAAAGCGTATAGCGTCCCGCGAGCAAAAAGGCGTCGAAGTTTCCGGCGCGAGCAAAATCGGCCAGCATCTGCCATTGGTTCATACCCAGACCGATGGCCTTGACCACCCCCTGTTCGCGCAGCTCAGCCAAGGCCGGATAGGCTTCGGCCATTACCTGGTCGAAATTCGCCCGGTCCCCCGGCACCCAACCCGGCTCGATGCTCTTCCCGTCGTCGGGGTCGTGGATCAGCACGATATCGAGGCGGTCGGTCTTGAGCCGCTTTAGGGTGCCTTCGATCGAGCGCAGCACCGCGTCGCGCGAATAGTCGAAATAACTCGTCAGCTTCGGCGCGTCGACAAAGAGGTCGACATAGTCGTCGCCTTCCTGCCTTTCCTTGAGCACGTAGCCGACCTTCGACGAGATCGCTATTTCGTCGCGGTTGTAGCGCGCCAGCCCAGGCCCCATCTTCGTCTCGCTCATGCCATAACCATAGAGCGGCGCCGTATCGAAATAGCGCACCCCGGCCATATACGACGCATCGATCACGTCGAGACCCTCCTGCTCATCGAGGGCCGAATACAGATTGCCGAAGGTAGTGCCACCCAACCCCAAACGGGTCACTTCCAAACCCTGCAATCCAACTTTTTCCCTATCGCCTGCTTGCATTGCGATACTCCTCTAAAAGATGGGAATCCGGTTGCCGGTTTCCCCGGTAATATAATCGAAAACCACCCAAAAACCCGAGACGAAGATATGTCCAAGAATAAACCCCAAAAACAACGGTCTAAAATTCCGGTAGAGCGTCACCCCGCCGTATTTGATGATTAGCGCCTTTAAGATCCAACCAACAAAAATGCTGAACCACGACCAAGTGATCGTCAGCGTCGCACCAATTGGAAAACCGAGATAGTGCACCGGCCACCACAAAAAATGATGTCGCGCATACATCAGCATCCCCATAATGCCAGCCCCCACGCCCGCATAGAGAAAACGCGGCCCCACCTCGGCGAAATCGCGCCAGGGATGGCTGGGATTGGCGATCTTATAGGCGGTGTCGCCGTGTATGATGGCGCCAAAACTATTATAGAACCACCAGTCGAGATTGATCGCGCCATAGGTATAGCCCATCCACACCACCATCCACACCGAACCGCCCAAGCCCACTATAATCGACAACATAATCGCCCAGAACATCGGCCGGCCGCGCACCTGACCGACATCGGCCAGCTTCATGCTATTGATCGCCGAAGCCATGATCATGGTGCGCAAATCCCCGGCCCAACTAAAGGTCATGCCCAGACTGACCAAACCCGCCGGCCCGATGGCCTCAGTGCCCACTGAATGGATAACAAAGGGCTGCGCCGTCATCTGCGCCCGCGCGAAACCCAAACCGCCCTCAGCAACGATACGCGTTAGTCCGTAGAAAACGCAGAAGGCGATAAAGAGAAAAAACAACGAGATCAAAAAAGGCACGCCCGATAAGGTCAACCAACCCGTGGCATAGACACTCGACAGCCCCAAGACGATAATCGCCGTACGATAGGAGAGGATCTCCTGCGAATCATCGAGATCACCCTCGTTATAAAATGCCTTGCGCCAGACCTGCCGCAAATACCCCCGACTGTTCCACAAGCCATAGAGCACCAACACCAGCATCGCACCCATACCCTGGTAGGACACCGACATCGAACCTTCCATAAAGAGGTCCGTCCGCCCGACCAGCGAATAACCGAGGATATTTTCGGTGGTGATCTGGGCCTTGGTCAACAGATGAAACAGCCAAATGCTCAAACCGACATCCAACGCGAGGAAATAAGCCAATCCCAACGCCACGAAGTTGACATTGGTCGCCAGGTTCAACGCGTTGTTGAACAGCGAGATGCTATTGCGCAACTGCACGGCCGGGATGAAGGGGAAATAGTGGTTGAGCGCGCTGGTGCTGAACAGGAAAAAGGGCAAAGCAAAACCGATCCACATCAGCGGATTCTTGAGGAAGGGGCTGACGATAGAGCCATCCTTGCCCTCTTCGGTCATATCGATCGGCAGCTGCAACAATGGAAAGGTCAAGCGATCATAATCGACCCACTGACGACGAATAATCGACATAATGGTGATCATCATCAGGTAGATCGATAGGATAAAAGAGATCCACGCCGCCAACGGCACCGCCCAATGCTCCCACGGGATGCGCTGGCCTTTGGGCAACCCCTCGAAAAAGTATTTGATCGCCTCTGCATCCTGCGGCACCATCCATTCTTTAACATAGGGGTGCAGCAGTTCGGACCAATTATTTTCGGGTGTGGCATAATAGTAGATATTGGGCAACATCGCGATTAGATTGCCGGTAAAACCCCAGGTCGGAATCGCTGAACCGATGATCATCATCGCATAGATGACGATCAGCTCGGAGCGATTAAACCCCCACGAATACTTCGCCAGCTTGAGCAGCGGGTTGATAAAGGCCACCAGCACGAAGAACAGGAAGACCGCTCCGGCGGTGATATAATCGGAGGACATTCCCGCCGTCGCCATCGCCAACCGGGCATAGGCGAAGAACATATTGATCGCCAACGACATCAGGGCGCCAAAAACGAGCGAGCGATAGGTAAAATTACCGGGCATAGCAGTTGATTTTAGAGAATTTTTCCCATAAATGCAAATGTATCAAATCATTGAAAATTATCATTTTGCGCTTTATTGACCAAGGTGGAAGCGGGGGGCGGTCGCGCAGACAAAAGACCGGCCCTTAGGACATCGCCCAACGAGCGTGTAATCGGCAGTCTTAAGCCTATCACATATCCTCAACACCCTCACACAGAAATAATCCATATGAAACACCTACTCGCTGTCGTGCTCACCTACGTCTTGTATTTGCCCAGCCAAGGGCCCTATTCTATACTTTAGGGCGCGACTGCCAAGCCATATTCACATTACAGATGCGGTACAACTACGCCGGATACATGCGAGCACAGTTTCTTTTACCTAGGGAACCAGGCCAAAAAAATGCCAAGCGAAATAGAGACACAACTCGATGCCTTAGAAGAAAACGGCTTCCTGCTTATCGAGGGCGCTCTTTCATCGGCTGAAACCGAATCCGCCCGCCAGCGCATCGAGCACGCTCGCCAGAAAGGCTGGGAAGATGGACTAAACGCCGTCGGCAATATGTGGTTCGACTCGCTGCTAGACCGCGAGCCCGAACACTTCAGCCACCTGGTCGGCCATGCCAACGTGCGTCCTTTCCTCGAAGGCATGATGGGCAAACAATGCCAACTGCGCAGCTTCCGCGCCCATATCAACCCCGGCCCCTACCTGCAAGAATGGCATATGGACTTCTACGGCTATTGGGAGGAACAGCGCGCCGCACGGCAACACCGTTTCGCCGTCCCCCCCGTGGGCATCAACACCACCTATTACTTTCAGGACAACGGCCCCGGCGATGGCCATCTCAAATTCGTCAAAAACGGCCACCGACTTGAACCGCCCCATCTCCACCCCAAGCCAATGGACCGCCCGGGCTTCGAGGCCTGGTGCGAGGCCCAGGAGCATGTCGTGCTCTATCCCAAAGCCAGCGACTGCGTCCTATTCTTGAGCCATATCCCGCATCAGGGCGCCAAAGAACGCGACGATATGGAACGCAGCAATATCGTCTGTCACTACCAGTTAACGCCGATGCACGAGAGCGTCTGGCATGTCTCGCGTCCCCGCGGCTACGAAGGCACCTTCCCCTTCGCCAAAACGGGGGAATAATACATGCAGGAGATTCAACAAATATCGGTCGACAGTATCCCGCTGATCTATCTGCAACCGGACAATGACGACCGGGGCAAACTGGTCATCTGGCTCACCGGTTTCAGCGGTAGCAAGGAATCCTGCCGCGCACAACTCGAAGCCCTCACCGCGCTCGGCTACACCGCGCTCAGCTTCGACCCCTGGCAACACGGCGAACGCATGCTCGCCGACGTCGATGAGTTGCGCGCGCGGGTCCGTGGCAATATCCGTCGGTATTTCTGGCCGATCCTCGCAGAAACCGCGCGCGAAGTACCGCGGATTATTGACTGGGCGCTTGCGCAATTCTCCGTCGACGAGCAAGTCGGCATAGGGGGTATATCAATGGGCGGGGATATCAGCGTCGTCGCCGCCGGCATCGACCGGCGCATCGCGTTGGCGGTGCCCTGGGTCGCCACCCCGGATTGGCTGCGACCAGGCACCAACGAACCCGTCGGCGAAGCCGATGCCGACGCACAAGCCTGCTACGACGAATTCAACCCGCTAACCCACCTCGACCGCTACGCGCACTGTCCACGCATCGTATTCCAAAACGGCGCCGAGGATGAGCAGGTGCCCCCAGACGGCTCCATACGCTTCAGGGACGCGCTGCGGCAGAGTCACTACCGCGACGGGCCCGAACGCATCGATGCCGTCTTACACCCCGGCATCCCCCATCAAGTCTGCGATGAGATGTGGCACAATACCGAACGCCTGCTGCTGGAGTATCTATAGATGGCTTATTCGCACCATTCGCCACAGCAATACACCGCAATCCCTCCGTCGATAGCTTTTATTCCAAGGAGATTATCATGCTAAAAGTCGGCATTATCGGTCTGGGCGGCATAGCCCGTTCCCACTGCGACTCGATCGCGCACCTCGACAATGTGCAGGTCGTCGCCGTCGCCGATCTCTTCGAGGAAAAGCGGCAAGAGTACATGGATAAATACGATATCCCCAAGGGCTACCAGACGCATCACGAACTATTAAAAGATGATGAGATTGACGCCGTCGCCGTCGTGCTCGGACACCAACTGCACCACCAACTGACTGTCGACGCCTGCAATGCCGGGAAACACGTATTGGTCGAAAAGCCGATGGCGCTCAGCCTAGATCAATGCGACGCGATGATCGAGGCCGCGGCCAACAACGACGTCAAGCTGATGGTCGGCCTTTCGCAGCACTTTTACCCCACTAGCGTCAAGGCCAAGGAGATCCTCGACTCGGGCGAATTAGGGCCGCTGATCACCGCCATAGCCTATATGTCAAAAAACTGGAACTACGCCGGGCGACGCCCGCAATACCGCAGCCGCTACCACGGCGGCGGCATGTGGCTAACCAATGGCATCCACGTCGTCGACCGACTCTCGTGGGTTATGGCCTCACAAGCCGTCTCTGTCTCGGCCTCGATCGGCACCAGGGCCCATTACCAGGCCGCCGACGACTCGGCCACTGCCTTTATCCGCTATAAGAACGGCCTGGCCGGCACCGCCATCGCCGTCGGTTATGCCGAAGGCGCGCCGACCTTCGAGTGCCAGGTGATCTGCGCCAATGGCACACTGCGCTTTAGCCAGCACGGCGAGAAATTCGTCAAAGTGGGCAAGGGCGAAGAATGGCGGGATGTGCCCTTTGCAGACACACCGACCGAGATGTATAATGAATGGAAAGCTTTTGCTGAAGCGATCGAACAAAATATCGAGGTGCCGACACACGGAGAATACGCGCGTCATATCATGGACATCCTTTTTTCCGCCGAAAAATCCTCGCTTACCGGCCGCGAGGTCATGCTCGGCAACGGCCCCGGTTGGCAGACGCAGACTTCCGGCTCACCGACGACCATTCACCACGGCTGGATATAACCCACGCTACGCTTCTTGATCCACCTTGTCTTGTACTAACGCTGCAGATCGCTCACTTCGCGGCTGATGACCGCGTCGGAGCGCTGATAGGGATTGAGCCGTTCAGACAGGGTGCTTTTTTATTTGTTAAATTCCATTACCAAAGGCTCCATATCTCCCGCCTGCGCTACCTCTTGCAATTGCGCGATATCCGCCGCCCCGCTCGAAACCGTCGAGACTCGTTCATCGGCCAAGACCCAGCGAAAAGCGCTCTGCGGCAAAGTTGAATCTTCTTTGCGCATCTTTTCGATAATCGCGCAAACCCGCCGCTGTTCTTCTTCTCCTTTGTACCACTTCTCCACCGCTTCTTGCTGCCGCTCGTCCTCAACATAAATACCGCCGCCCAATACTGTCGCCATCACCACCCCCATATCGCTCTTCGCCGCCGCCGGCAATACCTGCTCGGCCGCCAACTGCACACAGGGGTGATAGTCGTGATAACAGAGCATCGTATCAAACTCCCCGGTCGCCGCCAACTCGGCCAAAATCGGTAGCGCCCGGCTCGTTATACCGACAAAATCACACAGCCCGCGCTTCTGCGCCTCGCGCAAACCGGCCAGCGTCCCCCCCGGCTCCATAATCCTTTCCCACCCCGCCAGATTCACCTCGTGGATCTGCGCCACCGTCAATTTAGAACGTCCCAGAAGTCCAAGGCTGCGCTCTAAACTCCGCAAAACCGAATCGCGCCTATAATCAAAGCCCTCGGGTTTGAACCCCACTTTTGTCGCCAAATAAAAAGGCCGCGTCTCCCCCGCCAATGCCCCGCCGAGCAAGGTCTCGCTCTCCCCATAAAGCGGTGCAGTATCAATATAATTACACCCCAAATCCAATGCCCGCCCCACCACCTCCCGCGCATTTTCCTGCGCCCGGTCCGGATCATCCCCCCGTAAATAAGCCCCCCCCAAACTAACCGCGCTCACCTGCAACTCCGTCCGACCGAATCTCCGATACCGCATATTCCCTCCTAGTGTACCCGTTAACAAGCTTTAACATTCACAGTACGACATCCCCCACGCAAAACATTCGCCCCATTGAACCCCACTCCCATATTCCGTATGTTGCCCCTACAATAAATGGATCCCCACGACACTTCCACACCATGACACACGGCCCACCTCGCCTCGCTGCCACCGAGATGGAAGTGCGCGAGATGCTAGTGAATCGATGCATGTGGATATCCCCTAAAGGAGGACGCCCCATGACTCCCGCAGACGTCCTGGCCATAGCGCCCAAAATCCTGTCGCAAGAACAACGGCATTTCTATTTCGACAAGGGTTATCTATTGCTCGAAAACGCCATTTCCCGAGAATGGGTGCAACGACTGCTCGACACCACCGACCAGATGATCGAGCAGAGCCGCACCTTAGAGCAATCCGATGCGGTATTCGACCTCGAACCGGAACACACCTCTGATACACCGCGATTGCGCCGCCTCTCCACCCCCGTCGACCAACACCCCGAATACTGGGCTTACGCCGCCGAGTCGGTACTCGCCGATATCGCCGCCGACCTGGTTGGCCCGGATGTCAAATTCCATCATTCGAAACTCAATTTCAAATGGGCCGCAGGCGGCGAAGAGGTCAAGTGGCACCAAGATATTACTTATTGGCCGCATACTAATTATAGCCCACTAACCATTGGCACCTATCTCTACGATGTCGACAAAAACCAGGGGCCCTTGGCCGTCGTGCCCGGTAGTCACAAGGGCGAACTGTACGAGCAATACAACGAAGCGGGCGACTGGGTCGGCTGTATCGCCGAATCCGACCTCGCACAGTTCGACTTGAACAATGTCGACTATCTCATGGGGCCAGCCGGATCGGTCACCATCCACAACTGCCGCCTAATCCACGGCTCGAAGAAAAACCGCTCGCCGAAAGGCCGGCCGTTACTGCTCAACGCCTATTCTTCCGCCGACGCCTTTCCCTATACCTATAATCCGATCAACAGCCCTGCCTATTCGGGCCGAGTCGTGCGCGGCCAAGCCGCCCGCTGGGCCCGCCACGATCCACGTCCCTGCCTGATTCCGCCCGACTGGTCCGGTGGTTACACCTCACTCTACGCCCTGCAACAACAGGAAGAATCGGCGCCTGCCAAAGAATAATGCCAACCATAAAGGACGATGAACATTTAACGGTAGTCGAATTTATGCTGGCCGATAAAGAACCGGGAGACGGCGGCTTGGCAATGGTAGCGGGCAACCCCAAGAGCAACTCCCCGCTACCGCAAAGCCTGCATTTATACGAGGATTGAGAAAAAATACGTCAAGGAAATTGCTAGCAAGGCCGGTGACGCCATTTTTTGCAGGTCACCACGCGCTGTTATTCGACAATATTGCGCTTGGCGATCGAACCTTCTTGCGTCAACGCGAAGACCACGAGATTGACCACCATCTGCCGCAGACGGGGATCATTGCGCTGCGCGTTGCGCGCGCGAATCGTCTTTTTGTCCACCACCAGAAAAGGATCGGACCCACCACCGACCGTCGTGCCCGGCAAATCGCCCTGGCTGGCAAACGCGTTAAACATCACTCCGGCTAGACGATCGCCGATAAACAACCCCTGCATCGGCTGCGCCGCCTCGCGCTTGATTCTGCCCGGATCCGCTGCGATGTTGATTTCAGGCAAACCCCCAGGAACGGAGAAATAGGAGAAATACGCCGGATGGTCGTCCGGCAGCCGCTCGACCCACGCATCTCGCCCCCATACCAGTTCGCCGTATTTTTCCAGCCCTTCCCTATAGATATCAAAACCCATACCGATATCGATGATAAACCCGCCGCCGAGCACATAACGCACCAACTGCTGTAACTCGGCTTCATTGGGCTCACTCTGCGGAATAATCAACGGCAAGTCGAGCAAACCGGGATGGCCGTAGGGAATATCGCCGGAAAACTCCGCTTCGATACGGGTGAACTCGTTCACCGCGTCGATTATGATATCCAAGTCGCGCGGACTGCCGGAGCTGAACAGCACCTCGCCCGACCCCATCCGGCCCGAATACACCCTGGCTAAACGCAAAAAACCCGCGATCTGTTGCCGGTCAACCGAGCTGAATTGGATTTTGGACTGGTAGCGCTCGCGGTCGTAGGCTTCCTGCTGGTCTGTTGGTGTAGCGGGGGGGATGGCGACCGGAGTACAGCCCTGCAAGATTCCGGCGGCAAGCATCGAAGCGAAAAGACGCGAAGGTTTCATCGGCATCCCCCTGATATTAATTTAACGGCTCTGTTCGCGCGACTGCGCTGTTAGAACATACAACGAATCGCAGGCAGCCTCAATACCGCAGCCAGGTATTCAAATCTTGGCCTTTCCCGCTCAAACTCTCTTGTTTTACCCACGCCTGCAGCATGCTTTTGCCTCGTTGCAAATACCTGGCGAATTCGTGCTCGACCTTGCGGCTAAATGCCAACCCTGCCTGCGAAAGCACAGGCCGCAAATTATAGCGACTGCGCGCCTGGCTAATATTCCGAGTCCAGGGTTTCATCCGCCCGCAGCACCCAAGCATCCTTTGCCGCAACCGCCGCAGTGACGGAAACTATCCGCATAAAAAAACGGCGCATCCCGGCGCAAAAAGCTGAAGACGCCCTCCGAGCAATTTTCCCAATCGCCGTCAATGCGCGAAAGCTGGCCCTCCATCTGCTGGTACTAGGCAACCGCCTGGTAGAGCATGCGCGTGGTGTCTGAGGTCAGGAAATCGGCCTGCAACGGCTCCCGACATTCAACCTCGCCGCCGGGGTGCACAATCTCCTGTCGCACCGCTTGGCGATTGTAGGCATAAACGGCGAGCGCCTCTACCGTCAGCGGCCCCATTTCGGCCCCTCTTGCGAGAATACCGGCGAATACCCGCGCTTCTGCTCCAGAAAAAATGCGGTCTATAAAAACCTGTGACCGAGGGTCAATCCACGTGCTCGCGATCATATACTCAGATCTCCTTTCCGCTCTTACTAATACGCAGTCCCCCAACAACAATGTCAAGTTTTCTCCGATACCACCTTTTTTATCTACCCACCCCAGTGCTTACGCAGGATCGCAGCGGCTTCAGTCGCCTGTTGCTCATTAGCAATAAAATCCCGCAAATCATCCACCGCACCGATCTGCACGGCCGTCTCGGCCCCGTATTCTTTTACGCCCTGGGCATACGTCGCTTGCGCCCGCTCGACATCGCCGCTCACCAAATAAACCAGTCCCAGATTGAATTTGGCCTGTGGGTTCTGTTGCTGGAGCAAAGCCAGGCGATTAGCTGCGATCGCCGCCGGTAGGTCTTTTAATAAATACAAACACCAACCGAGATTGATCCGCGCCACCTGATGACGGTCGTCTTTACGCAAGGCTTTTCGATAAGCCCCGACGGCCGCATTGATCTGCCCCAACTCGTAGAGATCGATACCCGCCTGGGTATAAACGGCGGCGCTGCTACCCACAAAATCGGCGGCCACTATTATCCGCAATATGGACAACGCCTTGTCCGTTTGCTCCGTATCAAGATAGAAACGACACAGCGTCAAATAACCTTCGACATCGTCGGCGTTCAGTTCCATCGCCCTGCGATATCCTCGTTCAGCCCCTGGTAGATCAGCTAGAGCCCTTAGAGCGAGGGCAAGGTGGAGGTGGTATCGCGCATTTTCATCGGAGAGGCCGATCGCTTGCCGATAGACTTGGACCGCCAGCGCGAATTGCTCTTTGGCATAGTGAAGATTACCCAGGTTGTAGAACATTTCGGGCTGATCCGGGTCGAGATGGATGGATTTTTTCAACGCATCTATCGCCCCTTGCCGATTCCCGCTCCGTTGCAGACTTTCCGCCAGATACATATAGGTCGATGCCTGGTCTTCCCCGCTGCGTTCTAACTCGACACTCTCATAAAAAGCCGCCGTGGCTTCGTCCAACTGCCCCTTGGCCAAAAGCCCTCTGCCCAAGAGTCGCAACAAACGCGCGGACGGTTGCATCGCCAGTATCTGCCGACAGTGAGCTATAACCTCTTCCCATAGAAGTCCAGCCGCTTGCCCCTCGCGTGAACGCTGCAATCCTTCTTCTACCATAGCGGTGACCCAAGCAACGTGAAAGTTCCTGTCGGACTGTTGCATTAGGGGGTGTTGCTGGTTGGAAAAGGCCTTTTCGAATTGTGCGATAGCGCCAGCGAAATCTCCGCGCAGGACCAGGGTCTGGCCGAGATATTTTCGATAGCGGCGCAAGGTGCCGCTATCGTCGTCGGGGGTATGCGCAATGGCCTTGCGCAAATAGACCTCTGCCCGCTCGGGATTGTCCTGCCGCAGATTAAGATAATAATGGCCCTGGACGAAATACTGGTAGTTCAACGACTGATTGGGGGTGTATTCGAGCAGATTGCCAAGCCTGTCCATCGCCCGCGCCGTATCGTGATTGATTCCGACCCACAACGCAGTATGCATCGTCATCAGCGGCAAAACGGACCAACGCACCTGTCGGAAGTAGGCCTCGCGCCGTGGCGAGATCCCCAGACAGAGAAATCCCCACAGCGAATAAAACAAACCGGGGAAAGCCATCAGATCCCAATCCCTGCCCCCCATGCTGATATAGTGCACAAAGATCAGCCCCCCCGCGCCCACCGCGGCAAGCCCCAAAAAATGACCGTTGCACGTAAAATCCTTCCGCCCAACCAGAAACACACATCCCCATATCAGCCCAAAAGGCGACAATAACAAAAGCTCGTTAGCCAGATTTGCCATATGCGGAATCGACAGCATTGCGTATTGACCGACTTCTGCGGCCTGCCACAACGGCATGTGCAGGCCGCTGTAGAACTTTGTGTAGGCAAAAGCGCCGAGCAAAACACCGACGACGAGCGACGGACCATAGACCCTAGGCTGCCTGCACCAGAAGCCAATGCGGCCCCGATCCTGCCAGAGCAAGTAGAGCCACGAAGGAAATAGCGACACCGACAATAGATGTAGGGCGGCCGCGAGCAACAGCAGCAAAGTCGGATAAAAAATAGAAGCCGTGCCTTGCAGATGGCGCAGACCATAGAGCATGTAGAGTGCGGACACCGCGGTGACCAAGGTATAGCTCTCGCCATAGCCAAAAAAGAACTGCGACAGCCCCAGGCTCGCCAAAAAGGCGAAGAGTGTCAGCCGGTCACGGGTCCGCAACGGCAAGGAGAAAGCGATATTCCACAGGGCCAGGACATAGAGCCCGCTGGCCAAACAACTCGTCCACTCATAGGCATCGATAGAAGTCCAATTCCACAGCGCATGGCCAAGACGGAACATCTGAAAGTGGATCAACAGATCCAAGGCCTGCTGGAAATTTACATATTCAAATCCGGGAATATCGAGACGGCTGTGGTGTGCGGGGATCGTCTCCATCGACGTGGATCCCAACAGAGCATGGTCCAACACCGCGAACCATTTGGCGCTATCGCCCAAGTGATGGGATTGGTCCCTGAAGGCATAAGTCAGCGGAATACAGCACAGCACCAAGCCCGCTTTGAGCCAGATGGCGGCGGGCAACGCCCGGCGCAGATCCAACAATAGACGGGCGAGGGTTTCATCCGCCCGCAATGCCCAGGAATCCTTTGCCGCAACCCCCGCAGTGACGGAAACTATAAGCATGAAAAAAACGGCGACGGGAAGCGGATAATAATGCAGTTGGTCCGCACCCCACAGGCGGGCCGGATAATAAAGCCCCAGAATGTGCATGAAGCCATAGAATAAAGCGGGAAGAACGACCAACATCATAACTTGTGGCTACTTATCTCTCGAGACGTTCGTCATACATATCCCGCAACCGACTCACCACCACCGCTAATAAAATGATCGAACCCAAAAACGCCTGCTCATAATAGACATTCGCTTCCAGCAATACCAAGCCATTCTTGATCAGAACGATAATAAACGCCCCCATCAACAAACCCAACGCCGAGATACTGCCGCCCGCCAGCCCCGTGCCACCGACGATAGCCACCGCAAAACTGGTAATCAGCCAATCCTTGCCCGTCGCCGGCTGCGCTGATCCCATCCGCGAGACCCACAACACCGCCGCCAACGCCGCCAAACCGCCCGACAGTATATGTGACGACAAGAGCATTCGGTCGGTATTGATGCCCGACAACCTCGCCGCCTCCAGATTGCCGCCCGTAGCCAATAACCGTCGGCCGAAAACCGTGTGACGGAACATATAGTGCGTCACCAACAATACCAGCGCCATCACCCAGAACAAATTGGACAGCCCCAAAAATTTCTGCCGACCAAGGAAGGTAAAGCCCCGCGGAATCTCGGTATAGGCATACCCCTCGGAGAAACCGTGCACCAGCCCAGTAAATACAAAGAGTGTCGCCAGCGTCGTGACAAACGAATTGATCTTCAAGCGCGTGATAATCAAACCGTTGAGCAAACCCGCCGTGCAACCGATCGCCAAAGCGAGCGAACCGGCCAACCACCCGGGCAAGCCCAAAACCTGTATGCCATAACCGGTCGCGATCGTCGCCAGACCGCCAATCGCCCCGACCGAAAGATTCATCCCACCTGCGACGAGTACCACCGCCTGCGCCAGTGCGACAAAGGCCGAAAATGCAATAATGCGCGATATATTAAAAAGGTTATACGCCGATAGAAAACTCTCCGAGCTCAACGAAAATCCGACAAAGAGCAAAAGCGCCGATAAGGCGATACCCGCATCTTTGTTGCGCACCAGCCTGTCTAAATTTCCCATCCGTCTCCTCGTCAATTCAAGTGCTGGCCAATTTCGCGGCTGACCTCGTCATACCGCAACGCCCGTTTCTGTATCCCGGCAATCTCGTGCACGATTTGCTGATCTTTAAAAACCAGAATACGCCCAGCCAGTCCGATGATCTCGGGCATGTCCGACGAGATCAAAATAATCGCCTTACCCTCTTTGGCGGCCAGGTCCCAAATCAGCCGGTGGATCTGCGCTTTGGCCCCGATATCGACACCGACGGTCGGCTCGTCGATGATCAGGATATCGCACCCGGCGGCCAGCCACTTGCCAATACTGACCTTTTGCTGGTTGCCACCGCTCAACTGCTCCACTACTTGCCCTAAGCCCGTACTGCGAATATCGAGCGCGGAGAGCAATGCTTTGGCCGCCGCGGTTTCCGCCCGGTCGTCGATTCGGCGACTGAACCGACTGGCGATCCGCTGCCAAATCGTAATCCCGAGATTCGTTTTGACCGGCGAGTCCAGCAATAAACCTTCTTCTTTGCGGTTCTCGGTGATATATCCCATGTTGTGGCGATATAGACTATCGGCCACCGAATTGATCCGCACGGCCTCGCCGCGTATATACACCACGCCGCGCTCAACCCGTTCCGCCCCCACCACCAACCGCGCCAACTCGGTACGCCCCGCACCAACCAAACCGTAAAAACCCAGGATCTCACCGGCAT
>Ga0233433_10001016_pt1 | contig 28432 bp, 20 predicted proteins | sample SI_122_August201_5_FD_179868 | JGI IMG/M metagenome (GOLD analysis project Ga0233433, IMG submission 179868) | Seawater microbial communities from Saanich Inlet, British Columbia, Canada - SI_122_August2016_100_MG | ecosystem: Environmental > Aquatic > Marine > Inlet | place: Canada: British...
CGGTGAAGCCCCCCCCCTGGAACGGATACCCTACTGCAGGTTTGGTAGTTGTGATCCCAGTTGATAGTGCTGTTTGATGATCAGGGCCTGAGAGTCATCCTGGTCTGCAACTGTTACTGGTTAGTCACAGCAGGGCTGCTTGTTATCGGGCTATGATCGGGTCCGTTGCTGGAAGCACTGATATTGCCCTGAGAGCGGGGGTCTCGCCTTTTCAGATTAGGGTTGTGCTGCGCTTGCCTGGTAGCACTGGATAGAGCCTGGTTCAGGTGTTTTTTCTTGGATTACCCCTTTTGCTGCGTTTTTTGCTTTTTTGAATCGGTCCGAGTGCGGCCTCAATAGTGGCTTCATCAGGGGTATTGCCAGGGGTATAGTCCTTGAGTGCTGTGGCGATTGTTTTGAGTCGTGCCGGCGTAGTGCCGCAGCAGCCACCGATAATCCGTGCACCACAATCGCGAACCAGCCGGGCATAGCGCCACATGGTTTCATCATCACCGCTATACACGATTTCACCGCCAATAGACTGAGGAATGCCGCAGTTGCCCTTGGCAATAATGATGTCGTCTTCCGTCGCGCAGCGACTGAATTTGGAGATCGTATCCACTAGCATGGAAGGGCCGGCGCCGCAGTTCGCGCCATAGGCGACTAGCGGCGGTAAGGTCGATGCCATATATGCGCTGGCCTGTTCCGGGGTATTGCCCATCATAGTCCTTCCAGCGGTATCAAAAGTCATGGTCGACGCCACAGGCAAACCAGTGCTGGCTGCGGCTGTGACCGCCGCTAATAACTCGTCAAAGGCAAAGATGGTCTCTATCCAGAGGATATCAACTCCGCCTTCGGCTAATGCATTGGCCTGCTCAGTAAAAGCGGCTACCGCAGCGTCATGATCCATGGTGCCGTGGGGTTCCATGAGTTCCCCAGAAGGGCCCATTGAACCGGCTACGATGACAGGCCGACCTGCTGATTCGCCTGCTGATCGAGCCAGCCTTGCCGCCGCCACATTGATGTCTGTGGTCAGGTGCTGGGCATTATCAAGGCACAGGCGATACTGGTTTGAGCTGAAAGTATTGGTCAGCAGGATGTCCGCTCCGGCTTCCAGAAAGTTGTTGTGGAGCCGGGTTACTTTTTCAGGAGCATCCAGGTTCCATAGATCTGCAGCTTGTCCTGCCGGCAATCCCATGGCCATCATGTTGGTGCCGGTAGCTCCGTCAGCGAGCAGGTAATCGCGCTCGGTGAGCAGTTCAGTTAAAGGGTTGGACATAGATGTTGACCATTATTTCTTCAAGGAATTATTCCCTGAAGGCGTTGATTTTCTGTTTAAAGGGTTAGCGACAGCCTTGAGATAATTCGGTATCGATGCCGTCAGTTTTGAATACTCTGGTATTTTTTAGTAACTTTCAACTTTAAAGTTTTTTGTAGCACCACCCAACAAGACGCTATAATAGAAATCTTCGACGTTTGATGGGTCAGTGTGATCCGACCTGCAGTGTATAAATGCAGTTTTAATTAATAGCTCCTGATGTAGTAGCCGCTGATGGCTTAACAGGTCACCAAAAGTTATCTATGGCCCGGTTGGTGCGCGGGTCAATACGGCTGAATTTAGCAGGTGCCCGAGTCTCAAGTACGCAATGGTATCGGACGCCCAGGCAAAGGGTTTGCAGCTCTCATCTCAGATGATTCAGGGTCTTTGCCAGCACATGGCTGGTCATTGATGCCGGGGTTGAAATGGATCTAAAAGGATCAATTAAATGGCCAGCAGACGTGGTCGAATAAGCGCAAAAAGGAAGCAAGGTAGAGGCGTTCCTCAACTACCTTATGCTGCGGTAAACAATCCTTATCCGCCCATGGAGGTTCTTACCGCTGGCCAGGTTGAGAAAATCGTTGATGGTGCACTGACCATACTGGAGACCAAAGGTATGCGATTTTTGCATGCCGAGAGTGGTCGCTTGCTGGTTGCTGCGGGCGGTAAAGAAGATCCGGCTCAGCAGAGCATCCGTCTTGATCGTGCTATGGTACTTGAACATCTTTCCTGGGCTCCGGCGTCGTTTGGGTTGCGGGCTCGGAACCCGCTGCATGACCTAACCATTGGCGGTAATAACCTGGTTTTTACTTCTGTTGGTGGTCCAGCGTTCTGTAGCGATCTTGATAAAGGCCGGCGTCCTGGTAGCTACGCAGAATTGTGTGATTATCTGCGCCTTGTGCAGAGTATCAATATCATTCATCAGGAAGGGGGTGGCGCATTCGAAGCCATGGACTTGCCACCTTTATCACGCCATCTGGATCTCTATCTGGCCCAGTTCACTTTATTGGACAAGAATGTCCAGGCCTATGCACTGGGCAGGGACCGGACCGTTGATTGTATAGAAATGACCTGTATTGCATTGGCTACGGACCGACGCGAACTGTTAGACAAGCCGGCGGTGCTTGGCATTATTAATACCAACTCACCCATGCAGTTGGATGTTCCCATGTCTGAGGCGATCATCGAATTGGCTAGCGCTGGTCAGGTTAGTTGTGTCACGCCTTTTACCCTTGCCGGCTCGATGAGTCCGGTTAGTCTCGCTGGAACGCTGGTACAACAGACAGCTGAGGTGCTGGCGACAGTTACTTTGGTACAATGTGTACGCCCGGGTGCGCCGGTAATCTATGGTTCATTTGCATCCAATGTTGATATGAAAAGCGGCGCTCCTGCGATGGGCACACCGGAATATACAAAAATGGCTCTGGCTAGTTCTCAGATTGCCCGTTACCTTGGGTTGCCAAGCCGGTCCAGCAATACAACGTCCTCTAATTGTGTTGATGCCCAAGCGGCTTATGAGAGTGAGATGTCCCTATGGGGCTCTGTGATGGGTCATACTAACCTTGTTAATCATGCTGCAGGTTGGCTCGAGGGAGGTTTGACCGCATCATTTGAAAAACTTATTCTGGATGCAGAAATGTTACAGATGATGGCGCAGACGCTGGAGCCCCTTGCTGTAAACGAAGATGAGCTGGCCTTGCAGACGATTGCAGAAGTGCCACCTGGGGGGCATCATTTTGCTACTGAGCATACTTTGGCCCGGTATGAAAATGCTTTTTATCCCTCCATGCTGTCAAGTCGGCAGAATTTCGAGAGTTGGCAAGAACTTGGCGCGCAGGATACGGCAACCAGGGCCAATCGGATCTGGAAAACCCTGCTTGATGAGTATCAGCAACCTGAAATGGAAGCATCAACGCAGGCAGCTTTAAATGATTATGTCAGCCAGCGTAAAAAAGAGATAAACCAACGTTGAACCACTGTTACTGGAAAGATTTATGCGACCACTATTACAGACGCTGAACGAAGAAATGATCAACCGCATTCTCGGTGAGGCTAAACGTCTTATGGCTGAAGTCGGTATCGAAATACGCGGCACTAAATTGAGACAGCGACTGCTTGATCATGGTTTGCAGGTCGATCCGGTCAGCAAACGAGTGCTCTTTCCTGAACAGGTTGTTGATAGAGCCATAGCGGATGCGCCCAAGTCATTTTCGCTGTTTAATCGAGATGGGGATTTCTATACTGAGATTGGTGGCAATAATGTCCACTATGTCCCCGGTTCGAGCGGATTAAAAATTCTCGATCATCGCAGTGGCCAGGCCAGGCTGGCTAATTCTAACGATTTTATCGAGTATGCCAGGCTATGCGATGGGTTGGAGCATATTTCCTATCTGGCTACTGCTTTTTCAACCAATGACGACATTGAATCTCAGGTATCAGACGCCTGGCGCTTATATATGACGCTGACGACATCCAAAAAACCAGTAGTGTCGGGGGCCTTTAGTGAAAATGGCGTGCCTGCGATGGCGGAAATGCTACAAATGTTTCGCGATGATAAAAAAGACTTGATTGCGCGCCCCATGGCGATTTTTACCATTACCGCGACGGGTAATTTTCGATATGGAGAAGACTCGTGCCAGAATTTACTGGATTGTGTGCAAGCCGGCATTCCGATAGAAATTGTACCGGTCACGCTGATGGGACTGATTGCTCCGGTTACTCTGGTAGGTTCACTGGTATTTCATTGTATCGATGTGCTATCTGGCCTGACCATGGCGCAGATTGTCAAACCAGGTGCTCCGGTGCTGTTTGGTGGTGCTCCAGCTACTTTTCATATGAAGGCAGCCAGTTCTCCCATGGCCGCAATTGAGGCCCAACACTTAAATGTTGCCTATGTTGCGATAGCCAAGTCGATGAACCTGCCGACTCAGGCCTACATGGCTTTAAGCGACAGTAAATTACTCGATGCTCAGGCTGGCGGGGAAAGCTTCAGTAGTGCTTTATTGGCCGCGATAGCAGGAATAAACTCTGTTTCCGGCCCTGGCATGCTGGATTTTGTGCTTACCTTTAGCCTGGCCAAGCTTGTTTTCGACAACGAGATATGTGGTCAGTCTCTTCATTTTGTTAAGGAGATTCAGGTGCAGGGCGACCTCCCTACCGATAAGCTGGTTAATGAGTTGATACGCGAGGATCACCTGATTACTTCTCCACATACCCTTGAACACTGGCCTCAGGAGCTTTACCAGACTGATCCCGTATTCGATCGATTAAACCGGGAAAGCTGGGAAGAAGCCGGATCTGAGGAGCTTGAGCAACGAGCCAATAATCAGGTTGAGGAAAGGCTGCGTAATTATAGTCCCATAGAAACCGACCCTCATATTGACGCGGCAATGCGGAGCTTGATTATATCTGGAATGAAGACGCAGACGACATTGCCGGAGTTAAAGCCTGCGCCTGAGCCTGCACCGCCTGCACCCCAGGCAGGTCACCGGGGCCGCGCTGGCAGGCGACGTAAAATCCAGTAAGGGTGGTTACCTGAATCAGCGAATTCAGTATTTCAGAAGTGGAGGCTATAGAGTCTGTCCTGGTGGGTTGATCTAAGGGCCTGGCCTTATCAGAATGATCAGCGCAAAAATTTAAAACGGGTAAAATGTTTCCATGCTGAAATTAATATTGTTAGGTCTTCTCGGTATCCTAGTGCTGGTGGTAGCACCATTAGGCTACTACGGTTATCAGTTTTCCCAGTCAGGAGACGACTATGGTGAAAAAGCTCAAGCCGTAGAATTGGCATCACTGCGTACAACTAATCAGGGAGATGTCGTTGGATTCAAGGATATTACTGGTTCACATACCTGGATGGGTATCCCTTATGCTGCGCCTCCAGTCGGTGATCTACGCTGGCAAGCGCCTCGTCAACCAGCTTTCCGGAAAGATACACTTGAAACTGTGCGGGCTTCGCATAAATGCAAGCAGATAGGATCTTTTGGCGAGAGTAGACCGGCTGCAGAAATAGATAAGCCGATAGGGTCAGAGGATTGTCTGTATCTAAATATCTTTGCCCCTGAAATGAGTAAAAATGACTTGCCAAGTGGGGCCGGGCAGTTGCCCGTGATGGTCTATATCCACGGTGGCGGAAACACTGCAGGCTATGCAAATCAGTTTAAATATTCAGGTCGGAATCTAGCCAGCAAACATAAGGTTATTGTTGTTAACCTTAATTATCGGCTTGGGTTGTTCGGTTGGTTTGCTCATCCGGCACTCAATAAAAGCGGTTCCTTAAAAGACAAGTCTGGAAATTATGGCATTCTTGATATCCTGGCTGCTTTGCAGTGGGTGCAAGAAAATATCAAGGCATTCGGTGGCAATCCAGACAATGTAACCCTGTTCGGAGAGTCCGCAGGTGGCATGAATATTTTTGCTATTCTTGCGTCGCCGGAGGCTCGGAACCTGTTTCATAAAGTGATCATTCAAAGCGGTTTTCCAGTGTCCATATCCATGCAGTCGGCCCAGAACTATATCGAGGATGGTGGCCATGTTAACAGCGCCCGGGAGATTACTAATCAGCTCCTTGTTGCAGACGCGACCGTTGCCTCACGCTCAGGGGCAATCGATTACCAGAACAGTTTGGAGGATGCCGAGATTGCCCGTTACCTGCGGACAAAACAGGCTGACCAGATTTTGGCAGTGCTGGAGGGCGAGGCACAGATTAATTTCCCTCCGCTGATCTTTCGTGATGGCGCGGTTGTACCGATAGCCCCTCTGCAGGCAGTGTTTTCTGATGCTGAAAACTATCATCATGTTCCCATGATCATTGGCACTAATCGCGATGAATTCAAAGCTTTTTTTGTAGGCGATCCGACTCTGGTAGAAATGGAAATGGGGTTTTTGCCAAAAATAATTAATCCTGCCCGATTCCATGCTGCGGCCAGGTATTTTAATGATAAATGGAAGGCAGTGGGTGTTGATGAAGCGGCCATGCGTTTTACTGTAGCGCAGCGGGAGGCTGTTTTTGCCTATCGATTCGAATGGGATGAACTGCCAACAGTATTGGGGGTTGATCTGGCTGATCTGCTAGGTGCTCCGCATGCGTTTGAAATACCGTTTGTGTTTGAGAGTTTTGATAATCGCTTTATGAATAGGGTGCTGTTTTCAAATGATAATATTCCCAGCCGCACCGTGTTGTCAGAGGCGATGTCATCCTACTGGACTGAGTTTGCCTACCATAGTTCACCGGGAAAAGGTCGTGACGGCGCCTTACCGCAATGGCAGCGCTGGAGTGAACAACCCCAGGGAGATAAGTTTATTATCCTTGATGGTGAACAGGATGGTGGTTTACGTATGCATAACGACGCGATCACTCAAGCAGTTCTCAAGAGGCGCTTAATGGCGGATCCATCCTTCTCTGACCCTGTTGAGAAAAGCAGCATGTACGACTGCCTGTTCCGTGGTAGTGCGCATTGGGACGATGCTAAGTTTAAAATGCTCGGTGGTAAGGCCTGCCATTGGCCGGTATTTCAGTATCTGCAAATCTAGCTGTGGCTGACGTTATCGGAGGATTGTCAAACCGTGTTATCTAACCTGGATATCCTAATTGTAGTGTTTTATCTATTGATCCTTTTTGCTCTGGCGCAATGGGTTTCTCGAGAGGATTCAGGTTACCGTAAGAATGCCCAGGATTATTTTCTTGCAGGTAAAGCCTTGCCCTGGTGGGCTATTGGCGCATCACTGATTGCAGCGAACATCTCGGCTGAACAGATTATAGGTATGTCTGGGTCAGGCTACGCGATGGGTTTAGCCATTGCATCCTACGAATGGATGGCAGCCATTACGCTTATATTGGTGGGTAAGTTTCTACTGCCAGTTTTTCTGCAGCGAGGCATTTTTACGATGCCACAATTTTTAGAGCAGCGATATGACCATAATGTTCGTATGGTCATGGCGTTTTTCTGGCTCGGCGTTTATATCTTTGTGAATTTAACCTCCATATTGTGGCTGGGAGCGCTGGCTCTGAACACGGTAGCGGGAGTTGATATCGTATTGGGAATGGTTCTGTTGGGCGGGTTCGCAGTGGGCTATTCGTATTATGGTGGGCTCAAGGCTGTGGCGTTCACTGATATCGTGCAGGTGGTATTGCTGGTGCTTGGTGGGCTGATGATCGCCTGGATCATACTTGACAAAGTTTCAGCAGGAACCGGTGTCTGGCAAGGGCTGCAGCTGTTGACTGAACGTGCACCTGAGAAGTTTGACATGATTCTCAGCCAAGGTAATCCGCATTATATGAGTCTGCCCGGCGTGTCGGTACTGATTGGCGGCATGTGGATTATGAATATCTCCTATTGGGGATTTAATCAGTACATTATCCAGCGGGCATTAGCAGCCAAAAATATCCGTGAAGCACAGAAAGGAATTGTCTTTGCTGCTTTCCTGAAACTGCTGATGCCTATTATTGTGGTGTTGCCAGGAATAGCGATGTTTGTATTGTCGCCAACCTTGGAAACGCCGGACCAGGCTTATCCGCATGCCATGATGCTACTGCCATCTGGCATCAAGGGGTTGGTTTTTGCCGCTCTGCTGGCGGCTATTGTATCGTCACTGGCATCAATGACGAATAGCATTTCAACCATTTTCACCCTGGATATTTATCCCAGCTTTAGCCGCAGGCCTGAGCAGGAAAGTAACCATGTTGGCGTGGGTCGGATGGTGACGTTACTGGCTATGCTGATGGCAATGATTTGCGCAAAACCCTTATTGGGCAATTTCGACCAGGCGTTTCAATATATTCAGGAATTTACCGGATTTTTCACTCCGGGGATTGTGGTTATTTTTCTGTTGGGGATGTTCTGGAAGAAAACTACTTCCAGCGCTGCTCTGGTCGCAGCTTTGGGTTCTGCGCTGCTTTCTCTTGGACTAAAGTTGGGCTGGCCAGAACTTGCTTTTATTGATCGGGTTGGCGTTGTTTTTTTATTATGTGTCATGTTAGCGGTAGGTATGTCGCTCGCCGCTGCAACAGATGACCGGCCTGGTGCAGTCGATTTAGCAGATATCAGTTTTCAGACTTCAAGTGGTTTTAACCTGTCGGCTGCTCTGGTGACGATTATCCTGGCCGCGCTATATGCGACTTGGTGGTAGGCCACTAGCCTTTTATTAATTTACAATTTAGGCTTGTTTGCAGAGTAATAAGATTGGGGTAGTTATCATGTATCTGATCGTTGTCGCTGTAATGGCCTTATTGACCGGTCCGTCACTTGCAGCTGAGACCGGGCCAGGTTTTGAATCAGCCTACACCGCAGAGGAAATTCAGCGCCGGCATAGACAAGTGCCGAGCGATGATATCTGGTGGACCGTTAGGGGTGACCAGATGGGGTGGATGCACAAAAACGTCCATCAAATGTTTCCCACGGTCAATGTCTATCGGCGAGGCGCGGTCAGCAGCTTAGTGGTTGAAGAGAATCAAGCTATCGCTGACTACGCCATCACCACAGCGAGTGGCCTGATGCCTTTTTCAAGATTTCTGCAAAGCGCGCATTCCACAGCCATGGGTGTGGTAGTACTGCACCAGGGCAAGATCGTGTATGAGCATTATCCACGCATGCAGTCGTACGAGAAACCGATCTATTGGTCGGTAGCCAAGGTCCTGCCGGCAACGCTGGTCAGGATGTATGAGGAACAGGGGCTGATTGATGTTAACCGACCGATTGAGTTCTATCTGCCTGAACTGATTGATTCCGATATTGCCGGCGTAAGCATCCGTAATATCCTTGATATGGCTACGGGATTGGATTGCGGGGATGAATACGATAATCGGCAATCCTGTTATTACCAGTATTCTATGGCCATTGGCGATGGTTTTAGAGAGGCAGAACCGCCTGATAATCCTTATGATTTTGTTAAGACCTTGCGAGTATCGCGGCATGCTGAACAAGGCAAGCAGTTTTCCTATTCCGGAATGAATACGTTTGTGCTGGCATGGTTGATAGAAAAATTGACCGGGGAGCCTTTTCAGGACACGTTTACCAGGGAAATTTGGCAGCAAATCGGTGCTGAAGCCGATGCATCTTATCTTGCCTATCGCTACGGCATTCCGCTGACCCATGGCGGATTCTTATCCAACATGAGAGATTTAGCCCGCTTCGGACTGCTTTTCACGCCATCTTACGGGGTGGTATCAGACAAGAAAATCATAAGTGATCAACACCTCAGTTTTTTACTTAATTCGCCTAATGCTGAGCTGGTAAGGAAAGATGGCAGTCATAATATTTACCAGTGGGATTATGTCGATAAACAGGGATTTCTGTTTAAAGGTGGTTGGGGTGGGCAAGGTCTTCTAGTCAATCCTCTGCTTGATCTGGTGGTCGTATTTAGCAGTTATTTCAAGGAGGATTATAGCCAGCAGGACCTGCAGGCAGCTGTGTTTGAAGTGCTGCGAGGGGTCTACCTGGATAGTAACGAGGACCCCGAGTAATCATCGTAAAGCAAGCTGCCAGTATGGACCGCCAGGCTAGTCTGGATGGGTTCTAACAGGGCCTGAATATGACATGACGGGTAACTGCGTGTTAGGGTGGCGGTGAATAATTGTAAATGGGGATTCCGTGTCTATCGATGAACTCAAAGCCCAACAGCCACCAGCCCCAGGCTCCCTTTATTCGTCTGATTACGTTGTCGGCCAGGACAATATCAGCCCCATCGGTCTTGATATCCATAATCCGGTTTTCCTCATAAGTAGTTTTACTATTGTCGCATTTGTCTTGTTTACCCTGAGCCAGCCTGATTTGGCGGCCGTCTACTTTAATGATCTTCGAATCTGGCTGACGACGACGCTGGACTGGTTCTTCATGGGGGCAATGAACAGTTATCTGCTTTTCTGTGTTTTCCTGGTCTTGTCGCCGTTAGGGCGAATCCGTATCGGCGGGCCGACCGCCCGACCGCGCTATCATTTCGTCAGTTGGGTTTGTATGTTGTTTGCTGCAGGAATTGGTATTGGTATCATGTTTTACGGTGTTCTCGAGCCGATGAACCACGCCTTAGTCCCACCGCTTAACGCTGAATCGATAGATGGACAAGCGCTGAGGGAACTGGCTATGGCAGCCACTATCTATCACTGGGCCTTCCATCCCTGGGCCGGTTATGCTCTGGTTGGGCTTTCTTTAGCTTTCTTCAGTTATAACAAAGGCTTGCCGTTGGTAGTCCGCTCGGCGCTGTACCCTTTATTGGGAGAGCGAATCTGGGGCTGGCCAGGCCACATCGTTGATGTCGTAGCTGTTTTTGCAACCTTGTTCGGGTTGGCGACGTCACTGGGATATGGTGCTGAACAGGCAGCAGGAGGGCTTAATTACCTTTTTGATGTTCCCACTGGAACTGGCACTAACATTGTATTAGTGATGGTGATTACAGGCATGGCATTAACCTCGGTGCTGAAAGGTCTGGATGGTGGAATTAAAAGATTGAGTGAATGGAATATGGCAGTGGCGGCCTGTTTAGGCCTGTTTGTTTTGTTCAGTGGCCCGACTATCGAAGTAATGAAGCAATTTTTCAACTATAGTGCGGCTTACATCAGCTACCTTCCGGAGCTAAGTAGCTGGTCTGGAAGATCCGATTTTTATTACATGCATAACTGGACCACCTTCTATTGGGCCTGGTGGATTGCGTTTTCTCCTTTTGTAGGTATGTTTATTGCGCGAATATCGACCGGTCGAACGGTCAGGCAATTTGTACTGGCGACCATACTGGCACCTTCAATAATTTTCATGTTGTGGATGACAACCTTTGGTCATATTGCCATGGACCAGTATTTTGATCAGGGGATAGTTGATATTGCTGATAGCGTTAGGAATTTTAAGCCCGAACTGACCCTATTTGTTTTTCTGGGCCAATTTGATTACACCCTGATAACCTCGATTATGGGAATCATACTGGTGATTGTTTTCTTCGTTACATCGATGGATTCCGGCTCATTGATCGTTGATACAATGACGGCGGGTGGCAAGATTAATACACCGGTAGCTCAGCGAATCTTCTGGTGCGTGGCCTTGGCATTGATTGGTATTGCCCTGTTATTGGGGGGCGGCTTGTCTTCTATCCAGGCTCTAGCCCTAGCTACAGCATTCCCATTTTCTCTGATCATGCTTCTGATGATGATCAGTTTGTTTTTGGGCCTTCGTAGCGAACACCTGCAAGGCGCCTCTACAGTGGATAAAGAACCGTAAATACGGATGGTTAAGGGTTTATATTGTTGGCCATTACGGACTTTTTAGGCCTCAGTTGGGTGCAAAAAAGTCAAATTTATTTTATGCTAGACGAGAGATTGAAGAAATAAACAACAAAGGTATTTCATATGTTCAAACGTAAAAAGCTCAGCGTTGCGATTATGACGGCTCTCGCTGCGACTTCTGCTAGCCAGGCAACAGCCGAAATTGAAGAAATTGTTGTCACAGCTACGAAGCGTGCGGTACCTCTGCAGGATGCTGCTGTCACTATTCAAGCAATCGGATCACGTGACCTGGAAAATCAGAATATTCAGGAATTCGCTGATTACGTTAAATATCTCCCTAATGTGAATTCTGGTGGTCGTGGCCCTGGCCAGAATGAAATTTACATTCGTGGTGCAGCTGTTGATGCGATCAACATCACAGTAGCAGAATCGCAAGGTTCAGCCCCTAACGTTGCTCTGTATCTTGATGAGCAACCGGTGACAGCCGGTGGCCGTAACCTGGATGTCTATATCAGTGATATGGAAAGAATTGAGGTACTGCCGGGACCGCAAGGTACATTGTATGGAGCAAGCTCCATGGCGGGTACAGTTCGGTTGATTACGAACAAACCTGTCATTGATGAGTTCTCCGCTAGCTTTAACGGAAGCTGGTCACAGACATCAGGAGGTGAAGACAGCAATTCAGCTGAGTTGATGCTCAACTTCCCTGTTATCGAAGGAAAGTTGGCAGCACGAATTGCCTTATACAATGACAGGCAAGGTGGCTACATTGATAACGTCGAAGGTACCTTCCAGGCAGATAATTCGATTAACCCTACTTTCCCAGGAGACAGCAAGTTTTATGCTGAAGGCACCATTTTTGCCAATGGCGATGTTGTTGGACCCGGCGGAGTAACGGTCCCTGTTATCAAAACCGTTGCCTCGAATGCGGCCCTGGTTGAAGATGATTTCAATGATGCAACCTATGCAGGGGTTCGCTTAGGTGCAAAATATTTGATCAATGATAACTGGAGCCTGCTGGTGCAACATACGGCTCAGTCCCTGGATACAGAAGGGGTTTTCGATTACGACCCGCTGCTCGAGGATCTGCAGGTTAGTCGATTTGTTAATGATTATTTAAATGATGATTTCCAGCAGACTGCGTGGACTATTGAAGGTGCTATAGGGGATCTGTCAGTGGTTTACACCGGTGCCTTCCTGGATAGGGAAGTAACCGCGAATATAGATTACACCGGATACACTAATATTGGCGCGTTCATCTCTGGTTACCAGTGTGAGTATCTGGTGGGTAGTTATTATAATGGGGTTGGCAGCGCGGCAAGCACAACCTATTCTTATGATCCGACCATCAGCGGTAATCCCGGCGTAATCGAGTGTGGAACACCTGTTAATGCAGCTCATATCGAAAACGAAAATACGCGTTGGACTCATGAAATTCGATTGACCACCAACTTCAATGGCCCCATCAATGTTCAGGCAGGGGCCTACTTCGAAGATTCTGAAATACTGCACATAGGTGACTTTAATTATCATGCGCCAATGGAAGCGGGCTTTGCGCCGATCGATATCAATAGCAGTTCAACCTTTGATAATTCTGCTGCAAACGCAAGAGGCGTGACTACATCATCAACGCAGTTTCGCAACGATAACACGCGGACGGAAGAACAGACGGCTATCTTTGGAGAAATCACTCTGGATGTAACGGATACACTGTCTATGGCTGTCGGTGCTCGATATTATGATCTGGATTATGGCTTTACCGGGTCTGGTTCATGGCGATATGGTAACCGACCCTTGTTCATAGACGATGCAGATCCGACCAATGATATCAGGCCTACTGTGACTGGAGGTCGGGATTACGAGGCTAACTTTGCCGAGCTTCAGCCACTGAATGTAACTGATACGATTGTTCGATTCACGGCTTCTTGGCAGCCGGGTGATGGAAATACCCTGATCTATGCAACTTGGTCTGAAGGCTATAGACCACCTGGCTTTAACCGAGCCGCAGCAAAAGCTGGCGTATACAATGCCTCAGCCAATAACGTCCGTGATGACGGTACTGCTTGTGGAAACGAAGTTGCCATTAATAGTAACTCAGCGACTGGGTTCCCAGGCTATTGCCTACCTTATGTATTTGAGTCAGATTCCCTCGAGAATATGGAACTTGGCTGGAAAACCACGCTGGCCGATGGAAACCTTCGATTTAACGGTTCTATCTATCAGATCGATTGGCAAGACATTCAGGTATCTCAGTTCGACTCCCAGAATATTTCGATCCTGACCATTGTTGATAACGGCGGTGACGCTGAAATAATGGGTATAGAGGGCGATATCATCTGGCTGGCAACAGAGAATTTAACCATATATGCAGCGGCTTCTTTCAATGATACAGAGCTTGTTCGAGTAGACCCTGCATTTGATATCGTGGTTGCAGATGCAGGATCCGCTTTGCCATTGAGTCCAGAGGTACAGTTCAGTGTCCGAGCACGTTATGAATGGGATGCTGGCAGGGACCTTGGTGCCTTCTGGCAATTGGGCTACAAGTATTCGGGTGAAGCGTTGAACTCGATTGTTGATACTCCGGACGAACCCAATACTGACCAGGAGAGTTACGGAATACTCGATGCAGCAGTGGGTGTCGCTCATTTCTCCGATGGCTGGGGTGTTGAGTTGTTCGCGAGTAACCTCACGGATGAGCGTGCAGAACTGCACATCAACCGCCAGGACTTTTTCGAAAGAGTCACCACTAACCGTCCGCGCACCCTTGGCGTTCGGGTCTCATACGATATGAATTAAAATTAGCTAATGTTTGCATCGGCATCTAGTAAGATTGACGGGTTAATTCCATAGTCTTACATGCCGATGTCGACAGAAACTAATTCCCCCAGGCCAGAATCCGGTCTCGCTACCCAGCAAGCCAAGGCGTTGTTGGAGCAGGGCAATAGCCTGGCAGCAATAAACCTGTTGTTGCCGGTTCTGGAGCAACATCCGGCAGATAGGGAAGTACTCTATCTTCTCGCGGTGTGCTATCGATATAACAGTGACTTTGCCAAAGCGCAGGATCTGCTCAACCATCTCAAAGTTCAATTTCCGCGTTATGGGCGTGCTTTGCAGGAAGAAGGACATCTGCTCCTGGCCCAGAATCAGTCCGTCGCTGCATTGGCTGCTTTCCGGGAGGCGGTTACGCTGAATGATTCCCTTGTAGCCAGTTGGGTTTGTATCGCTCAGCTAGCCGAACAGCTAGGTCAACAGCCCTTAGGGGTCGAGGCTGCAGATCAGGTTATTAAACTCAAAGCGTTGCCAGCGGCTCTGTTAGCGGTTCGCAATCTGATCAGTGAAGGCCAGTTTCTCAAGGCAGAAAAAATCTGCAGGCAGTTCCTTTTACGTTATCCGAAACAAGTAGAAGCGATGCGTCTGCTGGCGGCACTGGGAGTCAGGTCTGAAGTATTAGATGATGCGGATTTGCTTCTGGAAAATGCGGTGGCGTTCGAGCCGGAAAATGAGTTTGCTCGCTTTGATTATATGAACGTGCTATATAAGCGGCAGAAGTATCAACAGGCGCTGCTTCAGTCCGAGGTTCTGCTCAAGGCCCAACCAGATAATCCGCGTTTTCAGACCGCCTATGCAAATCAGTGCGTCGCCGTTGGACGATTTGAGGAAGCACTCGGCATCTATACCCGCCTTCTTAACCAGGCCCCCAATGATGCGACGCTGCATCTTCTTAAAGGCCATGCGCTGAAGACAATCGATCGTTCTGCCGAGGCGATAGAGGCCTATCGCAGTGCTTACCTGGCAAGACCACAGTTTGGTGATGCTTTCTGGAGCCTGGCCAATCTCAAGACTTACCGGTTTTCAGCTGACGAAGTAGAAAGGATGCTCGAACAGGAGCAGTCGGAAACGATTGATGAGCTTGACCGGGTTAATCTGTGTTTTGCTCTGGGAAAGCATTACGAAGACTCAGCAGGGTTTGAGCAGGCCTTTACCTTTTATGAGCGGGGTAATAGTCTGCGGAAACAGCATTTGGGATTCGATGGCAAACTGCTATCCAGCCGGATGAAACTGCAGAAATCCGTTTGTAAAGAAGCCCTGTTCAAGAAGCATAAAGATGTTGGTAACAAGGCTGCGGATCCTATATTTATAGTAGGTCTGCCAAGAGCGGGATCTACCTTACTGGAGCAGATCCTGGCCAGCCATAGTCAGGTCGATGGTACACAGGAACTTGCAAATATAGGCGCATTTGCACATCAACTGGATGGACGCCGGACGATCCATGAGGAACCTCAATACCCCCATTGTCTTGCAACACTGAGTCCTCAGCAGTTTGCAGAGATGGGCAGTCGATATCTCCGGGACACCCAGGTGCTCAGGGACAAGGCGCCTTACTTTATCGACAAGATGCCAAATAATTTCAGGCATATCGCGCTCATTCAGCTCATTTTACCGAATTCAAAGATTATCGATGCCAGACGAAATCCGCTCGCCTGTTGTTTCAGTGGTTTTAAGCAATTTTTCTCTCATGGCCAGGAATTTACCTATGGGCTCGAGGAAATTGGTCGATACTACAAGGATTATATTGAAATCATGGATCATTGGGACCAGGTTCTGCCAGGTCGAATCCTGAGAGTTAATCATGAGGATGTGGTTGCCGACCTTGAGGGCCAGGTAGAAAGAATGCTGTCTTATTGCAACCTGCCTTTTGAGCAGGCTTGTGTTGAATTTCATAAAACCCAAAGAAGTGTCAGAACGCCTAGTTCAGAGCAGGTACGGTTGCCAATCTATGATACCGGGCTGGACGCCTGGCGCGGGTTTGAACCTTGGCTCGATCCATTAAAGGAAATGCTGGGTGACGACTTGTTACAAGGCTATGTTTGATGCATCCGAAATCGTACGGTTAATGCCTGTCTGCATTCATTGTTTGAGTTAATTGCTACCTTGCGCCAATTGGTTAGCCTATCGCCGCATTTGATATTCCTGTCCAGGGTCATCAGAAGTCAGTAGGCTTAGTGCAATAAGATGGCAACTATGGGTCATTACCAGCAGACGGCAGAGCTAAGACAATCTTCAACTGTCGTGTTACTTGTGATCAAAATCGACGACTACCTTGTCGCTGATTGGGTGTGCCTGGCAGGTCAGAATAAAGCCGTTTTCTATTTCCCTTGGCTCCAGGCCGTGGGTGATATCCATGTCTACTTCGCCTTCCAGCAGTTTTGCTTTGCAGGTTGCGCATACGCCATCCTTGCAGGAGAAAGGTAAGTCCATGCCCTGGTCAATGCCCGAGTCGAGCAGGTTAGCACCATCGGCTGAGAGCTCGAACCCTACCGAGCGGCCATCCATCACCATGGTGACATGACTTATCCTGCCGGCGAATTGTCGCGCCCTGGCATGATGCTTTTGAACCACTAGCTGAGCATCCTCTGCCGAGGATGAGAATAATTCGTAGTGGATGTTGGCTTCCGGGACTTGCATACCACGTAAGCCCAGTGAAACTTCAGAAATCATGGATTCAGGACCACAGATGAAATAGTCGTTGAAACTGCTTAAATTAATCAAATTCTGATTCAGAGCGCTACCCTTGCGATTATTGAGTCGGCCATTTAATACATCTGCACCCTGGTCCTCTCTGCTCAATAGATTGACCCAGTGTAGTCGAGTCATATAGCGATTTTTTAAAAAACTAAGTGCTTCCCGAAACATGATGGTGTTGGTGCGTTGATTGCCGTATAGAAGCGTGACTGAACTGTTTGGCTCTTCTTCGAGAATACTTTTGATATTGGAAATAACCGGTGTAATACCGCTGCCAGCCGCTATAAAAAGGTATTTTTTTTCATGGTCCTTATGCAGCACCGCACTGAAGTTTCCCTCAGGCGGCATGGCATGAATGGTATCTCCAACTTTGATGGCATCGTTGGCAAAATTAGAAAATTGGCCGCCTTCTATTCGCTTGATGGCGATCTGTAGTTCGGCATCATTGATACCAGAGCAGATTGAATAGGAACGGCGTATTGGATCCGGGCCCGAGTCAGACTTGATAGTTAGATATTGACCGGGCTTGTGGGAGAATTTGTTGCGGACTTCGGGCGGAATGTTAAATCCGATTTTAACCGCATCGGCTGTTTCCGGGGCGATGCTCGCCACTGTTAACGGGTAAAAATGGGTTTCCACTGCGGTCATTCCTAGATTCGCTTAAAGTAATCAAAGGGTTCCTGGCAGGTCTTGCACTGATAGAGTGCTTTGCATGCGGTAGAACCGAATTCACTGATCAGACGGACCTCGGTAGAGCTGCACTGGGGACAAAAGATGGCATCTTCCTCTTGGGGTGGCGTTACACCGTATTGTCTTAACCGGTTGCGGGCCGATTCTGATAGCCAGTCCGTTGTCCATGCTGGTGACAGGCGGGTAGCGATTCTAAAGTTGCTATATCCTGCGCGTTGTAAAACAGTGGTAATGTCCTCTGCGATGACCTGCATGGCTGGGCAGCCTGAGTAGGTGGGGGTGATGGTCACAGTGATGACGGCCTGCTGCTGCGTAATGTCTTGTAGAACGCCAAGGTCCCAAATGCTTAAAGGAGGAATTTCCGGATCCTTGACCGCATCGAGTAAATTCCATACGGCTTTGTGATTCGATTCTTGGCGACGTTTGAGGCGATCATAATTCTCGACTGATAGTAAAGAAATTTTAGAGCTTGGTGTCGACATTAAATTTACCATTGCTGGCCGGGATAGGCTCGTTGCAGGAACTGCATATCTGAGAGTATATGACCGAGGGCTTCCGTGTGAATGCCTTTGCGTCCACCGGTTACAGCCCAGTCACTCGACGGAACCGTGATCGTTGCCTCGGTTAAGGTGGCCGTGACCCGCTGCTTCCATTGGGGGTGCAAATGGATAGCATTGACACCAATACCTGCCTCGACTATTGCCTGTTCGAGCTCGTCCATTTCAAATAGTTCAGTGGTATAACCCCATATATCCTCCATCGCCTGCTGCAAACGGTTGTGGCTTTCTGCGGTCCCGTCACCCAGTCGCAGTAACCATTTGCGGCTGCGCCGCAAGTGATACAGACCTTCCTTATTTGCCTTTGTGGCAATGGCGGCGAGGGTCGGGTCCTTGGATTGCTGCAGGAGTTCCATATAAGCGAGATTAAACTCATCGACAAGGTACTGCCGGGCCATGGTGAAAGCGAAGTCACCCCGAGGAAGTTCATGAATCAGCAGATTGGTAAAATCGCGACAATCCCTGTCATAGGCATAGGTGTCTTCTGTGGAGCCATCGCCAGCTATTTCTGCGGCGTAGCCGTAAAACATTCTCGCCCTGCCCATATAGTCCAAAGCCACATTGGTTAGCGCCAGGTCTTCCTCCAGAGAAGGCCCGTGACTACACCACTCGGACAGACGATGTGCTATTACCAGGGCATCATCTGCGAGCCTGAGAACAAAAATTTTTAACTGCGATTTGTCAATTAACATGTTCAGCCTTACATACTGTTGACTTCATCGGGTAGTTGGTAGTGCGCTGCATGTCGATAAGGTTTGTCATCATGAGGATCATAAAAACTCTCACAGTCAGTCTCCTGTGAGGCGATGATATCTGCTGAACTGACGACCCAGATGCTGACACCTTCACTGCGACGAGTGTAAATATCCCGGGCATATTCGAGTGCCTGCTCGGGACTGTCTGCTAGAAGACTTCCAGTGTGCTTGTGGTCCAGACCTCGCCTGGAACGAATAAAGACCTCATAAAGTTTCATAATTGGAACCCTTTGGCGCGGCTAGGCTGCCCTGGTTGGTTGCTTTTTGTGCTTGGCTTCATAAGCAGCGACAGCATCTCGGACCCACGCACCTTCGTTATGGGTGCGGATGTGATGTTGCAGTCGTTGCCGATTGCAGGGACCGTCGCCCTTGATAACACGTGCGAATTCATCCCAGTCAATTTTCCCAAAATCATAATGTTCACGTGCTTTATTCCATTTTAATGCAGGATCAGGAATTTTCAGGCCGATCACTTCTGCCTGCTTGACACTCTGGTCAATAAATTTCTGGCGCAGCTCATCATTACTTTTCCGTTTTATTTTCCACTTCATGGATTGTGTAGAATTTGCAGATTCTGCGTCATGGGGACCAAACATCATCAGGGATGGCCACCAGAAACGGTCCAGTGCATCCTGTGCCATTGCTTGCTGCTCCTGACTGCCTTGCATCAGAACCATCATGATGTGATAACCCTGACGCTGGTGAAAACTTTCTTCCTTACAGATTCTTACCATACTCCGCGCATAGGGACCGTATGAAGTCCTTTGCAGGGAAATCTGGTTAACAATAGCGGCGCCATCGACCAGCCAACCGATTGCACCCATATCCGCCCAGGTCAGGGCCGGGTAGTTGAAGATTGATGCATACTTGGCCGCACCGCTATGTAGAGCCTGGACAAGTTCTTCTCGACTGATGCCAAGTGTTTCAGCAGCGCTGTATAGATACAGGCCATGGCCACCTTCATCTTGTATCTTCGCCAGCAGGATAGATTTCCGATGCAGGGTTGGAGCACGAGTGATCCAGTTTCCCTCTGGTTGCATGCCAATCACCTCGGAGTGGGCGTGCTGGGATATTTGCCGAATCAGGTTTTGGCGGTACTTTTCTGGCATCCAATCCTTTGGCTCGACTTTTAATTCCGCATCGATTCGTTGCTGAAACAGAATCTCTTCCTCTGACATCGATTCCTCCTGTCGCTCTGTTTACCGAGTAGCGTCGTTAGTTTATGGGTATCGTCGGTATACCCAAGCGATGTGAATGGCCTCGAAAAATGGCAATGCGTTCCTGCAGTTGATGCACCACAGTAACGTCATATATACCCTTTCGCTTACCCTGGTTAACCACAGTCGCCGTAGCCGTGAGCTCATCGTTTAGTTTAGCTGGTGCAAGAAAATCAATTTGTCCTGCTGCAGCAAGTGCGCTGTGGTTTTCGCTATTGCAGGCAAATGCGAAGGTACTGTCTGCCAGTGAAAATATCATGCCACCATGGCACAGGCCATGACCGTTGACCATATCAGAGCGAACCACCATCCGAACGCTGGCGCAGCGTTCGTCAATGTTGACGACCTCCATACCAAGGGCAGCGGAGCAGGCATCGTCCTTGAGCATTTCATCAAGGCAGGCTCTGGCCAGAGATTGAGGATTCAAGGGTTCTTCTCTCCTGGATAGCTGAATGGGTTTGTCTGGAGTGATCCATTAATACGCTTTTGGTTGCTATGGTTATTAGCTGCGGTTTGCATCGGTTCCTTCTCCAGTATTGGCTATATGATCAGGCTGTTGACCATTAAATCTGCAAATAACATCCCAGTGTAACAATGACAATGGTGTTGTGTTTCCATGTCGCTCGTATTTTATCTTCACCGAGGTTACCTTGATGCTGTGATAAGCGGTTAAGCAGGCAAGAGATTACTTTCACACAAGGATTTACAGACCTTGGTTACCAGGAACGCTTAGGTCAGTGATTGCATAACCGGAACATTAACATCTGTCTGTAATTTATGAATTTTCTTGCAATGTGAAGACATGATACACATTAATCTGATCCGATCCATCATTAGCAAACTGGCACCAGCACCGGTCTTGGCCAGGTAGAGGTTGTATTGGGGTTCTTACGAAAGCAATAATGGACTGAATATAGGGTCTGATGGCTTCTTGTCCAGACGAAGATTGTTGCTCTTAAACCAGACCTTGTGGGAAGCTATCTGGATCAAAAATGGCAGCTGGCCCGGATAGTTCTAACGCTGTCTTGAACTGTGGTCCCTCGGTTGGTTTTTAAAAGAGTATCGTCTGTATTTGGCGCGGTGCTCGATGTAAGCATGGATTTCAGGCACAATTCGAATGGATGGATGTTAAATTCTGGTTTCCAGTATCCAGTTGTTGTGTCTGGTTATTCGCGAGGTCTACTGCTGTTTTAAGTTTCAGGGCAGTTAAGGATTAAGGGAGTTGCAACCAGATTGAACCGAGAGGCTGTCAGGCCGGTCAATTCCAGGCGGGCAATTTGACTTTGCCTAAGGCGTGTTAAATAAGAGAGCGTGAAATGAGCGTACAAACCACAGGTGTAAATGAGATACCGTCCTGCCATGGTGGCTTGGAAAATCTTGATACCGAATACGACTATGAGTTGGTTGAGGTAGAGGGCGATATACCAATCGATATCAAAGGTACTTTTTTTCGCAATGGCCCAGGCCGCCAGAGAATTGGTGAAACAAAATATGGTCATTGGTTTGACGGGGACGGCATGCTGTGCGCTTTTAGCTTTAATGAAGGTAGAGTGCATTTTAAAAACCGGTATGTGCGCACGCCTAAGTATGTCGATGAGACGGCGGCTCAGAAAGTGCTTTACAGGGGCTTTGGCACACAGATCGATGGAGGGCTGCGTTCTAATTTTTTAAAGATGCCTGCAAATCCCGCTAATACCAGTGGTATTTACCATGGCGGGCACTTACTTGCCTTAAATGAAGGCGGTAAACCCTGGGCCTTAGATCCTGGAACCCTTGAAACCCTTGGCGAGTTTACCTATGAAGGTGAACTCGAGGCCTCAATGGTATTCAGTGCCCATGGCAAGGTGCATCCGAGAACCGGAGATTATATTAATTATGGTGCTGGCATTTCCGGTTTTGGCCTGAAGGGACCCAAGCCATGTATCAATATGTATCGAATCAATGCAGCAGGTAAATTGTTCAGGAAGGCGCAAATACCGATTGAAAATTTTCCTTTCTGCCATGATTTTGCTTTGTCAGACCGTTACGCGATCTTTTTCCTTGGTTCAATTGTGTTTGGCAATATGTTGCCCGTTATTCTCGGTACAACCACCATTTCTGACCAGGTTAAATTTGATGATAAAGTTGCCATGCAAGTCGTCGTAGTCGATCTCGATACGTTTAAGGAGGTTAAGCGCTTTGAAACGACGCCGGGTGCGATTATCCATTTTGGTAATGCTTTCGAGGAAGGAGATAACATTGTTGTCGATGGCATGTTCCAGGATAGCTTTGAAGCTAACGACACCTTGAGTGACGTGTTCAATACCGCCAATCGATTTGGTGGTGGCTGGTTTCTTCGATACCGCCTCAATATGAAGACTGGAGAGATGCAAACCGAACAGGTCAGTGATGTTGAATCCGAATTCCCAACCTTTAATAACACCCTGCTGGGCACCAAGAATAATGTGACCTATACCGCCTGTTCTGTAGATAATGGTGCCAACAGCTTCTTTAATGCGATTTCCAGAGTGACCTTTGACGGCCATGCTGATGTAGTCACGTTGCAGCCTGGTTATTATGGTTCTGAACCCGTATTCGTACCCAAGGTGGATGCCAAGGGCGAAGATGATGGTTACTTAATGGAAGTGGTTTACAACGGTTTTGAGCACAAGAGTGAGCTACTTATATTCCGCGCTGATGCCGCTTTTGAGCAGGTGTGTTCCCTGAAGTTGAAGCATCACCTTCCACATCAGTTCCATGGGTTTTATACGCCAGAGGTTTTTCCAGCGCCCGGTAGCTAGTGCTTTATCAACCTAGTTTTTTGCGCCTGCCGGGTTTAGTTTGTTGCGGATTAAAATCCCGATCCTGGGCAAAGCTTAGCCCTGATTAGTTCTGGGTCGGTTTGGTAAACGGGACTCTCACCAAGGAAAAGTGGTTACCAAGAGCTGTGCCCAAGGATCAGTTCTCGCCAGGTTACTGCGGTTGGCTTATAGCTTTGTCTTGTCGGTAAGAGTCGAGCAGATTCAGATAGCAGAAATTGGCAGCAAAGACAGTTAGCAAAAATAGTTAGCAAAGACAGACGACAAAGAAATCCAGGCCATGCGGATAATCGCGGTTTCGACCCTGGTATGATTGAAACCCGATAGTCTAAAGCAGGTTATGTTGTCAGGAGATTCGGATTTAACTGCATTGGACTCGCCGACTTTCATCCACGGGTACAAAAGCACCCGAAACGGCTTTTGTGGTTCCTTCCTGCAGGTTGAATTCCAAACGCTCTGTTTGCTGGATAAAGCCTTTACCGTATAGGTGAAAGTGCCGCGTTGGTTCCTCAGAGGTAGTCACAATGTGATGAATATCATCGGGCATGAGGGCAATGGCATCGCCCTGGGCCAGGGTGATTGTATGGTCGATTTCGATGTGTGCCTTTCCAGCTTGCTGGCCGTCATCAAGGCGCTTATAGATCGTGTTTTCTTCCTCTCCAGCAAGACCGGCGATGACGGCCCAGGTGCCATGGTCATGGATGGGAGATGGACCTACCGGGTGTGAGCTGACTAGATAAAGGGAAAAGCTGCCATCTTCGTCATCGCTGAGCAGATAGACTTTGCCATATTCCCTGACCGTGGGTGTTGGGTAGTCGGCTGGGCTGAATAGTTCTGTTTGCGCTGCCAGTGCCAGCAGGATTTTTTTAACTTTACCTAAGGCGGCTGAGCTGACGCCCTGGTTGTTGATGATGTGGCGGACCTTTTGTATGGAATCAGAGACGGCTGCTTGTCTTTTTAAGGTAGATGTTTGCATTGTTTGCCTGTGTGAATAATTCAACCTGACGAGCGCAGGATCAGTATTCTATCTGATCATGATGATAGTATGTACGATTCCTAATATGATAAGCAGGCCTGCAAAAAAAATCATCATCTAGCGAGTTGTGGGTGATTGGTGTTGCCATAGAGTTTTCGATTGCAAGGAGGGATCCTGTCGAGCCACTCAAATCACGGAACCAGAGCTATCAGCCTGGATGTTGATTTTGTTGAGGCAAGATAACGGTAACACAGGATGGTTGAATGTTTTGGAGGATGGTTGGATAGCCTTAGCAGGCGTGTTTTGAAATCCCGTATTTGGCCGACCAGGTAATAATCAAAACCGATTAGCCTCTATAGTGGAAGTGGTGCCGTTCAGCTGTTAAGGGAACCCTGCAGTAGGCTTGTCCTATGACCGTGCTTCTACCCTAGCGTGTATCCATTAAAAAAGATTCATTGATGGCAAAGAAAGTATCTGCTGAATTGATCAGCGCCTGGGCAGTGAGTTTTCTGACACCATAAACCGTACTTTTTGTCGCCAATTGCTCGCGTAGGTGATTTAGTAGAATTGCGAAGTCGCCATCTCCGGACAGCAGCACCACCGTGTCAGCGGTTGCTGCTGCCTGCATCATATCGATGGTAATGCCTACATCCCAATCGCCCTTTGCGGAACCGTCTTGGCGCGTGATAAATGGTTTCAATTTTACTGTAAACCCGATCAGCCTGAGCGCATTTTGAAAGCGAAGCTGGCCTGGATCATTTTTTTCTATGGCATAGGCTGTCGCCTGGACGATTTCACCCTGCGCACTAAGGTGATTCCAGATTGCCTCATAGTTAACCGATCTCGCGAAGACATCCCTGCTGGTGTAATAGAGATTTTGAATGTCAGCAAAAACGGCTAGTTTGGACAATGTCGGGCTAACTCATTTCACGTCTGGAGCCCTGGGATGACCTCGAACGTTGGTTTGCTGGTTTGGGAGAAAAACTCCTGACTCGACTGCGGTTGGTATTCGCAGACTGACCCGAGGATTGATTGCGGTTGTCCTGGCTTGATTGCCCTGAAGATTCTGCCTGAGGCTGTGAGCCTTTTTTGTGGGAGCGTTGTTTAGAGCGGGTTTTATTCATGCTTCGGTTAATCCTTGCCGGGGCCGGTGATGCAAGTGACCGTGATTCCGAGAGTTGCTCGATAGGTTCGAAGCCATCGACCTCGTCTCTCTGCAGGTGCATTTTTATGAACCGTTCGATATCTCTGAGTTGTTTGATCTCATCCGCTGAGACTAACGAAATTGCGCTGCCTTTGATGCCTGCCCGACCTGTCCTGCCGATTCTATGAACATAATCTTCGGCTACATTCGGCAGGTCAAAATTAACTACTAAGGGGAGTTGGACAATATCGATCCCTCGAGCTGCAATATCGGTTGCTACTAGAATGTCTGTCTGGTGATTCTTAAAGGCAGCTAAAGCACGAGTTCGAGCTCCCTGGGTCTTATTACCGTGGATGGCATCCGAGCTTATACCCGCTTTTGTCAGGGCCTTGACGAGACGATTCGCGCCATGTTTGGTCCGGGTAAAAACCAGTACCTGGCGCCAGCTTTGTTGTTTGATGAGGTGGATCAACAGAGATGACTTGACTTTCTTATCGACCGGGTGGATTTTTTGGTTAACGGTTTCTATGGTGGTATTGCGCGGAGCAACATCAATTTCCAGGGGTTGATTGAGCATGCTTTTAGCAAGGGCTCTGATGTCATCAGAGAAGGTGGCTGAAAATAACAGAGACCGTTTTGTCTTTGGAACTAAAGCTTGAATTCGCTTGATGTCAGGGATGAAGCCCATATCTAACATACGGTCTGCTTCATCTAGCACTAAGGTCCCGACATGGCCAAGGTGAACTGCTTTCTGCTGCACCAGGTCAAGTAGTCTGCCCGGCGTAGCGATAAGGATATCTGTGCCGATTCTGAGTTGACGTATTTGAGGTTTGATATTGACGCCGCCAAATACGGCCATCGATTTGATCTCGAGGTAGCGTCCATAAGTCAAAACGCTGTCCTGAATCTGGGCGGCTAACTCTCTTGTTGGAGTGATAATGAGAACGCGGACTTGGGATTTATCATTGTCACGGTCCTGGCTGAGTAATTGTAGTAAAGGCAGTACGAATGCTGCAGTTTTTCCTGTTCCGGTTTGGGCCGAAGCCATGATGTCCCTTTTGTTCAGTACGGCAGGGATGGCTTTTTCCTGAATGGGTGTAGTTTTGCTGTAGCCTTTTTCATTAACAGCACGAAGTAGTTCTGGTAGTAAGCCGAGTTGGCTGAATTGCATAGTTATTTCCTGTGTGCGATTAATTTAATCGCAAATTTATTATAAAAGACGAACGCTAAATAGTTTGCGTTTATCTGTGGTCCATATTGTCGGGGGCGACATGCAGAAATTGACTCTCTGGGGAGGGATCGCATGGCTTTATCCATGCATACAACTAAAGATGGCGCGATCAGATGGATCTGATGTCGCGGACTTTAGGGGGTTGAGTTAGTGAATGCAAGCGCTTTATCGGATTAATTTCAACACCTGGCGCCTGATTCCCATGACTCAATTTGACTTAAAGCGTTAGTTCTCTGCCTCATTCAGATGGTTTTACTACTGATTTTATGGGCCGGGATACGAGTATCTTTGTTCGGAATACGAGTATCTTTTTCCGAATTTGTGGGTATGTTTGTCCAGAATTGCGGATACCTTCCTTCACCGGGAAAAAGACGGGTTACCTCCAAGGGTTGCACCGGGTCAGTGCTCTGGGGGAAGATAGTCTCTGCTCAGAGAAAGGAGAGTTTTGTGAAAGCAGCTGTATTTCATGGACCAAGGGATGTGCGTTTCGAAGAAATTGACCGACCTGTATTGAAACAGGGAGAGGTGCTGCTCAAGGTCCGGGCATGCGGTATTTGTGGCTCAGATCTTCACACCTATCGGCATGGTTTGTTTCTGCAACTGGGTAATCCTCTAGACTCTGGCCGGGTTCTTGGCCACGAATTCAGCGGTGAGGTTGTTGAAATAAATGGCCAGGTCAGTGGCGTTGAAATCGGTGATCGAGTGGTTTGCGTGGGTATTGGTGCAAATGCGGAATTCATCAGGTTAACCCCACAGATGCTTGAGTCGCTCATTCATTTTGATGATTCAGTCAGCTTTGTGGAAGCCGCGACGACGGAACCCCTGGCAACATCGCTGCATGCTGCCAGGCTGGGTGAAGCAACCGATGGCGAAACTCACGTCATTATGGGTGCTGGTATTATTGGGCTGGGCATATTGCAATGCATCAAAGCCAGTGTGTCTGCCAGGGTTATTCTGGTTGATTTATCTGAAAAGCGGCTTGCCAAGGCCAGGGAGCTAGGCGCTGATATCACTATCAATGCCAGTGATAAAAATGCCGTTGAGGAAGTGTTAGCCATTACCGGTTCGGAACAACTGCATGTAGTTGAAGCGGTGCAGGGCAACGTCGATGTGGTTTACGATTGTGCCGGTTACGGTAAGAATTTCAAAGGAACCAGTGTTCTCGAACAAGCCATGATCATGGCCAAACAGAATGGTAAGGTGGTTATTGTTGCGGTATTTGAACAGGATGTGACCATTGACTATAACATTGTGGTTCGTAAGGGGATCAGGGTATTGGGTTCCTGGGCCTGGACTCGAGATGAATTTGTCGAAGCCTTCGAACTGATAAATAGTGGCAAGGTTGATCGTAAGCCTTTGGTGAGTCACACCTTTGAGCTGGAGCAGGCCGGCGAAGCGTATGAAACCCAGTTACTCGCTGAAGAAGCTATCAAGGTTGTTTTTAAACCCTGAGGTGAAACCCACAGTTGAGTTCTTTTTTAATCTGCCTTTTTTTTAAAAAAAACCCTATAGCCCTGGTCCTTGACTGGTTTTGTTTTGGTCGGTTTACAGATGAGGATACGGAGCCTGCGGAGCAACATGACTGGCTGCTGGAAGTCATAACCCGTCCACCGTTGCCGCGTTAAGCGCGGTTATTGGTTTTTCCAATTCGCCTGTCGTTTCTCGGTAAAGGCTCTACCGCCTTCCTGTCTGTCCTCGGAATTCATGACCCGGGTCTGTACCCAGTCCGTGATCTGGTCAACTGCGTTGTAATCAAGTGATGACGCCCGCACCATGGATTCTTTCATGCCCTGGACGGCTACCGGACTCAGGGAACAGATTCTATGAGCCATTTTTTCGGCTTCCTGCATCAGTTGGTCAGCTGCAACGATTTTATTAATCATGCCTATTTGAAAAGCTCGTTCAGCCGTTATTCGATCTGCCATCAGCAATAACTCGGAGGCAATCGCCCAGGGCATTATCCTTGGGAACCATCCACAGGGAATGGTTGCGATACCCCACTGGGGTTCTGGTAACCAGAAAGAAGTATCTGCCGTG
>Ga0233433_10001020_pt1 | contig 28368 bp, 25 predicted proteins | sample SI_122_August201_5_FD_179868 | JGI IMG/M metagenome (GOLD analysis project Ga0233433, IMG submission 179868) | Seawater microbial communities from Saanich Inlet, British Columbia, Canada - SI_122_August2016_100_MG | ecosystem: Environmental > Aquatic > Marine > Inlet | place: Canada: British...
TTTCGTGCAACAAAGCCGATAGGGATCACAAAATAAGAAAATTTGACAAAATAATTCGGCTGGCGATCTGGCGAACTCTACAATCTCCGCTGGTGCGAGGTCGATACCACCGGTGACGTTCCAGTGCTCACAGTCGTTAAGTCGAAGAGTAAGCGGTTTCGCGTCGTACGGTTGACGGACGTGGCGATCCGCATCATTGGACTTTCCTCGATTTGATGGACACTAATTGATCCGTATTGGACATGTTGGCCGCATTGGACACGTTGGACAAAAGTAGAGGGTGTAGGGCTTTTCGAGGCTGAAATTTATTGTTACTCAAGTCGCGGCCAATGTGCCTTGTGCGTGGCCCAAGAATAGTGTATTGTAAGCGGCATCAGAGGCTGAAGATTCCTTCGGTCTTTTCCTAAAACCTTTGGCAGGAGGTTTTTCTGTGATACCCTACCCAAGTTAGTTCCCTCACGAAGGCCCGCACGCTGCTCATGCGTGTTCCCTTGAAGCAGAATTCCATGTGCCACAGACCTATCACGGAGAGGACTATGTACAAAGTCGTGTTGTCTCACATAATTATTCCCGGCAAATATGGTGAATTGGCTGAATGGTGCCGAGAAGCAGACAAAAAGCGCAAACAAGAGAATCCGGCGTATGTACCACCCAGCAGATTCATAAATCAATATGGCGACTCATTTAAAGTGCAAATCGAATTTGAGCACAGCGAAATGCCCCCGGAGCCAATGAATTATGGGTCGAGCAACCAACCGGAATTCTTCGAATTCATCGTACCCGGCACAACTCGAATAGAGGTTTATAAATCCATCAATTAATGTCAATCAATCGTAAATAACATTTAAGTTACTTATTCAAGAAGGAGTGTAATTATGCATATTTGGGAAGGTACGTTACGACCAAAGAATGGTGATATAGAAAGAACATGCGAGTGGTGGAAGGGGCTCTTTGGAATCAGTGGCACGGAGGGATTTGAAAACGGCGAAGCTCTCAGTCGTATGGACGGAGAAAATAGCGTTTTGATCATACGCCACACTTTCGATAATTTAGCGCACGAGGAAAGAGTTTTCGATGCTTGGACTGTTGGCGAAGTTCACAAGGTCATTCAAGATCAATGGGACGAATATGTTGATGGGCCGCCGACGTTTCATCGATATAGCGTCTTGCATTCGTTCTAAGTAGCCCCACTATAACATCTATTTCTCACCTAAATTACACGTGTCTGCAACGTACAGAGTTGCGTCACCCATTTCGATGCCGAGGAAGCTACCGATGAAATATATAACAACTAAAGCAATGATCTCGCTTATCGCCCTCACCATATCGCTGACGTCAATTGACGCGGGTGCAGATGACAATAGCAACCCATGGATCTGGATGACTGGTCGGTGGGAAATCGTCGATGATGGGGTTTACCAAGGCGAGGTTATGTGGACGAAAATCGAAAATGCCGATGCCTTGCTCGGCCATTACGTCTGGCCTGATTCGTCGTACTCCACTGAAGTTGCTGGTTGGCAATCTAGCCGGGGTGTGATTGTTTCTACTGCGTACGGATCTGATGGCTCGTTCTGGAACATCGAAGCGCAAAATGTAACGGCTGATAGAATCCAAGGACGCATGTGGAACCCGGTCTTTGAGGGCATGTTCCAAGTTACTAAAGAAAGTAACGATCGAATGAAACGAGTATTTACCGGTTTCGACCAAGATGGAAACGTAAAAACAGTAACCGGTTATTTTAATCGAATCGAGTAAAGACACTTAGCTTGCGAAGGTACTGCCATAGCAGTCCGTCGGCCCCCGCCATCCACTTGGATGCGTCGGGGGCTTTGCGCTTGTGCAGCAACAGTGATTTTGGTACCATGAGCACCGAATCGTCGGCTTCGCATTCCGCCTCTCTTCCGGCGGAGATGAAAAACGCGCAATAGAATTGTGGGATGGCGCCCTTGTAGAATTTGCTTTAGCTCATGGTTGCATAGAGCGTCGGACACTTAAACTGTGCGACTCAAGGAAAGACGAAGGAATCGGCGGTGCATTCGAGCCGGCTCAATTTATGAATGAATCGTTGTGGCCAGACATTGAAACTGCAGTGGCATGCTGGGGTCAAGAGAAGACACCAGAATTAATTGCAGCACATAATGAGTTGAAGCCCATGATTATTATGATGGGTGGTGTCCGATACGTCACCCCGTAGTTGGTTTTGTATCGTGTGTAGATTTACCTCGCTTATCACCTACCTCGTATCCTGCGGGATGGGCCTTCCATAAACCTTGCCTTGTTTAGTTTTTTCGCAAAAACTGTTAGTATAGTTTTCTTGATATTTCGTTGTAAAATAATCTTCTGAGAAAACTATGGAGTGCAAATAATGACCAGTAGCGCAATGCAAAAGATCTGCGACTTTGTTGATTGCAGTGGCGCAACACAAGATCCAGATCAACTCCGATACCTCGCCGCCCAGAACGGCTATCTGTACTTTCCAGGTTTGTTGCCCGTGGAAGATGTGCTGGCGGTGCGCCGTGCAATCTTACACATCGCCGATCGTCATAGCTTGCTCCGAGCCGGTTTAGATGTCGATGAGGGTATTCGCAAAGAGGGTGTATATATTGACCTTGAATACGACAAACCTACACCACCGGCGCTACAACGCTTTTACAACGAGATCCTCAGCCTACGCTTGTTCAACGCTTTTCCCCACCACCCGATGGTCATGGGCCTGATCGAATCACTGCTCGGTGAGCCCATCTTCGTGCACCCACGCCACATCTGCCACATTCTCTTTCCAGGCCGCTTCGAACATACCACGGAGCCCCACCAGGACTTCCACCCGGTGGGGGGAACCCCCAATACGTGGACGGTATGGATTTCACTCGGCGACTGCGATTCTGACCTCGGTGGTGTAGCGGTCGCCTGTGGTTCAAATCGGCGCGGCTACCTCGATAACGCACGGGTCATTTCAGGAGAGCTACTGGATAATGAAACCGAATGGCACTGGAATCCGTTTAGTTGTGGAGATGTGCTGATATTTAATAGTTTGACTATTCATCGGGGCCGCGACAACATAACCGCGGATCGAATTCGCCTCTCCACAAGTGCCCGTTATCAAACCGTTCGCGAGCCGGTAGATGCCGCGGCACTAACTCCCCACTGGGGCTGGGCTGACTGGGTCGAACTGTACGCCGATTGGGAAGAGGACGATTTGCTCAAATACTACTGGCAGTCGCTCGAACTCAATATACGAACTTAGTCGTACGTATCGGCGACTAGTAAAAGAGAGTATCGAATCACTCAATGGCGTATGCCAAGCGCTTTATGTGAGTCCTCACAATGATCAGTGGCTCTCAATTTAGGGTTTTGCCAAGCACGGATGTAATCGATATTAAAGCTGACAGGCAATTATGAAGCTAATTTTCGCTGACCATCGTCGCTCACTATCCCCGACCTTGCAGCCGCAGATTAGACCAAGGTTGATGCCTTCTGCGGCGGCCAGGTGCCGGTCTGAACATCGTATGTCGGGATTGGGAACCCCACGATACTGGACGGCGTACCCCTTAATGTCTGTCTACCCCAGCCCCTTTGCCTCTAAGACGAGCCCGTTCGTCCATCCGGCCAGACAACCCTAAAAGAGCGGCTAGCTAAAGGCGGTATCCCAGCTGGAAAGAGGGGGATAAGACACTTACGCCGATTGACCAGTCCGTCTAAAAAGCCGTTTATAATCCCTATGCACCAGCACTTCGCCTCGCCCACGCCAGCGGCCACGGAGCTGCCGCGCCCGAAGGCACACCAGCCCGTGATGCCCTGGGAGCCGCGGCTCGAAGGCCTGCTCTGCCCGGACGTTCTGGCGGCATTCGACCGTGAGCAGTTTGAGTCGGACGGATACTGGCTGTGGGCCGGCGCGCTGACCGATGAGGGGCGGGCAAGGATGACGGCGGAGCTGCAGCGGCTGCAGGCCATGCAGGACTACATGGTCAGGAACACGCGATGGGCCGACGGCATCGACTGGGTCGCCCGAGGCCTGCCGCCGCCGCCGCCGGAGCGCCTGACTGCGGAGTGGCGAGAAGCGCGGGTGTGCGGGGGCTCAGAGCAGTTGTCCTACTACCCCGCCCAGGGCGACATGCCAGAGGTGGGTAAGGGCTTCCTCAATATGCCGACGCGCGCCTTCATGGCCGACGTTGGGCTCTTCGGGACCGGCGCCGACTCCTTGGCGACCGACGGCACGTGGCCGTCGCAAGGCCACGTGCCCGAGTTCGCTCCGCTCTGCCACAGCCCCTTCCTGCTCGACCTCGCGACGTCCCACCCGCAGATGATGGCGCTCTTCGGCAAGCTCTTCCCCGGCGAGCGCTTCTGCATCGACCACGCCAATGTGCTCAACCGCAAGCAGGGCGAGGGGCCGGGGCGGCACTGGCACGGCCACCGCTACGGCGATGGCCGATACGAAGAGCATGAGGAAGACAGCGATGGCTCGCCCAACCCTGAGTTCCTGCGCCGACAGTGCATACGTACCCTGTGCTACCCCGAGGGGGCAGTCTCCGCCGAGGAGGGCGGCTACGGTGGCGAGCTTGGTTTAGTCCCCGGGATGCATCTATGCCGTGTTCCGTTTGAAGCGTCCTTCTCGCAAGCTGATGATGCGGCGATGGAGCAGTGGCTACAAGGCAAGACACACCCAAGGCACGGCACGCCCCTCCGTATCAAGCGGTTGACGGTGCCTCCAGGGTCCTTCATCTCGTTCTGTCACCACATGCCGCACTGGGTCGGGCCACGAGTGGTCGATGCGCCGACGCGCTGGGCCTTTCTTTTTGCGAATCGGACGCCGTTGCCACACGCTGTTGCTGAGCGGGAGGCGGCAACAACGGCAGGGGAGGAGACGAGCAGGTGGGGGCCAGTGATGCCGGCCCAGTGGCTGAGGCGGATGGATGCGGCGATAGCGAGGGGAGAGCACCCGCCCTGGAGCGAGACGGCGCGCAGCATTCTTGGGCCGGACTGAGCCGACGAGTTTCTTCACACACATTACTTTGCTTCGCTTGTATACTGTGATACTAACTGAGACTGTACCGCGTCACGAGCGCAGTTACCTCGTCTTCGCGTCGCGATCAGAATGCACACTCGACAGTTTCATGAGAGGCTTTCGAGGCTTTCGAACAACACACATTCATTGAGGAGTCCTTTAGACTCCCTTGATCTCGAGACCGTGCCGCGCCTCGAGCGCCGTCATTTCGCCCAGGATGTCCGCCAAGTTGGCGTTGGCAACAGCACCAGGTCGCCGCCGCCAACGCCAACGCCAACGCCAACGCCAACGCCAACGCCTCTGCACTGCCCGTCTTATCCGCCGCATCCTGCTGAGCCTCGCCTGACGCGCACCGCCGGCATATACCCACTGCCCCCGCCATCCGCTTGGATGCGACGGGGCTTCTCTTTGCCACGCCACCAACACTCTCGGGCCGCCGTCCTGTTGCCACTCAGGGCCGCGATGGCCGGCGCTTTGCAGGCCACCGTGTGTGGGCCGACACTACCGGCCTTTTGTGACCCCGTCACGGATTTGCCCGACGAGAACTGTTAAGTTAACTTCGCAATTGAGGCATTTGAACGCGTGTTCGTTCGAAGGGCCAAGATGATTTATGCGGCTTAGGCAAAAGGCTTTAGTGAAATACATTTGGCAATAGATGTCATAGCTGATCTTGATACTTTCAGATGGAGTTTTATATATGTCGGGACAATTTTATCTCCTACTGAAGCATAGTCTGTTGGGCGTTGTTATCTCACTGTTCGTAGCGGTTGGCGAGACCAATGGTCAAACGGATTGGCCTGCTTTTATGGGGCTTCAAAGAAATGGTCTATCAAGTGAAAGTCACATTTTTTCAGAAGAGGGTATTAAGTTACAAGTAGAATGGCTCCACACGCTAGGATCTGGCTATTCTGGTGTGGCCGTAGCTGCAGACATTGCCGTGGTCATGTATTCGAAAAACCATCTTGATTATGTTCAGGCCTTTGTAGTTTCAACCGGTAATATACTATGGAAGTATACAATAGGCCCAACGTACAAAGGCCATGGAAATTCTCAAGATGGTCCTCTTTCTACTCCGGCACTTAGCGAAGAACACGCATTCTGTCTAACGCCGCACGGTACGTTGCTGGCACTCGAACTGAACAGTGGTGCCTTAGTATGGGAGCGTAATCTGGTTCAAGAGTTGGCTGCCCCACCGCCCCACTGGGGCTTTGTCACTTCGCCTCTCCTCTTCGACGACATAATTATACTCATGGTTGGCAGCGCCGAGGACGGGCTGCTAGTCGGTTTTGAACAGCAAACCGGCAAGATACTCTGGCGACAGGGTGAAGACTCAATACGTTATCAATCGCCGACGTTGGGTGATGTGCATGGCACCCCGACAGTTGTTGCTGCCGGCGACAGTGCTCTGGTTGCCCTTGACCCGGTGAGTGGAAAAGTTCTCTGGCATCATGTCGTAGAAGGCGGTCTAACAGATGGTACTATGCCCATTGTGGTTCCCCCCGATAAGATATTAGTACGCTCGGCGCAAAATGGTCTGCTGCTTTTACGAGTTAACAAAACGCCACCATTTGAGATTGAAACGGTGTGGGCAAATCACAAAGTAAAAAAATCATACGGACAGCCACTAGTATACGAAGACCATATCTACGTATATAGTGGCCGATTTCTGAGCTGTGTTTCAATGCAGAGTGGAGAAATTTCCTGGAAATCACGCCACCCTGGAGATGGTTTTATCATCGCGGTAGATCGGCATCTGGTTGCCTTGACGAAAAAAGGCCGAATGCATGTAATCGAAATCGATTCCCTTGAGTATCGCGAAAAAACGTCGCTGCAGGTCTTTGATGATCTTGCATGGACACATCCCAGCTTCAGCAATGGTAAGATATACGCTCGTAGTTATGGGCAAATTGCTCGAATTGGTGTGAGTCGGTCAAAAGAAAGCGCAGCAGCGAAGAGTGTGTCTGTAGCAACCGAGTCAAATTTTCTCAGCTGGCTGAAACGAGTCGAAAGAGTTCCTGTTCCTCAACGAGCTTCACTGATTAGTCAGTTTATGAAAAAACAGCTGTCGTTCCCAATTGTTGAATCGGAAGGGGTGGTTCACTTTGTCTATCAGGGCGATGCAACCGACCTGGCAATTAGTGGAGACCACGTGGGGCTCTGGGATGAAGCACCTATGCAGCGCATAACAGGAACCGACTTTTTTTATTCCACTAGTCGCCTCAAGCCTGCTAGCAGGATTAAATATCGATTCATTAAAAACTATGAAGAAAAAGTGTTGGATCCTCTTAATCCACTTCGGGTCGAAGATACATTAGGAGGAGATGCTATTGAATCATTTTCTTGGTTGTCGCTTCCTGGTTGGTCTGCTACATCCTTTGATACAAAAGAACACGTACAACGCGATACTCTCGAAAGTCGACAAATTGACAGTGCGATCATGGGTACTCGACGCGAAGTAAAAATATACCTACCACCAAATTATAAAAATACCGAAAAAAGATACCCTGTAGTCTATTTGCACTTGGGTATGCTTGGGCGTCGCTTAGGACATGTTGATCAAGTGGTTGATCAACTAATTCGACAAAGACGTATTGATCCGATTCTGCTTGTTTTGATACAAGAAAATGCTGCTGGGTATTACGATGAGATATTCTGGAATGCGGAATCAATGCAGAAATATGCCGAGATGTTCGTTAAAGAGATTGTTCCATTTATTGATCAGAATTACCGTACCGTGCAAGATCCAATCGGCCGGACAAATGTAGGTATGGGATTCTCAGGCTGTGTCGCTATGTACACCGGATTAAAATACCCGAATAAATTTGCTCATCTGGCTAGTCAATCAAGCGTTTTTTGGGATAGGGGCGGCGAGAAATTAGTTGCTGATCTAATCAAAAAAAAGAGCAATAGACCGGCTAAAATTTATCTGGAATGGGGTAAATATGATTTCAAACGCCATCATATGGACGTCCTGGGTATTAGAGAACGTAATCAGCGCTTCTATACTTTGTTGGCGGAGGACGGACAGCTGCTAGCGGGGGGAGAGGTTAATGCAGGATTTGGTTGGTCTAGTTGGAGACATCAAATCGACGAAATGCTAGAATTTTTTTATCCCTATTCAAATTAGCAATACTGTGGACGCTTTTTAAGCGGCCTTCGGCCAAAGTTCCTCAGCTGTTGGTATCGGGGCGTTTTTTTAGCCAGCTTCCATCCCAGCCGAAGGTAGAAAAAAACGTTGCAGGAAGAGCTCATTAAAATAACGTCACCGTTCACAGCATTTTGGTTAATTGATGTTATGCAGCCTTTAGTTTTTGCAGTTCCTCAAAGTGGACTTTCCTCGACTTGATAGACACTAACTGATCCATATTGGACTTTCCACGGTAAGGTAGACACTCGGTGGCGTTAGATCATGTACGCGTAGTTTGACGGCAGCCTAGCAATATAATCTATAGTGCTGCAGTGCCGCGCCTTCAAACTATGTGATCCCGATACACCGGCCAGAGAAAAGCCCCCGTCGCATCGAAGCGGATGGCGGGGGCAGTGGGGTGTACGCGGCGGTGATGCACCGCTGCTGGTAAGAAGGCAGCCGCCGCGGCGCGGAAGAAGGGCAAGAAGAAGTCGAAGCCGAAGAGATAAAAAACGCCCCACGGATGCGCGCCGCGGGGCGAACCAAAAGGAGGTTGAGAAGGACATTATGGTTCCCTTCTCTTGAACCGGCCTGAGTGTACGTGAACCGTCCTGATGAGCCAGCCTACGTACACGCAGAATATGTCTGCTTGAGCTACTTATGCAAGGGGGGTAGAGGATCTTTTGTTGACTCAAAAATGAACTTGTTGTTACAGGGCGCAACGAAATGAGCTATACCGCCGACACCTGGCCGGCGTTTGGAAGAGGGCTTTTGACTTTACTATACTTATACCACATCGACAATTGAAAACCGGGAAGCAGTGGAAGCGGCGTTCTGGAAACAGCTGGGGTAGCAGCCTAATATCGAAATGTAAAATACGGGAAATTTTAATACAAATGAACATTAGAATGGGAAGATGCACGATGAACGCAGACTTTGAAGCGATGATCGAACAGTCGATTGCCAAGTGTACGACGCTGTCGCGGACGGAAGCGCGGCACTTCCTTGAGCATGGCTGGGTCGTGGTGGAGGGCGCGGTCTCGAAGCAGGTCACGGCGGATATCGTGGCCTGTGCCTGGCGCGAGCTTGAGGAACAGGGTGTCATGAAGGACGACCCGGAGACATGGAAGCAGGAGCCCTACATACGGACCGGTTGCCCGCCCAACATTAACATTATGGCTTCGCGCGGTGACAAGGAAGCGGCGGCGCAGATGCTGGAGATCAGGACGCTTTACGGCTTGCCGCCGGAAAGCTCGCGGCTGCAGGAGGTCTCACCGCGCGCACTCGGCGCGCAACTTGACTGCGTGGGGGGCTGGGACCGGGTGAAAGACCCGGAGCAAATCAAGTTGCCTGACTCCCTCGCGGTGAACCTGTGTCGTGATGACGGCAACTTAGGCGAGGACGGATGGCGCTCGGCGCGTGCTCCAGGCTGGCACAAGGACGGCTGGCAATACCGTCACTTCCTCGACTCGCCGCAGCAGGGGCTCTTGCTGGGCTACTTTTACTCCGATATACTCCCCGGTTCCGGAGGTACCCAAATGTGCGTTGACTCCATCGGCGTCGTTGCTCGCCTGCTCGCCCAGTATCCGGAAGGCATCCACCCGGATTCGGTCCAGTCCTACATTCAGCCGCACATGATCAAGGAGTGCAGTGAGTTTGAGGAGCTCACTGGGCAGGCGGGAGACTTGGCCATTATGCACCCGTATATGGTCCACCGCGTTGCGGGCAATCCCAGCGGCAGACCTCGCTTCGCGCAATTCCCCAGTATTAAACTTTCACAGCCGATGCAGTTTGGGCGCGATGATCCGAGTGAGTACAGTCTTAGTGAGCTCGTTGTGCTGAAGGAGCTTGGGCAACTGAAACGTTTCGACTTCGCGACAGAAGAGGATTACGTGACTTATCCACGAGAAGATATCACGCCACCGCCATCACGTACTGAGGAGGAACAACTGGCGATAAGTGTGGGACTATATGAGGAGCAGCAGAGGATGGCGCGGACAGAGCCGGAATGGACGCAGGAGATGTGGACTAAACGAGAGCTCCCCGACATGTCCCAATAGCTATCTGGGAACTCAAATAAGATATTTTTCTGGATCAAAAAAATATCCAGACTCGCCAGTCATCGCCCACAAGGTGTATACCTTCCAATACAGCGAGGCCCATGAGCAGGCGGCCGGGGTCCTTTACCGCATCACCGCCGAGCAACTACAGGTCAGCGTCAGTCGCACCGACGACTTCCGTCGTGACGGGGCAGTCACTACAGGATCGGCCACCCTTGCTGACTACCGCCGCTCCGGTTATGATCGGGGCCAGCTGGCGGCGGCGATGAGCTTATCGGTGTTTTACGCGATCGCCCAGAGGGCTTTGTCGGGGCGAAAAGGTTGATGGCTGCCGGTAGCAAGACCCTTTCATGCCCAACGACGAGCCCTAATGCGTCTACCCTTTCCTGTGAGTTATTATGACAACCCAAGCACTACTCTTTGCAGTGGCTACCGATATTCACCACGATATCATGCACGACGGCCCCCAGCGTCTTCAGGCCTTCAAAGACGGCGCTAGCCAAGCCGGGGTAGATATGGCCGTCCAGCTGGGCGATTTCTGTCAGCCGACCCCGGCCAACCGATCTTTCCTTGCTCAGTGGGAAGCCCTTGACCTACCGCGCTACAACGTGCTGGGCAACCACGATATGGACGGCGGCTTTACGCGCCAGGATACTGTCGCCTACATGTCGATGCCCGGGCGCTACTACTCCTTCAATCGCAAGGGTTGGCACTGTGTCGTTCTCGACGGCAACGATCCGTCCGAGCCGCCCCTGGAGGGCTATGCGCGCGGCGTCGCCGCCGACCAGCGCGCTTGGCTCACCGCCGATTTACAGAGCACCGACCTGCCAGTGCTCATCTTCATCCATCAATCCCTCGACCGAGGCGAAGTAGACGGCGACCGGGAAGTGCTCGACGTGCTGGTGGCCCACAACCAGGCCGTTGGTCGGCGCCAGATTGTCGCCGTGTTCAGTGGCCATCACCACCTGGATTACGCCGTCTGCATCGACGACATCTGGCACGTGCAGATCAACAGCATGTCCAATTACTGGATGGGCGATGACTTTATGCAGGTGCGCTACAGTCCCGCGATAGACGCCGCCTTTCCCTATATCAAATACACCGCTCCCTACAGGGACCCGCTTTACGCCATTGTGCGCGTTGAACCGGACGGCTCCATACATATCGAGGGTGTCGAGAGCCAGTGGGTCGCCCCCACACCGAGTGAACTGGGCTATCTGCAGGCCCACGGCCCGGGTTTGCCGCTGGCTGGAGCCAGTCTGCGCCCCGGTATTGCAACGCGCCGTTTGCCGCCTCTTTAGCCAAGCATCCCACGCGAGGAGGTAGACTTGGGCCGCCCACGCGACCGATTCCTCCGAACCAGCCCTTGCACCCCGACGGCTACGCCGAGCCTGTCTTTTGATGGGATGGTTACAGGATGCTCTAAGTCCTCGTCCATTCCGATCGAGGCATCCAATATGCCTGCCCCGGTTTTCGTCAATACCTCCAGCGCTACGGCTTTTGTCCAGCGCATGAGTCGAAAAGCCAATTGTAGGGATAACGCCGTGGCCGAATCGTTTTTCCATAGCCTCAAAAACGAGTTGATTCATCACTCTATCTGGTATGGTTATCGCGATGTCCATGCCGCGCTATTTCGAGTATATTTATCGCTGAGATGAGTGCCGACGAATACGGCAACGGCAAGGTCGGTGTGTATAACCGCAAAGGCAAAGGGCGAACGCTTAAGCCTGGGCCCTGATGTTAAGGCGAACCGACCAGGACGGCGCCGACGATGGCGAACCCGCATATAATTGAGGATGGATCCGTGAGCTTACCCGAAGTGCAATCTGAGGAAGACGAAGTCGAGGGTCTCGACCCAGCAAAGCTTTGGACGGTGTCGAATGCGTTCAGTGCTTTGCGAGTTGTGGTTGTAGCGCCCACGCTTTACTACATCTGGCTGGGACCCGAATTCCGTTGGTATGTCTTCTTGCTCGTGATGGTTATGGTGTTGTCGGATATTCTGGACGGCGCGCTGGCCAGGGCACGGAATGAGGTGACCGAGTGGGGGAAGATTATCGACCCCATAGCTGACAAGCTTGCGATCGACACGGTCGCTGCGCTTCTCGTCGTTCTGAAGGGATTGCCCGTTTGGGTGGCCGCCGCAGTGATTGGACGCGATATCCTGATCGTTATCGGAGGCGTGCTGATGGCCTCACGGATCAAGGAAGTCCCGTCGTCAAATGTCTGGGGGAAGGCGACAACGTGTGTTATGTCAGCTCTGCTCCTGACATATGCCATGGACTATGATCTGCCCAAGCCGGTCCTGGTGCCGCTTGCAGGTTTTCTGATTGCGGCATCGGCGGTCAGCTATGCGATCAGTTCACGAAAGTCTACTCCGGAAGCTTAGCGTGTCCGACAACAGGGAGACAGGCGAAATGATCGCCAATATGAGTGCCGACGAAAATGGCAACGGCGTGGTCGGCGCGTATAACCGCAAAGGCAAAGGCAAGATAATTAAGCCTGGGCCATGATAGATTGAGCAACGCTGGCGGTGGCATCGAACGTTCGCTGGGTCGAGTGCAGCTGCCGCTGAGCCCCCCTGACGAGCATCGCAGCGTATACGCCCGTCCCTGCCCCCGCCATCCGCTTGGATGCGACGGGGGCTTTTCTGTGGCCGACGTGTTCGGGGTCACAGCGTTGGGAGGTGCGGCGCCATAGGTCGGTTACAGCCGTATTCAACACAGGGGTTGAAATCAGTATGGTTATCGCGATGTCCATGCCGCGCTATTCGCGTATATTGAACTGTTTTACAATCGCGAACGAACCCATTCTTCATAAGCAACTCCGACAACTGGCGGCGTAGCTCGGGGTCATCGATGCGTAAGGCGATTCTTCTATTCTTGAGATCGGTCAGGAGGCTCCTCGTTGGCGGGGTAGGGAGTCTTTCGAGATCGACTTTTTGTTCAACCCTATACAAATCCCGTGCCAGGCGGTGATTGGAGAGGTGGGGCAACAAATGTCGGCTGAAGGAAGTAACCTTGTGAGAATTAGTGGCAGTAACTTCGTTACTGGCGAAGAGATCAATGTTGATCTCTAATAAAATAGCGCATAGGTTCGTTGTCATCATCGGTTGGATCTCACTTATCGTATGGTCGATCAAGTCGGGAACAATCGGCCCTACTTAGACTCCAAAAAAGAATAATGAATCACCCCCACGAGTCGGTCTCGTATATTTTCAGAGAATCGGGACGGCACTCAACCTGAGACAGACTAATCAGCATAGCAGTGACGACGCCTCAAAGTAGCTTAGAAAAGGACTCGATAAGATGAGTGCGATGATTTTATCCGATGCTTTCAATACATTCTACCGCTATATCGATACATTTCACGCGAATCAAATAGATAAAGAAAGCTTTGATCGGTTGTTCCATGCGCCTTTTACTGTATTTACGATCAACAATGATACGCTGACATTACAGAATCTGGACGATGTCGTAGCGTTCTACGACAAGGTTCGTAATACCGTCTATCCCGCCATCTGTGCACCCAATGAATTTCAATTTTTCCGGCTAAATCAACTCGCCTATACGGCATTGTCGAGTTCTACAATACAAATTGCGCTGCAATATGTGTGGCATACTACGCCGGGCGAGACACCTCGATTTGTGGAGGCGTTTTCCTATCTCGTAAAACACATCGAGGATGTAGATGGTTGGAGAATGTGTGGACTTATCGAGATGCACAGCGATTACTTTCCAGATAACTGGACTCCAATATCTATTCCCGACAACTGGCAATATTCTGATTCACTGCCAATAGACAGGCTGAAAGCATTGGTAGCTCCCGCGGGGTTGGACGGGTGACGCACAATTGAAGGAATGAGAAAAAGGGGAGTCAGTCCTACATTGCGCCGCTGACGCCGCCGAACCCGCATATACCCAAAACGCTGCACCGCCCCACCGCCCCGCCATCCGCTTGGATGCGACCGGGGCTTTTGCTTGTGCGGCGATTGCTATTTTCGTACAATGGGCACTCCATCGTCGCTCTCGCAATCCGCGCAGGCGACATACTCTTCTAACCTTTGGCAGGAGGTTGTCTGAACTGACCGCAGTCATACAATTAGATCTGGTTTGCAACACGGCACCCTCAGTCTTTTAGGCGGCTGAAGGGTAGTTTTCAAACCGTTATAGATTAGATGAAGAAGAGGCGGAGGTTAGGCTGTCAATTATCCCAATCAAGAGGCAGTGATGAAATTCATGGTGAAGTGGAGCTGTAATGAAGAGTAGTGGTTGCCCATAATCGAAGTGTTTTCGAGCATGACCCCGGAGCAGCGCGCAGATGTTGGTGACAGCGTAAAGATGATCCGGCGATGGCACGAAACGAACTCAAAAACCGGCGTCGCTATAATGGAGACGACGGACCTTGCAGCCCTCAAGCGCTATCTCGGCCAGTGGAATGCGTTCATGAAAATCGAAGTCGCGCCGGTGCTTGACGACGAGGAAGCGGCCGCACTCCTCAAGGGGGTCCTCGCAGACCACAACCGCTGAGCCATAGAGCGGTTGATTCCAATGTAACTGCCCGTAGGTGCCGGTTGGTACGCTATGACTCCGTATCAGACGCCAATCTGCTACGGGTTTTTTGTTCATTTTCCTCACTGCGTCGGTGGCCGTTTGCCGGTCACGGAACGATCCACTCTATATTTTTGCATAGTTTTAAGTTCGCTCTGCAAAGTCCAATTGATGGATTTACTACACTTTTATCGTTCCAGTTTCTTCAAAAAGGAGCCAAAGTAAAATGGCCGGTGAACCCTCTTTTGTATTAATCGCTCGAATCCAAGTAAAAGAGGGCATGGTGGATCAGTGCGTAGACCTCGCGGAGACCGCAGATAAAGCCGTGGAGGCAAGCGAACCGGGCATGTTGTTCCATCACTTTGATTCAGATCCAGATGATCCCTTGGGTATTCTTTCCTCGAAACCAACAACCAAAACTATAGCTAACTGATGATCTACTCTCTCGACCAACTTGCCGCTCTGTGCAGAAAAGACCCCGTAGGGACAAAGGTCGTCTTCGTCCCCAGTCTCCAGGTCGGCTACCATATTTCAACCGCACTCGCCACTTCGGGCCAATCCTGGGCCAACCTCCATCTGACCACACCGTTGGATTGGGCGCGACAAAGTGTGTTAGCGCGTCTACAGGCAGAAGGCTGGAAGTCGCTGCTGCCCAATTACGATCTATTCTTTATCGGCAATCTGGTAGAAAACGTGCTGAAGGACGAACAGGACGGCTATTTCTCTCGCATGACTGCTAGGCCCGAACTGGCTCGGGCCTTGTTGAAGACGATTCTGGAGTTGCGACAGGCGGGAGTAGGTGTGGAAGTGCTGGAAAAGGCGGGGCGCAAGAATGCGAAACTACACGAACTGGCTATCTGTTATAAGGCGTATGTAGAATACCTCGATGAGCAACGGTATTACGATGAGGCGCGCATCTTCGAAAGGGCGCTGGCCGAGCTGGCTGGCAAGACCCTGCTGGCGCCGGTCTTATACGCGGTATTCGACGAGACTTTGTTGAGTGGTTTGGCGAAACATTATGTCGAGCGATTGGCCGGAGATCAGCTCTTGCGGATTGGTCGGCCGAGTTATAGTCGGCCGGTGCCGGAGCAATGCGCGGCGGGGCGATTTGCCGATGCGTCGATCCTTGCAACAGACGAGCCGTTGGTGGTGGGGCTTGCAGGGAGGATCCTGGTCGATCTCGATGAGGAAGTGGATCGGGATCAGCTGCAGATGGTGCAGGTGTTGGGCGCTGAAGAAGAGGTGCGGTTTATCTTCCGGGATATACTGGCCAACGAGTATTGCTTAGATGAAGTTGAGATCGCCTATACGACGGATGGGCCGTATCTGACCTTGCTGCACGATCTGGCGGCGCGCTTTGAAGTGCCGATTACCTATGCGAGTGGTTTGCCCCCTGAGCTGACGCGGCCCGGGCAATCGCTGTTGGGTTTTGTGCGGTGGATCGTTTCTGGCTTTGATGCTGACGAGTTTATCGGCCTGTGTCAGGCCCGGCTGATTTCCTTTGCGAAAGTGAAGGGGCTGCGCTCGCGCGTGCCGTGGCCTTATGAGATGGCGGCCCTCTTGCGGCAGGGGCGGGTGCGACGTGGTCGCAATGGCTATTGTGAGGGCTTAACTCGTTTAGAGCGTGAGTTAATTGGGCAGTTGAAGGATGACAAAGCGCATGGGCGGCCGACGGGGTCTGTGCAGATACAGCTCGATATGGTCGAGGCGGCTCGGGCGATCATGCAAGAATTGTTGGGCATTCTGCCATCGGGCAAATCGATTGAGCTAAAAGATCTGACGACCGCTTGCCATGCGTTTCTGACCGGTTATGCTCCGATCGTCGAGGGGAGTTATGACCAGGATGCGATCCTGGGTCTGACCGTGCATCTGAGGAATGTCGGCGAGCATGTCGAGATGAGCGGGGCGCCGGCCCAATTGGCGGAGCACTTGCTGGAGTTATTGACCCAGCACCGGGTCGAAGCGGCTAGTGCTCGGCCGGGTTTTATGTTTGCCGTGCCGTTGGAGCGTGCGGGGTATACGCATCGGCCGCATCTCTATGTTTTAGGATTGGACGAAGGGTCTTTCCCGGGGCGGGGTATTGAGGACCCCGTGTTGCTCGACGATGAACGGGTGGCATTGAAATGCGCTTTGCCTTTGCACCGGACGCGGCCCGGAGAGCGGGTGTGGCAGGCGGAGCGGGTGTTGGGAATGGCACCGGGACGGACGACGTTGCTGGCTCGCAGGCGGAGTCTGGAAGACGGGGCGGAATACTATCCGTCTGCTTTTTTTCAGCAACTAGAACAACGGGTTTATGGCGAAGAGGGATCGGGTCGGCCCCGATCATTTATTCCGGCGCAACCGGCTGAGGCGCTGGATCGACAAGAAGCGGTGCTGGTGGCCAGGCGTAGTGCAGGCTTTCGGGAGGCGGTGGCGCAGATGGCGCCCTGGCTGGTGGCTGGCGCGGAGGCGGGACAGGCCCGTGCGGGGTTGGATCTAACGCGATTTGACGGTTTCCTTGGGCGGGCGACGCCCGAACTAAATCCGGGCAATGGTGAGGTGCTTCTGTCGGCGTCGCGGTTGGAGACGCTGGTGCAGTGCCCGTATCGCTATTTCTTGAAATACATTCTCGCGATTCAGCCTGTGGAGGAATATGTAGAAGACACGACTCGTTGGCTTAATCCGCTCACCTATGGGCGCTTGTTACACGACCTGCTCTGCGATTTTATGGAGGAGCTGAAAGCGCGCGACGAGTTGCCGACGAGCGCGCATATTCCGGCGATGAAGGCGCGGGCGAAAGAAAAGATCGAAGAGCAGAAAAAGAGTGTGCCGGTCACCCACGAGGCGGCGTATCGGGCGGATGTCGAGCGGTTAGAACAAGCGGTGGAGATTTTCCTCAATGTAGAAGCGCAACAGCAGGATGTGCAACCTACCGGTTTTGAGGTGAGTTTTGGTTTTGGCAAGGACGGCGGACTGCACAGCCCGAAGCCGGTGTCGTTGGATCTGGGGAAAGGCATTGACCTGTTGTTGCGGGGATGGATTGATCGGGTGGACAAGGTAGGTGAGGGCTATGTGATTTGGGATTATAAGTCGGGCTCAGCGGGACCGTATAAAGAAGGAACGCTGGTGCATGCCGGCGCCTATTTGCAATGGGCGCTCTACGCCTATGCGCTCAACGAGATTCTCAAGCGGCAGGGGATCGAAGAGCAAGTGGTGCAGTCGGGGTATTTCTTCGTCAGCGAGCGGACCTATGGCAAGCGGGTCGCGCCGATCTTGCCACCGCGTCTGGCGCTGGGCGATTTGCTGCGGCCGCTTTTTGAGCTGGTGGCTCAGGGGCAGTTTTTCCACTTGCAAAAAGAAGACCACTGCAAATACTGCGATTACCACAGTGTGTGCGCGTCGGAGCGGGTTGATGCGAAAAAATGGAAGGAGATCGAGAAAGTGATGCCAGGCGGCGACGAGCAGGATCGGGTAGGGGGCTGGCTACATGGCTAAGCGAAAACTGCAAGACCAGCAAGCCCGTGATCGGATCCAAAAGGATGCGCTCGATAGCAATATGGTGGTGATGGCCGGTGCGGGGGCGGGCAAGACCCATGCGCTCGTCGAGCGGATGGTTAACTATGTCCGCACGGTGAGTCCTGAGATTGACCGTATCGCGGCGATTACCTTTACGCGCAAGGCGGCGGGTGAGATGCGCGGGCGGTTTTTGTTGCGGTTGCAGGAGCAGTTGGGCAAGGCGCGCGGGCAGGAGGCTGAGCGTTTGCAATTGGCCTTAGATCGGGTGGACCAGTGTTTTATCGGCACGATTCATTCCTTTTGCGGACAGTTGTTGCGGGAGCGGCCGGTGGAGGCGGGTATTCGGCCTGATTTTAAGGAGCTCGACCAGCGGGATGAGACCCGGTTGAGCCGTAAGGCTTGGGACGATTTCGTACAGTCGTGCTTTAAGCCGGACGATCCGCTTAAGGCGGACGATCCGCGGATCGGCGAGCTGGAGGCGCTGGGGGTCGGGCTGGCGGACTTGCACTCTTTCTTTAATGAGCGGTGCCAGTTTAGCGATTTGCCGTTGCGGAAAGATGTTGTAGATCGGCCGGATATTGAAAAGGGCGTAGAATTAGCGCGGGCTTTTATGGAGGAGGTGAAGGACTATATCCCCGACGTGCTGGAAAAAGGCCCGGATTCGTTTATGCAGGCCTTTGATCGGGCCCAGCTTTTTGTTGCTCACTGCGACTTCAGTACGGATCGCCAGCAGATCACGCTATTGAAGCTGGTGCATGAAGCGAGTATCAAGGGCGTAACACTGAATCGCTGGGGGGATCATCGCGTTTTTGCCAAGCGCTTAAAGGATGAGATCGCGCCGGAGTTTGCCGATCGGCTCAACCCGGTTCTGGTCCAGTGGCGCCAACGGGTCTATGGGCACGTGGTCGATTTTATTGATGATGCGGTTGAGTTTTACGATCGAGAGCGGCAGCGTGGCGGCCATATGACCTTTCAGGACTTATTGCGCCGCTCGACGCAATTGCTCCGCGACTATCCGGAAGTCCGCGGTTATTTTCAGGCGCGCTTCCAAAGCCTGTTTGTCGACGAGTTTCAGGATACCGATCCGATCCAGGCGGAGATGCTGTTTTATCTAACGGGCAAGAATCTCAAGGGGAAGGAGTGGCAGCAGTTGAAGCCGGCTTCGGGGAGCTTGTTTCTGGTGGGGGATGAGAAGCAATCGATTTATCGCTTTCGCCGGGCGGATGTGGACATCTTTCGCCTGGTCAGCAAGCGGTTACAGGCTACGGGGGGTAGCGTAGAGCAGTTGAACACTAGCTTTCGCTCGTTGGGGGGCTTGTGCGATTGGATTAACGGGGCGTTTGAGCCGCTGTTTGCGGGGTACGATGCGCAGTACCAGGCGGAATATGCGCCCTTACTGCCTTTTCGCCCCAATGGTCAGGACGATTGTTGCGTACGAAAGATTACGATTGGTCATATTGGCCATCATCGGCGCAAGGAGATCGTTCCGATCGAGGCCGAGCGCATCGTCGGCTTTATCGCGGCGGCCTTGCAGGGGCAGACAACGTTTAATCAGGAGGGTGACGACGCGCTGCTGGGTGAACGGGCAGAGCCAGGAGATTTTATGATCCTGACCCAGACTCGAAAAATGTTGCCGTTCTTTGCCAGTGCTTTGGAGGCGTGTGGGATTCCCTACGATGTGTCGGGCGGGGGGCAGTTGAGCGATCTCGCCGAGGTGCGGGCCTTCGTGGGCATGCTAGAGGCGGTCTACCAGCCGGATAACGCATTGCCTTTGCTGGGCTATTTGAGAGGGCCGTTGGTGGGGATGGGCGATGATGAATTATTTGTCTTTAAGACAGAGGGCGGACAGTTCGACTACACCCACAGCGAGGCGGTGCCCGAAAGTGTGCCCGAAGCGGTGCGGATCCGTTTTCAGGTGGCGTTCGATCGCCTGCGGGCTTGCGAAAAACTGTTGCAAACACAAACGCCGGCCATGGCGATAGAGCAGATGATGGAAGAGCTGGTCTTGCCGTGTTTTGCTGCCGGTGGGGAGATGGGCTCTTCGCGAGCGGGGAGTTTGTTGCGGATCCTGGCCTTGGTGCGCAAATGGGAGAGTCAGGGGTGGCATTGGGGGCAGATCACGGTGGAGTTGCGCGAGTTGGTCACTGACGATGAGTACAAGGTGGAGGAGATGACGCTTGAGTCGGGGCAGGAGAATGTGGTCAAGCTGATGAATATCCACCAGGCCAAAGGCCTGCAGGCGAAGGTGGTTTTTTTGGCTGATGCCGGCGATACGCGGATTGCGAAAGAGAATGTGTCGTTCCATGTTTCGCGGACCGGGGATAAGCCCTATCTCGCGTTGCCGGTGACTCGGCCGCTGGGGGAGTTTCATAAGGAATTGCTGGCCGAACCTTGTGGATGGGAGGAGGATCAGGCGGAGGAGTTGCAGTTTCTCCAAGGCGAGAAGATGCGCCTGGTCTATGTTGCGGCGACGCGGGCGGAAAACCTGCTGGTGGTATCTAATTATACCGGGGAAAATAAGGGGGGATTTTCCTGGAGCTGGTTATACCCCTATTTAGGAAATGTACCTGAGTTGCCAGCGTATGCGGTGGTTGAAGAGAGTGGGGGTCAAGAGGAGATGCCTGATTTTGATAGGTTGGATCGAGTACGGGCGGAGCGTTGGGCGAAGGTGAAAATGCCTTCGTATGCGTTCCAGGCGGTGGCGGAGGAGTTGTCGAACAAGGAGCCGGCCGAAGGCAAGTGGGGGCGTGGCCGGGACTATGGCAGCTTGGTGCACCGGCTGTTTGAGATGGCGATACTGGGTAATTTGCCCGATGGGGAAGAGGAGTATATACGGCAGGAGTTGATCCACGTCGGGTTGGAGGAGGAGGTGTTGGCGGATGCCCAGCGGGCGATCGATGAGTTTAAGGCGTCGGAGATCTGGCGGGAAGTGCTGGCTGCTGAGGCGGTGCATACGGAGGTGCCGTTTGCGGTGGCGCCGGAGGACAGCGGGGTGATCCGGGGGATTATCGATCTGGTGTACAGAGTCGATGGAGGGTGGAAGATCGTCGATTACAAGACGGGGTATAAGCAGGGAAAGATATCTGAGGTGGTGGCGTATTATGCGCCGCAGGTGAACACCTATGCGGAGAAATGGCAGGCGCTGTCGGGGGAAGCGGTGGTGGAGAAGGGGTTGTGGTTGGTGGATAAGAAACAGTGGTGTGGGGTGTCAATGTGAAGAATGAAGATCTACGAGTCAATGCTCTATTACATTGCACTCCGGCGGTACGGGTGTTAAATGTAGTTATGATCTACCTATGGATGAGGGTGAGCGCTACACAATGCGTATCCACCGTACTACTGAACAGTTTAGCGGTTAAAATATCTTTGGAAGCGCAATAAATAAGTAATAGCCGGATTTCTGTCATAGAAATCCGGCTATTATTTAATCATCTATTAAATCTTCTTCTAAGGATGCATCAAGTCGGCCAGCTTTACATGGAGACGTCCCTATATTCGAATGACGTGAGGTCATCGAGTGCATCATGAGGACGCTCTTCGTTGTATTCATCCATCTATTCTTCGGTGATAGCGCGCACTCCGGCTACTACCCGTCGGCCGCAGAAGCTTAGCCTGAGGCTGATACCTTCTGCGGCTGCCAGGTGCCGGTCTGGGCGTCGTATCTCGGGATGGGGAACCCCACGGAAGATAAATGTCGTGGAGATTGATTAACGACCCGATCCAGCATCCTCAATTCTCAGATTACGCCCCTTTGTAATCCTCATTTAAGCGATACCAATCCGTCCAGCCCAGTCCTCCTCCAGCAACGCCAACGCCTCCGCTATCGTTTGGATCTAACATCCATTTGAGTGGTTAATACGGTTGCGTCTAAGAAATACTCACCCCTAGTAGCGAATTATCACTTTATCTTGGCATCGTCCGCGCCTTATTGGCAAGAGAAGGTTGGACGCTACGTCGTAAGCAAGTGATGGTTGGGTGACAACCAGATCAAGACAATCTATATTGATCCGGGTAGCCGGTGGAACAATGGATACATCGAAAGTTTTCACAGTCGTTTCCGCAATGAATGTCTGCGCCGAGAAATGCTACTGAATCTGCGCGAAGCACGAGTAGTAATCGCCGATTGGTGGCAACATTACAATCGAGAAAGACCCATAGTCGACAGGGCTATCTCAGCCTGGAAGGCTTTTTAGCGAACCCCTAAATGTCACCTTAACTGGGCCAAAATAGCTAGGCCTCTCAGTGGGAATCAAGATGCCTCCTCAGTCTAAAATTCAAGGTAGCGATATTCAACCGGTCGAGATTCAGCAGCGCAAGGTGGGGGGTGCCATCACCGTCGCTGCCACCGTGCATGCCACTGAGGCACGATGCGAGGCCATGCAGCCCGTCGTGTCTCAATGGCAACCCTTGTCGACGCCTCATTTCGCCGCCTACGACGCGACGGCGACGGATGGGCTGATCTGCGCCGGTTACTATGGGGCCGTCTTTGACGGTCGCCATGTCTATGGCTGTCCCATCCGTTCGCACAGAGAGCGGGACAGCGTCCACGGACATGTTTTGCGTTGCGATACACATGGTGACTTCCACGATCCGTCCACGTGGGAAGCCTTTGACGCAGGTGGCACGGATGGACTGAATACGGTGTGCTACTATGGTGCCGCCTTCGACGGACGTCACGTGATCTTCGTACCTCGTGATGACAGTCACGGCTACCACTCTCGGGTCCTGCGCTATGACACACAGGGTCCTTTCAAGGATGCGGATGCGTGGTCGGCCTTCGACGCCGATCTGCCACATTCGGCGCAGGGCGCTGCCTACGATGGCCGGCATGTCTACTTCTGCCCTGGCTACGAGAGCGTCCCAGGCGAACCGATGACTGAGGGCCTTCTCAGTGGTAAAGTCATGCGCATGGATACGTCTGCCGACTTCAAGGACGCTACCAGCTATCGCGTTTTTGACACGACCGTATTGGGCCCCGAAGCGGTCTGCTTCGATGGCGGCGCCTTCGACGGTCGCTTCGTCTACTTCGTGCCATTGCTTCATGGCGTCGTCGTGCGCCATGACACGCAGGGCCCTTTCGACGATCCAACCAGCTGGGAGGCCTTCGACGCTCGTGCAGTGGGTATAGGGATGAATGTCGGTGCCGTCTTCGATGGATACTGGCTGTACTTCTGCGCCTATGGTCATTCGTCCATGGTGCGCTACGACACGCGCAAGCCCTTCACTGATCCGAGTAGCTGGGAGCAGTATGATGCAGCCCATACGGATGGAGTCGACACGGGGGGATTTGATGGTGGGTTCTTTGATGGGCGCTACGTCACCTTCTGCCCGTGGACACGCACACCGCCCCCAGGTGAGGCAGGTTACCATTGCAACTATCTGCGCTACGACACGACGCGATCCTTTGCTGACTCAGCTGCGTGGTCGGGATACGACGCCAGTGCGACCGATGGGCTTGAGTCACTAGGCTACAACGCCGGGGCTTTCGATGGTGGGTCGTTCTATGCAGCACCGCTCTATGCGGCGGATGGGGAGAATTTTCATGGACGGATGATGCGCGTTGACACCCTTGGTGGGGATGGGGCTTTCAGTCTGCGATTCTGTGACTATGGTCACAATGGTGGCCTGTGCGCCGCGGTGCCCGGACCGAGTTTTCTGGTTAATACGAATGGTGGCGTTCGCAGTGTGGCGACACACCAACCCTTGGCGTCCGGTGTTCACCATCTGGTCGGTGTGTACGACGGTGCGTCGCTGCAGTTGTGGGTCGATGGCCGACTATTGGCACAACGCGAGGCGAAAGGGGACCTACTTGCACCAAATATTCCAGTTACGATCGGGCATCTCGGCGGCGGCGGCGCGCGCTTCGATGGCCAGATTGAGGGAGTCGTCGTCGCATCAAAGGCGTGGACTCCCGAGCAGATTCGACAGGCCTTCGAGCAACAGCGCGGTTGATTTTCGTTCGTCATGCCCGGAAGAGTGCCTTCACATCTGGGAGATGTCGTAGCCTTTTTATTTTCACACTTTGCGCGCCAACGCCTTTGTCTCATCGCACAATTTGATGCGCCCGCGAATACTGCTGGCCGGTTGACCGGCGCCCCTGCGCGTCGGATCGGGTGAGTCGTTTGGGCTACCAACCCCCGATAAATTTGCGCAAAACCTAATCACTCAACCTGGGCTTGCTGCCAAGATGGATTATTACGCCATTTTTCTACGCTGTTTATTGCATTCTTGTCCAATTCCTTAACCTGTTTGATCCCGACTACGGCAACAGTCCACCGAGTTGCTTCCCAGCCGTTGGCTCGCACCCCTACGAAGTCGTCAGAGAAATGTTGGTCGATTTGCTCCGGAACTCCCTTGGCCCAACCTTCCCAAACGTCATACATGACGCGTCGAATTTATCGAGCCGCGTCCGCGTTTGGTTCGTCGGCACATAGCCTACCGGCCATAGCCATCACAGCTAATGCGCAGAATACAGTAGTAAAATTTTTCAAGGAACACCTCCTGCCAAAGGTTTATAATGGGCCCACCTCGCAGGATACGAGGCGGGTGATACTCGCCTTGATTTTAGGAAATTTGGAATATCGACACAACCTTTGCGCCCCGGTGGTCGCCTCGGTGATGTATGTCCTATGCCAGGTCGTGGGGGATGCGCCGGGGGAGTGAGGCTGATCGATGATGTCGAAAAGCCTCGTCGCTACGGCTGTAGTGCTACCCCCGCCATCCACTTGCAGGCGACCGGGGGTTTTCGCTTGTGTGGTCATGTCGGTTTTTGTACAATAAGTGCCCCGATAGTCGGTCTTGTATTCTGCGAGGTCGGCACACTATTCTAACCTTTGGCAGAGGGAAATGAATCATGCGTCTTGAAATTACCCATACCATCAAATGCCTGGACTATACAGCCTTTATGCGAGCGTATAATGAGGTACTTGAGATTGACAGAAAATCACATCCGAGTCACAAAGAACCAAGAGTTATGGTGAGCGTTTTTGGAGAACTGAACAAAATTCGTATTGAATTTGAAGGCGAAACTTCTGATCCAGTCTTTCAGAGTTGGATCGAAAACGATTGTCCAAGTTCTATTGAAACGACGGAAGAGCATCACGAAAGATTTCTGAAATTTGCCGAGCGGACAGAGGTACAGTGGTTGAAAGAGGTTAAAGTGGCCGCCGTTTAGTTGTAACGGTGAAGAAACCCATACCCGAAACTATCGTCATGCAGAGGAGCAATACAATGACACCGGAAGAAGAAGTCATCGACGCCGCAAGGGCTATAATTGATGCGTCAAATAGTGGAAATATAGAGGGTGCCGGGCGACAGGAAATCATATCAGCGTTTGGGGCCAACGGTGGACTCTTGGTGCACCCGGCTGACGACGAAGGCCCTGGCGACAACAAAGACTCCAACAGACCATCGGCTTGGCACTTTTCGCATTGGAAGCACCCCGAGGTTCATGTAGAGGGCGATATGGCCTTCATGACCGGATATTTGGAAGGGTATTTCGTCGTGGGCGGTGACCGCACTAACTTCAGTTGGCGCGATACGTGCATCTTTGCGAAGCGCGATGGTAAATGGACCCGTATTCATTTCCATACGTCACCGTTATCGCCGGGCAGTTTTTAGCTCCAGCGCGTATTCATGGCGACTTTTAATTGAAATACGGCTCACCGCAAACTGCCGAGTGCCCCAGAGCCAATTCAAACACTTAGGCAATGCAGTGAGCGACTAAAGAGAGCGGTGTATAAGGCAAAGGCGAGTCGAAGGGGCTCTTTTTTCTCTGCTTGCCTTTGCCTTCATTTGATCATGGGCTCGTTGGTCTAAGCTTAGCGACCACTGCGATTGGGTTCATGCGTCTATGTCTGCAGAAGGTATCTAGTACCGGCAGACGTGAGTAATTGGATTCATCAAAAGGAGATATACCATTGACGACTTCGAATGTAAGGGTGGGCCTGATCAGTACTAGTTGGTTCGCCGGCATGTTTCATATTCCTTTGACGCAAAGTCACGAGGGTGTCGATCTGGTTTCGATCTGCGGCAGGGATAAGACCAACGCCGATGAAATAGCTGCCCAGCACGGGATCGAAAATGTCTATACGGACTACCGCACACTCGTGGACAGCGATGACTTGGACGCCGTTATAGTAGCGACCCCAGACGATTGTCACCATGAGATGACCTTGTATGCACTCCGCGCTGGAAAGCACATATTGTGTGAGAAGCCGATGGCCTCGACCGTAGCAGAAGCGGAGGAAATGACTGTGTTAGCTGAGCAAGCTGGCGTGGTGAATATGATAAATTTCACCTGGCGCTGGATGCCGTTCTACACGTATATCCGCGAACTCATTGCCGAGGGGACGATCGGCAAGCTGTTCTACTTAAACATTGCTTATAAAAGCTCGCACGGTATCGAGCATCAAGGCTGGCGATTCGATGCTGACAGGGCTGCCGGCGTATTGGGCGACCTTGGATCGCATGTGATTCACGTGGCGAATCTCTTGGCAGGTGAGGTAGCGGCCGTTTCAGCAAATCTACGGCCTTATTCTGCACCGCAGCCGGACCAAGCTGTGCCCGACAATCCAGCGAATACCTCTGCAGCATTGATCATGGATTATGCCAATGGTGTTCACGGTATGCTGCATGCTTCGGCGGCGACTCACTTGGGGAACCGGGGCCAGGAGCAACGCGTGGAGATAGCCGGTAGTGACGCAACGCTAACCGGCGTTATGGATATGTTTAATCCCGATCGAATATATTTAAGCCGGCGCGGTCAGGATGACGTTGAGGAATTGGCCGTGCCGGATAGACTTTGGGGAGACGTAGATCGATCAATCGGTAAATTCGATCAAGGCATGGAATTTTTTTCAAAGATGTCGGTTGGTCCCCGATCGTTTGTTGATACTATTCTGAACGAAGCGAAGTCTGAACCCAGTTTTCGCGATGGGCTGCATGTGCAGAGGGTCATCGATGCGGCACTGGAGTCGGATAGGACGGGCCAGAAGATTGAGATAGGATAGCGGTGATGTGAATATTCACCCCCATCGGTTTCTTCCGTGTAGTCACGAAGGAGAATGACGTCGAAGGTGGGTTCACGATAAGAGCGCGAGTCGGCGCTGGCCTCGAAGCCCTCAAAGCGTATGTGTCGTTGATGAGCGAAATTCGGCAGGATCGCAACGCCGACTACTGGTACCGCGGCACCAAGGTGCCTTTGCATAATATTTTGCATAGAGCCTTTTGCGGTCCCTCTTGCCCCTCTGATTTTTGCGTTCTCCAAACATATATGTATGCACATTAGAATCGGCTTATCGCTTGTTTCTCTTCGAAATAAATAAGAGTAAAGAGATTTGACGAGCCCCACCTTAAACTAGGTTCGCGAAATGCTAAACGCATCGAATAAATACCTACAATTCATGGTAGGAACAGTTGCTTTCCTATTTACGTTCCTACCAGGGCTCGACTGGGCGTTCAAGAAATACGATGTACCGGACTCGTACTTTAACGGCGTGTTGGCGCTGTTGTTCTTCGCCTATATTGCAGGTGCGGCGTTTGTCGTATACAGGAACCGAGGCCAGAAGAAATCCCAAAAGTCTTCGGAAAAAAGCAAATCCAAACGATTTGCCGTTGGATATATTGCTTTAACCGGCGTTCTACTGGTTCTATTTCTGTATTACTTCTCTAAAGAAAAAAGCAGCGATCTACTATTAACCGAGAGTTTGCCCCGTATCGCGGCCGCGATTGACGACGGGCATAATATGCAAGCCTTTCTAGAAATTAAATCGCTACTACAAGTGCACCCGGAAAATCAAATTCTGAAGCACTATCTTGAGAAGAGTACACGCTTCATTGAAGTTACTTCTGTACCCTCAGATGTTGCGGTTCATGTGAAGTACGGCAGCGACTCCACATGGGTTCATCTGGGCGCGACGCCGTTGGATAGTATTGCCGTTCCGCTGGTTAGTTGGGATAAGGACCCATTCCAGCTAAGATTCGAAATAGCCGATAACGCGCTTCTTTTACCGCCGGGTGACTCAGGGAAATTTGATCTGACTGGGATAGAAGAAACACCGACGGGCTACGCCTTTATGCCTGGCCGTGATGCTAAAACCATGTGGTTTCCCGGCATTGATTTGGGGCGGATTTCCT
>Ga0233433_10001030_pt1 | contig 28069 bp, 53 predicted proteins | sample SI_122_August201_5_FD_179868 | JGI IMG/M metagenome (GOLD analysis project Ga0233433, IMG submission 179868) | Seawater microbial communities from Saanich Inlet, British Columbia, Canada - SI_122_August2016_100_MG | ecosystem: Environmental > Aquatic > Marine > Inlet | place: Canada: British...
TATTTCATCAAATAGTACTTTTACCAGTGATAATGTTTCAATTACTGGTGCAAATGTTTATATAACAAGTAATAGTACGTTTGCAGGAACAAATACTGTTATTTCATCAAATATTACTCTGTTGGCCACAAATACTCATATCATAAGTGAGAATTTATATTCTTCGGCTAATGCGACATTGGCAGGATCATTAACTACTATTACGTCTAATGTGAATATAACCGCAAATGTATCACTCACCTCAACAATAGACACCACAAGCAACAGCACTGGTGCTTTGACATTATCTGGAGGACTGGGAATCGCTAAAAGTGCGGTTATCGGTGGAAACTTAAATGTTCATGGAAATATACATGCTAATGGAAATATCACAGCAGATGGTGGTACAATTGCATTAGGGGATTCCAATGCAGATACAGTAACATTCAATGCTGATATTGGATCTGATATTCTTCCCAATATAGATTCGGTTTATGATCTAGGAAACACTACAAATCGTTTTGCCAATGCTTATGTAGATGAACTTACAATAACAGGGAACGTTGTTGTTGCGAGTTCAATGACAGCAACGGGAAATGTAAGTGGTGCTTTTGGTATATTTTCAGATAATGTAAGCATATCAGGAACAAAAGAATTAATTTTTAGAGATGCGGCGTTAACAATAAATTCTCCAATTGACGGAGAAATAGAGATCGCTTCTGATGATCTTATTACATTTACCGCAACATCAAATGTAGAAGTGGATTCAGCGATATTTAATGTTATATCTAATTCAGTATTTGCTGGTACAAATACTAATATTACATCTAATGTTACATTATCTGGTACAAACACAAATATTAGTAGCTCTAATTTAAGTATAACAGGATCAGGCGCAACAATAGATGGAACATTGATGAATGTCAAATCTAATGTTGATATGACAGGAATTATAACGGTTGGGTCAGACGGTCTAGGAAAAAACTTTACAATATATTCTGGTACTGCGGGTAATAAAATTAAATTAAAAGCACTTTCGGATCAATTAGTTTCAAACACTCAAATTGAAAGTAGTGAAAAAATTCGAACAGACGGTAGTGTTTTTGTATCAAACGGCAGTTCTCTTGTATTTGGTAGTCAATTTAAAATTATGGACACCACAAACACGACTGGATTTCTGTTACAAGAAGATGGAACGGCCTCTGGAAGTGGTACTGAAGGCGGTAGACTTGATTTAGAAACTGATGAAGAAGCAAAAATAACTCATAATTTAACTGATGGATTTATTTTTAGTGATAAAATTAATCAAATCAATGTTTCATCAACAACTAATTCAACATCGACTACTTCGGGGGCAATAAAAACTGCTGGTGGTTTGGGCGTTGTACAAGCGGCGTGGTTTGGTGGAGAAGTGCATGCTCAATCTTCTTTAGCCCTTGCTGGAGCAACTATAACTACTGGCTCTGTTGGATCAGGTGCTGGTATTCTAGCAATAAAAAATGGTACTGCACCAACTACTCAAGGAGTAAATCAAGCATATTTGTATGCAAGAGATGATGTCGCAGAATCACACATATATACAATGGATGAGGGGGGAAATGAAACAAAACTTGGTCCTCACAATGAAAACAATGAATGGGAATTTTATTCTAGAAACGTTAAGACAGGAAAAGTTATTCGTGTAAATATGGAACGTATGATTCGAAAATTAGAAGAGTTTACAGGAAATGTTTTTATAGAGGAATATTAATAATATTATGAAAAAAAAACCCACTAAAAATCAAACGGTTTTAGAAAAAGAATATGTTGCAACTTATGACGAGAATAAAAAAAGAATTGATAATATCATGATTGAAAAAATAGAAAAAGAATTTGAAAAATTAAATAATGATAGAGGTTTGACGATACAAAAAATAAATCAATTTGAAACAGAATTACTGAATTTAAAAACTCATCTTACTATGATTGATGGCGCAATTCAAACGTGTACTTATTTTTTAACCGGAAAAGAAGAAATAAACAATGAAACAGCCATAAAAAGCTGATTGAAAGAAAAACCAGTGTTTGATGATTTGAATAAAGATAATTATATATTATATGCAATGAAATATTATGAAAATCCTCAATGTTTAAGTGAACAAGATTTTCATAATGATTTAAAAATTATAAAATACCTGAAAAGATTGTTGAATCGATATCATTTAGGTGGTGATTTAAAGGAAAGATTAATTTTAAATCACATAATAACATTAGGAAATGTTTTTCCAGTTGAGGTTTTATCTAGAATATTATTTTTGAAAATATCTCAAAAATATTGGACTTATTTAAAAACTTTTTTGATATATTTAGAATTCATGCCAGAACAAATATCAAGCATAAATGGCGAAAAGATTATTAGTAGTGATATAAGAGTAAATTTAGAAATAGCAAACAGATTACGAGAGATAACACCAAATGGGATTAGCTTCAGCCGCAGGTAATATATTTTTTGTTTATACGTTTATTAAAAGACTTGCGACTCCTTTTAGTAGCACGAAAGCTTTTGAATTGGGGATTATTGATAAAAACGGAAAAATTCTTAAAAAAAGAAGTAAATTAAAGACTAAAGAAGAAAAAGAATCATACACATTAACAGATACATTGGTTTTTAATTTAAAAAAAATTTTAGCGAAAGTTCCTGGGGGATCAACAAAATTTGCTACTTTTGTAGCGGCGCTGTTTTTACTGAAAGAAGAAAATAAAAACGCAAAATTATATTATGATCAGACATTTTTAGAAAAAAAATATACATCATTTTTACAAGAATGTCAATATAATAAAAAAGAAATTGGTCTATTAATAGATGAAATTAGCCGCAGAGAAGAAGAATTGAACGAAGACGGATTGGCCGCTGGTGGAGGCGCTATTGCAGGGCTCGGTGTTGAAAATCCCTCTATTCCAGGACAATCAGAACCAGGAATAAAGAAGAAGAAAATAAAAAAAGGAAGCACATTTGCTGGTTCAGAGGTTTTTATAGTTAAACCAGAAACTTTTATGAGAGCGAGATACGGTAAACGTCGATATGCTAAATATGAACAATATGTAGGCAATGATGATACGGGAGAAGCCATTAGACAATATGGAAGAGCTAATCCAAGCAAACCCATTGTGTTACAAGATGAACTAACCGGTTCTATGATTTATCTTAAATACGGACGTAAACATGCTGGATTTCACGGCTTTTAGACAACAAAAAGAAACTACAATTCTTGCAGAAAAATATGATATCAGTTACAGTATTGCAAAAAATGTAATAGATGTGTTGGTAGAGAAAAATATAAATAAGAGTGATACTGAAACCATTTCTTCTATCGTTAGAATGTTTAAGTTAAGAGAAGAACCCAAGAGTAAAAAGCAATTGCGTATAGAAGAAAAACAAGGAAATTTGCAACATCTTTTAAATGAATTTAAAAAAGATAAAGTAAAAAAACAAAATGTTGATATAAAATTTAAGTCAATTTTTAGTGATCAATAGAAAGAATAGCAACCATGATAGCAAGAGATACACTTACAATACAAAATCATACAGAAGGCGATGGAGCCGCCGCTAGATTGACTAATATTGCGTTTCAGGGGTGGTCTGATGGCGAAGATTCTGCCAATGATTATTTTAAAGGATTTGGTACAACCACCGCTACGGTATCTGGATTAGATGATATTACATTTGGAGGAAATTATAATTCAACTGATGTTAGAACTTATCGAGTAAAAATTGATGCGGCCGCCGCTACTGATACATTTACTTGGTCAAATGATGGGGGATCAACTTGGGAAGCCACTGGTGTTGCGGTTATGGGGTCCACTCAAGAATTAGATAATGGCATAACAATTACATTTGCCGCAACAACTGGTCATACGTTGAATGATTATTGGGAAATAACCACAATCATAACAACGACTGCTATGCATAAATTGGGAGAAATAATTGTCGATCATGAAGGCACTTCCGCTGATGATAGGGGAGAATTGACCGTAAAAACGAATAATGGGTCGGGTGTAAATTTAATCCAAACTTATCATTCTAATGGAGATTCAACATTTACCGCAAAATGTTATAATTCTGATGGCGCACATGGTTTGATAACAATTAGAGACACTAGCGGTGTTATTGTAAACACATAAAGAATGAAAATGAACGAGATTTTTCAATACAACCCCTTAAATTTGTTTGAAAAAGTCATATTGGTTCCTATGATAACTGTTATCATAACCATAGTAGGATGGAGTCTTGTTAATATTATAGAATTAAAATCCGATGTGGCTATAGTGAAAACTGATATAAAACATATAACAAAACAGATTGATTTTATATCTGAAAGAATAGTCAAATTAAATCACTTAACTAATTTTAGTGTTGTTGTGCGAGATGAGTATGCTGTTAAATGAAAATGAACAACAAGTTTTGAAATTAGTTGTGTCTATAAAAAACAAAAACAAAGTCAAAGATTTGTCTCCAGTTTATAAGTATGCTTACGATTTAAAAGTAGATGATGAATCTATTCAAAAAATTTTATTATTGGCCTCGTGGTAGTTGACTTTTATAGTCAAATTTGATATAATTATAATAAATCTATATTATATTCTAATATATCCTCTATCTAATTATTTGACATGTCTCTTTATATTGATGTAAAATATTTGAACCTTTTATCTAGTAGACTTCCTTTATATAAACAAAAAAAAGAATATCTCTGGAATTTCCGATGTCCAATTTGCGGAGATTCTCAAAAAAAACTAACCAAAGCAAGGGGATATGTTCATAGAAAAGAAAATAATCTTTTTTATAAATGCCATAATTGCGGAGTAGGGAAAACTTTTTCAAATTTTTTAAAAGAGTTGGATGTAAGATTGCATTCTGAATATTGTATGGAAAGATATATGTCTGGTGAAAATAAATTTAGTAATTATAAGGAGCCAACATTCAAATTTGATATTCCAAAATTTAAAAAAATTGATCTAAAAATACCATGCGTAAAAGACTTAAACGATGAACATTTTTGTAAGCAGTATGTCAAATCTAGAAACATTGTACCCAATAAATACCAATATCTTTATTTTGCTAAGGATTTTAAAAAATGGGTTGAAAGTCTTAACCTCGATACACATTATGAATTAATTAAAAATGATCCTAGATTGGTCATACCTTTTTTTGATAAAGATTATAATTTGATTGCCGCTCAAGGAAGATCATTAATAAAAAGTTCTAAATTAAGATATGTGACAATTAAGGTTAAAGAAAATGCACCAAAAATTTTTGGATTGAACACCTGGAATGAAAATAAGACCACCTATATAGTTGAAGGTCCGATAGATTCTTTATTTGTAGAAAATTCTCTTGCTATGGCCGGAGCTGATTTATCGACATGCAAAACACTATTAAATGATATTGATGTAGTATTTGTTTATGATAATGAAAAAAGAAATAAAGAAATTGTTAAAAAAATGGATAAAATTATTTCAGATAACCATAAGATAGTTATTTGGCCCAATCATGTAATGGAAAAAGACATTAATGATATGATATTAAACAATGTAAATGTTATGAGTGTTATGGAAAATAATACCTTTCAAGGATTAATTGCAAAAACAAAATTATTAGAATTTAAATTATGATAAATGAAAAACAAGTGCATAATCATGGATTTGTGAAGTTATTAAATGTGATGGGCTCCGATGAAGAAGTCGAAAATGCCGCAAGAATTAGTTATGGAACCGGTACGAGAAAAACTAGTCAAACAAGAAATTTAATTCGATATTTAATGCGGCATAATCACACATCTCCTTTTGAAATGTGTGAAGTGAAATTTCATTTAAAACTACCTATCTTTGTAATGAGGCAATTTGTTAGACACCGAACCGCTAACATAAATGAATATTCAGGCCGTTATTCCATAATGAGTGACGAATTTTATTTACCTGCAGAAAAAGATGTTCATGAGCAATCAGAGCAAAACAATCAAGGCCGAGGAAAAGAATTAGATGAAGACAACAAAACACTTGTTCTTGGGCGAATGTATGATGCGAATGAACACTCACAGATGTGTTATAAACAAATTGTAGACCCTACACTATTAGACGGGTTTTATGATGGTTTTAATGGTATTGCAAGAGAATTGGCAAGAACTGTTTTACCAGTTTCTAATTATACGGAATGTATTTGGAAGATAGATTTAAATAATTTTTTTAAATTTTCCAAATTACGCATGGATTCTCATTCTCAAAAAGAAATTAGAGATTATGCAAATATAATGTATGATTTAGTAAAACCATTATTTCCTATAAGTTGTGAAGCATTTGAAGATTATATCTTAAAGGCTGAAACATTTTCAGCAGAAGAAATGAAGATCATTAAAGCCAATATAAAATGTACATTGGACTTTAATGACCCTAAACTTGTAGAAGACCTGCATATAATGACAAACGCAGAGTTTAACTTATCAACCCGAGAACGTAAAGAGTTTTTAGAAAAATTGAAAGGAATTTAAAATGTCTCTACCAACAGAATATCAATCATTTATTCATTTATCGAGATATGCAAGATGGAATTATAATCTCAAAAGACGTGAAACCTGGGAAGAAACGGTTAACAGATATTTGGCATTTTTTAAAGAACATTTAGATGATAATCATGATTTTGTTATTAGTAATGAACTAGAAGCAGAGTTGCGTGAGGCAATTTTAACCCTTAAAGTGATGCCTTCAATGAGGTGCTTGATGACGGCCGGTGAAGCACTCAAAAAAGAAAATATAGCAGGTTATAATTGTTCGTATGTAAAAATAGATAGTCCACGATCATTTGATGAAATTTTATATGTGTTAATGAATGGAACAGGAGTGGGATTTTCTGTGGAAGAAGAATATGTTAATCAACTTCCTATTATATCAGATGAATTTTATGAAACAGATACTACAATTGTTATAGCAGATTCAAAATTGGGGTGGGCAAAATCATATAAAGAATTGATTTCATTAGTTTGGCAGGGGCAAATACCAAAATGGGATTTATCTAAGATAAGACCAGCGGGTTCTGCTCTTAAAACCTTTGGAGGAAGAGCCTCGGGTCCTGAGCCATTAGAAGATCTTTTTATGTTTACTATAAATACGTTTCGAAATGCTTCCGGGCGTAAATTAAAATCAATAGAAGCGCATGATATTGTATGTAAAATTGCAGAAATTGTTGTCGTAGGAGGTGTTCGTAGATCTGCTCTTATTAGTTTATCTAATCTTAATGATGAAACAATGAGACATGCTAAATCGGGTCTCTGGTGGGAAAATAATCCTCAACGAGCCCTCGCCAATAACTCTGTTAACTATAAAGAAAAGCCAGATGTTGGTACTTTTATGAGAGAATGGTTATCCCTTTATGATTCCAAATCAGGAGAACGGGGAATTTATAATAGTTTGGCGGCTAGACAGCAAGTAGAAAAAATGAATACCGAAGAACATATTAGACGAAAACCTAGAAATGATTTTGGCACTAATCCATGTAGTGAAATTATTCTTAGAAGTAGGGAATTTTGTAATCTTTCAGAAGTCGTAATCAGAGGAGATGATACATTAGAATCTTTAGAAAATAAAATTAAACTTGCAACTATCATTGGAACATTTCAATCAACTCTTACAAGTTTCAAATATTTATCAAAAGAATGGAAAAATAATTGCGAAGAGGAACGACTTTTGGGGGTCTCTCTTACAGGAATAATGGATAATTCTTTGACAAATGGTAAAAAAGGCAATTTAAAAGATTTATTGGATAAGTTAAAAAATGTTGCAATTAAAACTAATAAAGAATTCTCAAAAAAACTTAACATCCCGCAATCTGCCGCAATTACTTGTGTCAAACCTTCTGGTACGGTTAGTCAACTTGTTGATTCTGCTAGTGGCATACATGCTCGTCACAATCCCTACTATATTAGAACAGTGCGGGCTGATAATAAAGATCCGCTTTGTAAATTCATGAAGGAAGCAAACTTTCCAAATGAACCAGATGTGATGAAACCGAAACACACATCTGTATTTTCATTTCCTATGAAAAGTCCACAAAATGCAAGATGTAGAGCCGATATAAATGCGATTGAACAGTTAGATCTTTGGTCAACATATCAAAAATATTGGTGCGAACACAAACCATCTATTACCATTTCAGTCAAAGAAAATGAGTGGATAGAAATGGGAAATTGGGTATGGAATAATTTTGATGATATTAGTGGAATATCTTTTTTACCTTTTTCTGAACATGCATATAGGCAAGCACCTTATCAAGATTGTACAAAAGCTGAATATACAAAAGCATTAAAAGCAATGCCTAAAAATGTTGATTGGTCATTATTATCTGCATATGAGGAAAAAGATTTTACTGTAGGATCACAAGAATTAGCTTGCGCCGCAGGTGATGGGTGTGAAGTGGTGGATTTATAATGCTAAAATATGAAATAGATTTTAACAAAGGAAATTATGTTGTTGGACATTTTACTTTCAGGGAATGTGCAATGTGTGAAAAAGCAAAATCTTTATTAGATAAGTATAAAAAACAATATATGTTCATTCAGGCGGACAAGAGATTGTTTGGTAAAATATTGTCAATTACAGGAAGTAAAAAAGTCCCTCAAATTTTTTTGGAGGGTCAAGTTTTTCTGACCGTTGAACAATTAGAAGAATCATTAAAAGACGAGGAGAAGGCTTAAAGTCTTAATATGGAAATATCGGAAAATATTAATTGCACTTATTGTTTTAAAACGTATGAAATTCTTGTTCATGAAGACGAAGATGAAATAGTACGATTTTGCTCTTATTGCGGAGAATTAATAGAATTACAAGAAGAAGATGATGGCAACTGGGACACCTGATTTATATGTGGGAATTGATTATTCATTAACCAGTCCAGCCATAACAGAATGTCGTGGAGAGTGGAAATATGAAAATATTACACATTATTGTTTAGCAAAAAATGATAGACAATTTGAAAGATGGAAATCTTTTCGTAATATTCGAATAGAAAAATATCCTAAATATAATACAGAGATGGAAAGATATTTAGGACTATCGTCTTGGGTTAAAAAATGTATTATGAAATATGATGTTACAGATCAAAACTTGCATCAAGTAGTTTTTATTGAAGATTATGCATATGCCGCAATTGGACAAAGAATTTTGCAAATTGCAGAAAATATGGCAATTTTAAAAAACACTTTATACAACTGTAAACTTGGGTATAAAATGATACCCCCTACAGTAATCAAAAAATACGCATCCGATAAGGGAAACGCAAATAAAGAATTGATGTATGATTCTTTTGTGTCTGATACGCATAGAAAACTCATAGATGAATTTCAAATAAACTGCGATAAAAATCCCATTTCAGATATAGTTGACTCTTATTGGATTTGCAAATACGGATACGAAAATGGCAATAATACCTGATGAATATGATAGTTATGACTTCGGTTTTTCCGCAGTAAATGATGAAGAATATAAAGCAAAAACAACAGAAGTAGAAAAGAAAATAGTTGAGGTTCAAGCAAAATCTCAAAGTTTTGCAAATTTAGAAAAGAAAATAGATTCCGCAATTAAAGAAATTAGTTATAAAAAAGAATATTTAGAAGAAAAATATATAGTAGATATGGGCAAAGTTGAGCAATTAATTTTACCTCTTTTATATAATCTTATGAAAAATCCAGATAAAGATTATATTTATTGGCCAAAACGGGAAGAAATTATTACTAAACAAATAGAAAAAATTAAAGATGTGACTCAAGACTTATCTAAATAGATGTAGTTGATGATACTGTAGAGTAGCATTTAAGACGGCGGTTCGACTCCGCCCACCTCCACCAATGAGCCATATGAATGATAATCCTACTTTGTTATTGTGGGTTTTTATAATATCGATTATGATGGGATTATATTTTGTTCTAGACTGGACTTTGATGACTTAATGTTGGGGGTGTTCGGGAATTCGATTGAATGTGATTATGCAGAGGAGACCATCTTGACAGATGTAAAATGTCATTTAACTTAATCGCAAACAATGACGATTATTTTTCCGCACAGGTAGCATTGGCCGCTTAGTGTTGGAGTGGGCTTATGATTGTGCCTTGAAACAGAAACAATCAATTACACAAATTAAGGGAATATGATATCGTTTACAGAAAAAGCCGCTAATAAAGTATTGGGTATAATGCAAGATCAGAAAGTTTCTGAAGGTACAGTAGTGCGAGTAGGCGTTAAAGGTGGCGGGTGTTCAGGATTTACTTATACAGTAGATTTTGAAAGCCGTAAAGGGAAATTTGATTTAGAGTTTGAATCTTTTGGATTAAACATTTTAGTAGATAAAAAAAGTCATTTATATATTAGAGATACAGAAATTGATTGGTCGGATAATTTAAATGATCGTGGATTAAAATTTAACAATCCTTCAGCAAAAGGAACATGCGGCTGTAGGACATCATTCATGTATGAACGTATTGAGGAAAATGAACACAAACCAAGTTGGATGTAAACTTAAAATTTCTGAAAAGGCATCAAATGTTTTTAAAGAAATGATTGAAGACGAAAAAAAAGACATTGAAAATTCATACTTACGAGTAGGAGCAAATTCCGGCGGTTGTTCTGGGTGGAAATATAGTTTAGATTTTGAAAATAAAATTAAACCAGAAGATTTGGTTTTTATTGAAAACGGAATTAAATTAGTAATAGATGAGCATATACTTAATGATATAGTTGGTGATGTAGAAGTAGATTATAAAATAGGAAATTTGGTAGAACAGGGATTCATATTTAAAAGACTCAAATATGGACATGTTTGTGGTTGCGGAGAAAGTTTTACACCAATAAAGGATATTCCCGCAGATAGTAGACAGCACTTAGGATGGAAATAATATGGCATATTCAGATAAAGTAGTAGAGCATTTTGAAAGACCCAAAAATATTGGAAGTTTTGATAAAAATGATCCTAGTATAGGAACCGGTCTTGTGGGGGCACCGGAATGTGGTGACGTTATGAAATTACAAATAAAGGTGGATGATAATGATAAAATTGTTGATGCAAAATTTAAAACATTTGGATGTGGTTCTGCAATTGCAAGTTCTTCATTGGCAACCGAATGGGTTAAGGGTAGATCATTGGACGAAGCATTTGCGTTAGATAATACAGTCATTGTGCAAGAATTATCATTGCCCCCAGTAAAAATTCATTGTTCGGTTCTTGCAGAAGATGCAATTAAAGGAGCAATAGCAGATTATAAAAGTAAACAAGAAGCAACAACTTAGAAAAACCAAATCCCCTATAAACATAAATATAAGGGAGTTAAAAGGAGTTTAAATGTGTAATAATCCAGAATGCGAATGTTCAAATTGCACCTGTGATCCATGCGAATGTACTGCAGAAGTTCAATGTGCCTGTTCGGAATTTGATGATGATCTAGTAGCACCAGTTTAAAAGGAAAAAATGTTAAATGTAAAAGAATTATTTGAAAATTTAAGTGATCAAGAAAAAGAAGAACTTAAAAAACTTCTTCTTCATCACACAGATGATGTTAAAACGGAAAGTCCTAAAGAAGACACCTTTGCTAATATAGCAATAATAGATCCGCTTCAACAGAATGAAGAAGTAGAAGCCCAAGAGCCTGAAGTAAAAGAGCCTGAAGTAAAAGAGCCCGAAGTAGAAGTTGCGGATCTTACAGTTTCAGAAAAACAAGAATTTTTAGTTAAATTTGGATATGATCCTACTAATGTCAAGTATATGAATACTGATATTTTAGGTCAAGCATATGATAGTGCCTTAAGAATTAGAGATGCAGAAGCAGGCGGAGAAACCATCACTGCACTTGGAACAGAAGGATAATGTCTTTTTTAATAAATTAGACAACTATGGGGAAATATAATGACAATAAATAAAAAAAAAATCAGTACTGAATTATCAGCTATAGAAAAAAGAAAAGTGAAAAATTTTTGGGCAAGAATTACTTTATCTTGGGCCATCGTAGGAACATTTTTAATTTTATTGTATTTGTTATTTTTTACAACTGGTACCACAGATAATCATATGCAATTAATCAATATTTTGGTTGGAGCCTATGTTGCTGTTTTAGCGAAAAGTACTGATTATTGGTTTAAAGAAAAAGATGATCCAGAACACAAAGAGACACAAGACTTAGCGAACAATGGCAATTAAAAAATCATTTTTAACTACTAGTGGAATACTTATAGACGAGGCTTATTATAAAGTATCTGATATTGAGCATTCGTCAAATAATACATATAAAGCAATTGTTCGAATTTATACTAATGAATATCAAAGACATACCCATCCAGAACAGCCTCTCGCAGAAAATAGAATGATGTTTGAAGTAGACCCTTCTATGTTTGAAGTGTCTCCTGATGAAAATAAAATCAAACAAGCATATATTAAATTAAAAAGTTTAACAGATAGTTTTAAAAATGATTCAATTGATGTATAAAGGAACATAATGTTTACTATTTTAGGTAGCCTATTAGGATTTGCTGGATCAGCGGTGCCATCACTAATAGATTATTTTAAAAATAAATCAGATAAAGAACAAAAAACGGAAGAATTTAAACTTCAATTAGAGGCAAAAAAACTAGGTGTTGATTTAGATATCAAACTATTTGATGCAAAGAAGGATTTCGAAGAACACAAAATGCTTTTAGATCATGATACTGCACTAGGCAATCAAAAAGGATTTATAAATTCATTACGAGCATTTGTAAGACCATTTATAACATATATTTTCTTTTTAACGTTTATTGGAGTTAAAATAACATTATTATATCAAGCAATACAGAATGGTAGCGACTTAAATACGACTTTAGGGGTTGTATGGGATGAACAAACTGAGGCATTATTTGCGACTATTATCAGCTTTTGGTTCGGTTCTCGGGTAATGCCTTCAGTAAAAAAGAGTGGAACTAGGTAACCATAAAGGTAAATAATAATTGAACAAATGGAAAAAATGAATTTTCACGAAATGTCTTTAGAGGATTTAGAGAGCCTAAAAGAATATTTTTTAGATTCTAGAAACTGTGACGAAGAATTCACAGAAAGAGGGGTTCTTAATAATAAAATTTTGCTGGTTGATAAAGCAATTATTGATAAAAAACAACAATTAAACGGTTAATTATGTCAAAAAATATAGTACGTATTAGTGTAAAAAATAAATCAAATAATAACTTTATACTTTTGCAAGCATTTAAGAATAAAGTTAATGATGAAGGTATTTTACAGGATGTTAAAAATAACAGGTATTTTTTAAAACCATCTCTTGCTAAACGATTAAAATCTAAAAATGCCGCAAAACAAAAGAAAGAAGATTTAAATAAAGCCATTAAACTTGCCTTAAAATTACAAAATGAAGTTTTCTAATATACAAATAATAAACTAACACATGCATAACAGGGCACTCGATACAGAAATTAACTCGTTTAATGAAGCATTCAGTAGTCAGCACGATGGTGCCATTAATTTTCGCCATATTAACAGGGTGTATAACATGGATAATCGTGACGGTTATGAGCATAGACAAAAGTCTTCATAAAGTAGAACAATCAGACATTCCTCGAATCCATTCAGATATTATACGGGGCTTTAAAGAATTAGATGAAATAGATAAACAATTAATGGAGGTTAGGATCAAAATAGCCAAATCTTCGAAATATTCAAATATTCAATAATGACAAGAAATTAATAATCATAATAATGAAAAAACTAACTGTCGAAACTCTAATACCGAAACATTTTAAATATGTTGCCCGAGACTTAAATGGCGCAATATTTGCTTTTCAAAATAAACCTGGATTGACAACTGATATAGCGTGTGATACATGGGACGTTAAAGCGGGAGACGTTTTACAAATAACTGTTCCGATTTTGTTATCTGTAGAAGAAGTAGATTTGCAGTTGGGGGATTGGAAAAACTCATTAATTAATTTGAAAACTTGATTAATGAATAAATTATGGTGATAAATGTGATTGTTGATAGCATATCACAAGGGGATTTAATTCTTGATGTCATGCTATCAAACGGGTTTAAAGTATCAAACTACATTGGACGTAATATGTAAGATTTTAAACCAACACGATATGTCAAAAATTACAAAGATTATACAAACAATAACAATGCTGAAATTCATATGTTTAGTTTAAAATATCTTTACTTTGACATATAACTTTAATAACTTTAAAAGGAGAATCATGGTAGAAAAAACTCTTGGATGGATTCGTTCCATCACGGAAATTGGATTAGCGTTTATAGCACTTGGAGTTGTGCTTCAAATAATATTTGGAGCGGCAGTTCCATTTATCGGACTGGATGTCGTAGGATCAGTAGTAGGAATAGTAAAGCAATTGGGCAATGAAGGACTTGTTGGATTAGTTGCTGTTTGGGTATTATGGGGAATTTATTCTAAAAAATAAATTTAAAATAATATTAGTTAAAAAACGACAAGTTTACTACTTGTCGTTTTTTACGTCATAAAAGGAAACACAAAATGAAAAGCGAAAATACATCAACAACTGCTAATATTGGATTAATAGATTCAGGAAAAACTGATTTAATTGCTAACCTAAATATTGATGCAGAAGTAGACCCCGATATTAAGAAAATATTACAACATGCAAAAGAAACGGCTAAAGCATCACAGCAACTTGCTAAAGAATCAGAAGAAGCGAATGAAGATCGAACTAGATATCTTGATGAAATAATAAGACTAACGGAAGAGCATAATAATGAAATAACAAATGCTGTTAAAGATCAATTATCAAGAAATAAAGCGGCGGCCGAAGATGCCGCAGAGAAAGCAAAAAACGTTTCAGAAGAAAAAGCTAAACTCGCAGTGAAAAAATCAATTGAAGCAACGAGTGCCGCAAAAAAAGCAAGCAAAAAGAAAACAGACCAAACAAAGAAAACTACAAAAACAGTTAGTACTAAAAAGAAATCTCGTGTAAAAGTGGTGTAATGTAAAATAATAGTCAAGAAAAGTCTTGCCATATGCTAGTAAGCGTGTTACAATAGTTACTAGACTTAAGAAATATCCTGAAATTGGGTGTTTTAAGTAAATAACATTACATTAAAAGTTAATTATGATATTGTTGAAAGATAATAATGATCCAAATGGATATGCATTTGAAGATGCTCTGGCAAAAGCTCAATACATGTATCCAAAACCCAGAAACCCCCACATACACACTATATTACAACATGCTCGCCAAATATATGATGGTGAATTAATTGAAAGATCAATTTGTAAAGAATTTCCTGGTGTTTTTAGACCAATTAATATGATAAACTGCATGAAGTATTTTAAACAGGCTTCTTCTCATCAATTTTTATTAAAATCTAAAGACAGAAAAATATCAAAAGAAACGATGAGGAAAAACAATAATGAGTGGATAAAATATAATGAAGTAAAAACGGTTACGGAATGGGATTATATGTACTATGATATATTTCATGTATCAACTCTTTCACTCATAGAATGTAAAACATATGATTCAGAGGAAGGAAGAAAAAAACATTTGCAACACATTAGAGAAAATAATTGGAAATATAAGAACATGGATTATTTTTTGCTTGCATTAAATAAAGATAATACGAGTTTTGAAATCACTGATTTTTTAAGTTTAAATGGTTTAAATCAATTTAAAAATCATAATCTTACTGAATTTATAGAGTATAAATATTGATAATGATACATATATAATTAAACCCTCATTATAGGAGAATTGATGGATTATAGTTCAAATGATCTTTTAAATAAAATTTCGGATGGAGACCACACCCAAGCAAAAGCTGTTTTTTCCGCTTTAATGAACGACAGAGTGTTGTCCGAACTCGGTGCTAAAAAAATTGAAATAGCTAGAAATTTATTACCCTCATCAGAAATCCCCCATTCTGAAGTTGTGTTTGATAAGGCCAAAGACATTTCCCGTGAAGATATTGAAAATGACGTTGCATAATAAAAAAATACACTATAAATAGTGATAATGATATGCGAGTAAATGATTATTTTAATAAAGTAATCATATCTGAATTTTTTATAGACAGGCGGTCAGAAAAAGAAAATGAAGACATTTCAAAATTTTGCTTTGAGCGAGGGATTAGTACAGATACCCCCCAAGATATATAAACAATTCGAGACCACTTTATTTACATTTGCTTTTTCGCATATGATAAATGAAATTGGAATGTATAGTTTTTCTACTACAATTAAAAAACTTGCAAGAAAACATGGAATAAAACATTTTATTAGACCCACCACAAAAACAGATGTAGTATATAAAAACCCCCATCAAGATATGCCTTATCCAGATTGGGACGTTGACCAAAATGATGATATTACATTATTCTTAATTTATGATAACAAACCAGCAAGTTATAATTCTTATTATGACACAGAACACGTAAAAACAGGTAATCCCGCAATTACGTTTTATGTTTCCAATTACGTAAAAGAAGCACATAATGCAGATAATGAAAATGACATAATATTGAATGTTGAACAAATCCTCGTAAGAATGCAATCAGACTTGAAACATGAATTAATGCATTATGTTCAAGACGTTTTTCTTTCAAATAAATCAGAAAAACAAGTTCAAACAGGAAACCCCGAAAATGAAATAGAATATTATACTTCACAAAAAGAATTTGATCCTACAATAATGTCTGAAATAGGCGAGTTTTTAGCTATCAGAAGTGTCAATAGTTCATTACAAAAACATATAGACCAGTCTAAATTTTTTGGACTATTAAAAAAATATGCACCCAATAAATATAAAATAGCAAGTAAAAAGTTTGTTGTAGGAGTACAACTTGCCTTAGATAGGAAGAATAAAAAACAATAAATATTCAAACCCAGCGAGAAAAAATGAACAAACGAAAAGTAGGTAAACGAAAAAGTAAAAGAACTAGAAAACAACCAAAATGCACCCTGTGTACACCTTATAGATGGATGGGAAATACTAAGGGCCGACATCGGCATTCATATTACAGACAACAATGTGCTGATATGTAAATCAAAAAAAGATAAAAACAAGACACATTTTAAACAAAATATAATAGAAAGATAACGATATGATACCTTTTAGAAATTTCATAAAAAACATCAAAGCCAAAATAACCAAGGAAGATTCTGCTGAAATGGATCCAGAAAATGATGATTCAGTTCAAGAAGACGATCAAGAAAAACGACGAGATGCATGGTATAAAGGGGATGAATATGTAGCTCAACACAAAAAAGACAACCCACTATTATACGACAAAAAAGCTTCTGTTACATTAAATAAAAAAAAGAAAGGTGATCTAAAAAGTCAACAGAACACAGAAAAATAATAAAAATTGTAGTGAAAATGAATTTTAATATTAATAAAAATATTAATAGATACTGGAGAGACTGGGCGGCATTATTGTATCTATTTATTTGTTTGGTTGATTTTTTTATTGCTCCGTTAGTGTGGAATATTAAGATGGAAGAACATTGTAATGATAAAAATCGATATCCGCCAGGAGTGAAATGTGATGTGTCAAGATGGGTGCCCCTTACACTAGGAGCAGGAGCAATGTTTCATTTAAGCTTTGGGGCCATACTAAGTGCAACCGCATGGAAGAAAAAAGACGAATTGGAAATCCATCATCGTAATGGTGACACTTTTAGTTCTTAATGGACATTTAAAGTTTTTCTACGAATCAGCAAAAAGGTATTCTCAAGTTTTATCTGGTGGACATCCTCGCATTGGCAGGTAGTTCACATTAACGATCCCACTGCCATGTCTCCTCATTATCGGTATGTTCACACAGAACTTTTCATAAACAATCGAACTTTAGATTGAGAACTAAATCATGATACGTAAAAACAATAATGATAAATCCTAGAAAAAAACATTTTTTTAGACAATTAATAGAAACCCAATTTAAACAGTATTTAAATGCCCTTCCTGAATTTAATTTTCTTATTAGTCTAGGAATAAACGAAATATTTCAAACAGTTGGAACCGACGAGGTAGATTTTATAGGGATTCTCCATATAAAATGGATAAAAAAAACTAAAGAATGGGCGTTTATTTGGTATGATGTTTTTGAAGAAGGAATTGAAGCACATAGAAAATGGTTTGAAGACGTTTCATTTAATAGAACAAAAATAATACACATTCATCAAGAGTTTTGTAAAAATAAAATAAAAGAATCAAAGACATCAAGAATAGTATTAAATTGAAAAAGGCCTCAAATGTACACCTTTGCAATAAAATAAATATAAGAATGGTTTTATATAATAGTGATATTTTGAAAGAAAAAGATTCACTTTAAGTAATTTTATTAGAGGCTAAAAATGAAAATAGGAAGAAAACTTTTAAAATGGTGGTTAATATTTTGTTTAATACTTTTGGGTTTTGGAACAACATATTATTATAATTTACATCCAATTCTATATTATGCAGATGCAACTAAACTTAGTTTTTTGATTATTATCATTTTTGTGAGTACTTCCCTTTGGATTGGAAGAAAAACTTATGATTTAGAAAAAACTTCAATCGTAGATAAAACAATTGAAGTTGGATGGTTTATTGCCGAAGCGTGTCTTGTACTTGGAATGATCGGTACTGTTACAGGGTTTCTTTTAATGTTAGGTACAGCTTTTGCTAATATTGATGTTACTAATTCGGTTACACTTCAACAAGCTCTCTCTGACATGGCAATTGGAATGAGTACTGCACTTTGGACTACTCTCACGGGTTTAGTTTGTTCTTTGATACTAAAAGTTCAATTAATAAATTTTGAATCGGGTAATTAATGGACAGCAATTCTAAATATAAATCATCGGTCGGGTTCACCGATATGTTATTCAACATTTTGGTAGGATTTGCTTTTTTGTTTATGATAGCCTTTTTATTGATTAAACCCGAAGCCAAGAAAGAAGATTTTGAACGAAAAGCAGAGTTCATTATCATCATGGAATGGAACCACGATGCACCTGACGATATTGATCTTTATGTAGAAGATCCATTGGGAATGCGGGTTTCTTTCAGAAGAACGGTAGGCAATTTCATGCACCTCGACAAAGATGATTTGGGCAACAGAAACGATCAAATTGTTGTAGGTGGTGTCACATCATCGGTTGCACTCAATAGAGAAGTGGTGACTATCAGAGGAATCACTAAAGGGGAATATATAGTGAACGCACATTATTATTCGAAGGGGAAGTCTTCTACAATGATTTTACCCAATAGCGGAAAACAACCCGCTATTCAAAAGAAAAAATTCACACCAAAGAAATCACTTATGGTTAGAATAGAAGTACATAAGGTCAACCCATATCGGTTGATTTGGGAAGGTGAGAAGAAGTTTTTCAAAAAGGGTCAAGAGGAAACATTTGTTCGATTTTCAATAGACCAAGACGGTAGATTTATTTCTCCTGTAACATTTGAAAAGAAAAAGTTTGTCTCACCTCTTGGTTCTATGGGTAATTTCTATGGAAACAGTAGAGAAGAACGGGATTCACCATGATAGTTCTTTTATTTTTGGGTTTGATTATTTTTGCAGTGGTGTGTCTGTGGATTTTAATAGACAGAAGGAAGAGTCCGAAGTTCTTGATTTGGTTCATTCCATTATTTCTCTTTTTTACTATTTCTCTCCACGAAACATATACTTCACTTTTGGGGCAACCGAGAATGAGTATTCCTGAAAAGGGGTTGTATCTTTCTCATTACGTAGATGAACCCAAATGGATTTATTTGTGGGTGGCGAATATGGATAATGTTCCGACCAATTATCAACTACCCTATTCAAAAGAAACTCACAAATCATTAGAAGGTGTCAAAGGAGAGGCAGAAAAAGGTGAGTACATGATGTTAGAAGTCGATTCCGAAAAGGGTGATATGGACGGCGAGAACGAAAAAGAAGGCGAAGAAGCAAACGGATTTACTGTTGGCGGAGACGTTAGTTTTTACAAATGGGACTTTAAGAGTTCTATGACCACTAAGGACGGAACATAATGAAAACATTTAAAGAACATGTATTGAACGAGATAAAGAAAGGTATTTTCAAGGGGATTGGTGGATTAAAAATCGACGGACAGAAAGTAGATGTTGAAGTTGAACTGTATGGGACTGATAATAAGAACAACACTTTCCTGACGAGAATTGTTGGTATAGATAAAAAATATTGGAAAACACATCCAATAGGAAAAGAAGTCGCAATTCCTGCGAGGATATTCAGACGAGGCCCGTGGGTGAGGGTCAAAACACCTAGTGCATTTGATTGAGGTAAGGATTATGATAACCAAGATTGTTTTGTTATTAGTGATTGTAATAACTTCTTCGTGTTCTCAGATGTTAGTGTCGGAACATGAAGCTCCCCTCTGGATTAGAAGTTTAGAGACAATTCCAACACTTGAAGGATATAGACGTGCAGGAGTATTTGAAATAGAAGATAAGATTTTAGTTCAACACTGTGATGCAAAGGGTAATCAGTTGTGGTTGAAATATAACGAACAGACTAATAGTTGGAGTAGGGGTAAATATGTCACTTTGGGTTGTGTAAAAACAGGTTGGAACGAAACAGAATGAAAACATTCAAAGAACATGTCAAATTTCAGAAAATTACAGTAAAAGATAAGAGTGGAAAGTCTCATACTACACAAGCTAGAATTAGACCCAATATAACTCATATTGCACTGATACATTATAAGGCATTATCAGCAACTAATTTGTCATCTGCGGTCGATGCTCATACTGATCTTTCTTTTGGTTCTGAGGACAGTTTGTCAAAAGTAATAAATCATGCAAAGAAAAGATATGGTAAAGATATTACAGGAATAGAGATTCAAAAAATAGACAACAAATACCTATGAAAACATTCAAAGAATACGTTTTAGAAAAAGTTCAAGAAGGAATAGGACTGACCATTTTCGATATAGACGAGACTTTATTCAAGACTACCGCTAACATCTTGGTTAAAAAGGATGGTAGAGTGGCTCGAAAATTAAACAACCAAGAGTTTAATAGCTATAAACTGAAAGACGGAGAAGAGTTTGATTTTGGGGAGTTTGGAGACGCAGAACATTTTCTGAAAACGTCCGAACCCATCAAACCCATGATCGCTAAAATGAAAGCAATCGCAAAAAACGTGATTGCAAAGGGGGCGAAGATGATTATAGTTACGGCGAGAGCAGACTTTGATGACAAGAAGAAGTTTCTCGACACATTTAGAAAACAAGGAATTCCGATAGATGATGTTTATGTTGAACGTGCGGGGAACCTAAATCTTGGTTCATCTGCAAAAAACAAAAAAATTATTTTCAATAAATATTTGAAAACGGGTAAATATACCAGAGTTAGGTTATATGACGATGCACAGTCGAACATAACATCATTTTTGTCTTTGCAGAAAAAATACAAAGGTGTTTCATTCGAGGCATATTTGGTAGATGAAAGTGGTGGGATAACAAGGAAGAAATAAATCATTATAGTTGGTAAAATGAATAAAGTAATTCAAGATTATAAAAAAGCAGAATAACTAACAAGATGAGACTAGTTAAGAGAGAGAAATGCAACAGTTTAGAGATTATATCAACATTAAAGAATTTTTAAACAATAATATAACTGAATCGATAAAAGTAGATACTAAGAATATGACAGATCTTCTTGTCACGGCGGTCTATTCTCATTATGTGAAAAAATATGATAAAACTCATGTTGAAAGTGTAGGTTGGTTAGATGGTAATAAAAATGCTATTGAACGTAATGCACTATTATATGAGAGTATTGGAAACACCGATTCTGTTTTAGATGTTGGATGTGGAGTGGGACATTTTTATTATTTTTTAGAGAGTAGGGGTTGGACAGGTAAATATTTAGGGATTGATCCTAACGCAAAAGCAGTTGAACTGATAGATGAAAATATCAATACAATGTGTGGTACAATAGATGGACTACCTGAGTATATGAAATATGATTGGGTAGTGGCTTCTGGAGTTTTTAATCTAGGACTAAAAGAGAAAAATACTAAGTGGATCATTGAACAAATGATAGACCACGCAGACAAGGGTGTTATATTTAACATGTTAACTGCTCCATATAAAGATGAACGTTATCAGGCATATTATCCTGAAGAAATAAAAGAATGGTTGACACAATATGATCACAAAGATATAAAAATTGTTGAAGGTTTTGATACAGAATTCACAGTACATTTTTACAAGGAAAATTAATGAAAACTTTACTAGAATTTGATTCACCACAAATTTATTGTGATATGGATGGTGTATTGGCAGATTTCGTGAAGGGTGTGAAAGATCAAATTGGCAGAAAATTTAGTGATGATAGATGGGATGAATTACCAGATGATTTTTTCTTAAAATTAGAACCAATGGCTGATGCTAAAAAATTGTGGGGGTTCATAGGAAAATACGATCCATTTATCTTGACTGCTATCCCTAGAAGCAGTAGGGGTCCAATATCAAAACGTGCCACAAAAGATAAGACACGATTTATGAAACGGTGGTTTGGAGTTAGTTCGGATAAGATATACCCTGTTATGAGAAAAGATAAATCAAAGTTCGCTATGGATGGTAGAGATGGTAGACCTAATTTACTCATTGATGATCATCTAGGTAACATACAAACATTTAAAAAAGCTGGTGGTATAGGAGTACATCATAAAAGTGCATCAAAAACAATAGCAGAATTGCAAGCAATAGGCTATAAATGACAGTAGGAAAAACAATCGCATTTACAGATAAGGACTACGGAAGTAATTTATTTATTGATATTGCTTCCGCACCAGCTACTGAATATCTCAGAGGTGATGGTACATGGCAAACTATTATTCCACCACCAGCCGATCCATTATCGGGATCAGATATTGGTTCCCGCGTACAAGCATATGACGCAGACCTTACCGTATTAGGCGGACTAACATCTGCTGCAGATAAAGGTATTCAATTCACTGGAAGTGGTACTGCTGGAACATTTGACCTAACTGTTGCGGGTAGAGCTCTTCTTGATGATGCTGATGCTTCTGCTCAAAGAACTACTCTTGGACTTGTAATAGGAACTAATGTTCAGGCATATGACGCAGATATTACCGCACTTGCTGGACTAACATCAGCTGCCGATAAAGGTATTCAGTTTACTGGTAGTGGTTCAGCAGAAACATATGATCTTACTACAGCAGGTAAAGCTCTTCTTGATGATGCTGATGCCTCTGCTCAAAGAACTACTCTTGGACTTGTAATAGGAACTGATGTACAAGCCTATAATCCGGCAATTGCGACTACAGGTAAATCTATAGCGATGGCGATTGTATTCGGTGGATAAAATGTCTTACTCACGTTGGTCAACTTCTAAGTTCTACACATATTGGAATTCTACCAGTGTGTATGACAAGGAAGATGAAATTTTTATGTGTCATACTGACATTCAGAGATACTATGGATTTACTTATGCTGAATGTAAGGTTTTTATCGAAAACTTTGTTAGGATCAAGGGAAAAATCAATGAAATCAACGATGATGAAGAGGCTATTGAATTACAGGGTTATATTAAACAATTTATTAAATCCGTAGATACAGAATATGACAAAATTTAAGGAACATTCAGAAAATGAAAACCTTTAAAGAATATAGTTTCGACGATAAACTTGACAAAGCAGTTAGTGATGAAATCATAAAACGAAAATTCGCAAGATTTCCAATAAATGCTACTGATGACATAGGAATGAGACTACCACCTAACAAACCAGCATTCACATTTCCTTCCCCAAATAGTGATATGAAGATTCAAGTGTTTCTTAGAAAGATGACTCCAAGTAAAGGACAACCAAAAGGAATGATGGCATTTAATTATCAGTTCGAGGATAAGTAACGATGGGGTATAAACATGAATATAAACAAAACCATCAATGAATTTTGGCGTGATTGGGCAGCTCTAGTATATCTTTGGATTTGTTTGAGTGACTTCTTTATAGGGCCAGTTGTTTGGAATATGCAGATGGACTCATACTGTAATATGATGGTGTCTAAGGGATTAGTTTGTGATGCAACCCGCTGGGTGCCATTGACTCTTGCAGGAGGTGCAATGTTTCATTTATCATTTGGGGCTATTTTAGGTGCGACCGCTTGGAAGAAGGGTGATAAAGATGAAAATCAAGATAAAGAAATTGGAGAACTTCATGCAGACCTTGAAGCACTTAAAGAAACTATCAAGACACACATTGTTAGTGGGGATCATTCTACTACTTAGTGGATGTGCAAAGAACATAGTAGACAAAAATAATGATTTGGGTAGTGGTGATAAATCAACTCTACCAGTTACAATAGAATCACTCATTGAACACGCAGAGTATTCTGCTGCAATTTATGAGAATGGTTCAACTGATGAGATTGTATTTGAGGTAAAACAGAATAATGGTATTACGATTATCACTGTTAGGGGCACTGCAAACGAGAATAATGTTCTTGCTGATTTGGATGCAAGACTGATAAAAGATGACGTATTGGGAATATATCTACATAAAGGATTTAAAGATGCGTCAACTTATGTTATGCAATCCATAGACAATACTTTTGTAAACAATGTAAAACTCTACACACTAGAACATACCGTTTATATCACAGGCCACAGTTTAGGCGGCGCGATAGCACAAATAGTAGGTATGTGGTTACACAAAAGGGGTCACAATGTTCAAGTTTTTTCTTACGGATCACCAAAAGTCAGTAATGAAGTTCTTGTTTCAGGACAACCCGTACATTGGCGCGTATCTAATCCTGTCGATCCTGTGCCTTTTACTCCTATTGTGCCTTATGCTCATACAGGCTTATTCATAGACCCTAGAACTGGAGCATGGGGTCCAGATAATGACAATGGATTGATAAGTAAAACCGATGGATTGGACCATGCGATTGCGAAATATGTAGAAAAGTTGAAAGCATTAAAGTAAGATATAAATATAAAGATGTTGGAAACACAAATTAAAAAATGCTGGAGTTAGACAGGGAGTTACCAAAGCACAACGAGAAGGAAATATAATGAATGAATTATTTAATACTGCAGAATGGATAATGTTAGGATTAGTCCTATTCTCTTCATTCTGGATATTTCTATTTAATTATAGACAAGATCACAAAGAAAAGTATAATGGTCATTGGCCGTTAATTGCACTTGATCTGCTTATTAATATGGGAATGTCTGTAACTGGATACATGTTAATTTTAATTGTATTCACTAATGTTGACCAACTTCAACCCTATAAAGATTATCACTTTCCTATTGGATATCTTTTTGGACTCACTTCTAATGTGAGTATTCCAATTGTTCTTAAGTGGTTTGGTCAACAGATTACCAAAAAATTAAATGAAGTGGGGAAGGGGAAATAGATTATGGCTGAGCAAGAAAAACAACAAGCAAATGGAAAAGACCAAAAAATACTACAACATGATATTGAAGAAATAGATAAAAAGGTTGAAGAAGTTCAAGTATTAGAAAATATGATTAAAGACCAAACAGTTGCTAGTAAATCTTTCATCTATGTTATTATCGCACTTCTTGTATATTTAATCTTTATGGTTATACCTGACATAGATAAAAAAGTTACATTTATGGAAAAGGATCTTAATTCCATTCTAGTACAGTCAGAACGATACAAAAAATCAACCAGAGTATTTGCGAAAGATAATCAATGTGCAGAGTGTCATCTAAGTCCCGATTATCTACTCCACAACCTCTTAAAGAAATATCCAAGTTTTTCTGATGTTAAATCTTTCATGTCGGTTGGACATCAACGATATTATACTATGGCGACACCAATGCCAGATGCTGAATTATTAGAAGTATATCGGGCGTTACAATGATATTCATGGGAAAAGCTTTTGCTTGTTTGGTATGGTTGTTTTGGATAATGGTTGTAGATAATACAGCTATTGGTCAGGAGGACAATACTACCATCACGCTAGAATACAATCCTTCCTACAGTAGTACATTTAATAGAGTGATGAAAAGAGGAGTTGTTATTTGTGGAACTAATGATGAGTTTCCAGGCTTCTCACAGGAGACATGGAGTAATGAATATGGTACAAAATGGATAGGGTTTGATGTTGATATGTGTCGTGTTGTTGCAACTGCCTTGTTTGGTGATGCAACTGCTATAGAATTCGTTGTAGTTAATGGTAAAACACGATTTGAATTTTTGATAGATGGTACTATTGACATCCTTTCAGCCGCAACAACCTATACATTCACTAGAAACGTACTCAAAAAACTTGAGTTTGCGCCCACCACATACTATGATGGTCAAGGATTTATTGTAAGAAAAACACTTGGTGTATCTTCAGCAAAACAATTAGAAGGGGCAAAGATTTGTTTTAGTTCTACTGGAACTGGTGCAAAGAACATTGCAGACTTCTTTGCGACTCATGGCATAAATTACATTCCTGTTCCTGTACCACCAGACAAAGAAGCAAAACAAATGTACATTGATGGTGGATGTGATATGTACGGAACGGACAGATCTGGCCTAGCATCTAATAGATTAGGTTTCAAAGATCCCAATAGACACATGATACTTCCAGAGATAATATCCAAAGAACCTCTAGGACCAGTCGTTAGATATGGGGATCAACAATGGTCTGACATAGTAAGATGGTCAATATATGTTTTGTTTATTGCAGAAGAGATGGGTATCAACTCAAAAAACATTGACACTTTCAAGAACAATATAGATCCCAACATCCAAAGATTTATGGGTGAGAAGAATGGTTTAGATCATCCTAATCTTGGTGCAAAATTGGGGTTGCCTGCTACTTGGTCGTATGATATAATAAAACAAGTTGGTAACTATAAAGAAATATTTGACCGTAATATCACAAAGAAGTTAGGACTAAAACGAGGTCTTAATAAATTATACAATAAAGGTGGACTATTGTATGCACCGCCCTTGAAGTAATGGGTAAGAATATATTCAATAACGTTCCAGAAGATAGAACCGCAGTAGATAACATTTTCAGATTGAATGTTACCAATCAGATGCGGTTGAATATAATGGCTGATCAAAAGGCCAACATAATGATTACAGTTTCAGCGATTGTGTTTTCAGTTACAGTTGCAGAATTAGACAATCCTGTAATGAAATATCCATTGATGTTCTTTGCGGTTTGCTGTATTTTATCATTATTGTGTGCGATAGTAGCGATAATACCAAACACCAACTATCCAAAAGATGAAGATGGAAATTTAGATAGAACATCACCGCATTTCAAACCACTTTATTTTGGTCATTTTTCTCATATGGATGTGGAAGAATATAAAGAAAATTATGCTGATACGCTACGAACCGATGACACAATATATGATGCATTAGCTAATGAAATGTATACTAGCGGTAAGACTCTCGCACTTGTTAAGTATAGGTGGATACGTTGGTCTTATTCAGCATTCCTTGTTGGTATGTTTGGTGCAATGGTGATATTCCTTTTTGAATTACCTATCTTTACTGGTGTATTTGAAGTAGTTGATAATCAGTTTGGTTGGAATGGAATTGTTTGGCAGAATTTTAGAGAAGGATTTTGTCAATTAAGTGTGGTATGTAGAGATAGTAATTTATAAATAGTTTAAACATTAGAGGATTAAAATGGCAGAAGAAGAGTTAGTAGATTTTGGGTTTTCCGCCGTTACGGCGGATGAATACGATAGAGACAATACCGATGGGGAAAACACAGGGAGTGGAGGATCTGCTAGTCCAGACGCATTAGCATCAATGGACGCTAAGATAGAACAGATCATGTCCGCCTTAGCCGCACAGAAAGATTTACCAAGTCCTGATTTTGGAGCTAGTGTAAGTGCGGGCAATGAAACTCTTAGTGAAAAATTAAATGAAGTCGAATTGAAGATCGACAAAATTTTATCCTTAGAACAAGATGAAGAACGTGCACAAACAACAGCAGATATTCTTTCTCAGTTGAATGATGCTACAGGTGAATCACGTACATCATCTAAGAAGACAGGAGAAGTAGTAGGAAAACAAGATGAGATCATGAAGTTCTTGGAGAG
>Ga0233433_10001032_pt1 | contig 28012 bp, 22 predicted proteins | sample SI_122_August201_5_FD_179868 | JGI IMG/M metagenome (GOLD analysis project Ga0233433, IMG submission 179868) | Seawater microbial communities from Saanich Inlet, British Columbia, Canada - SI_122_August2016_100_MG | ecosystem: Environmental > Aquatic > Marine > Inlet | place: Canada: British...
CATGGTGATCGGTTCGAGTTCGGTGCACGCCGTCGATGGACTCTATAGTTTCTATAATGAAAAAGAGACGTTCTACCACGCGCTCGCCGAACGAAACTTCGACGCGATCAGCGAATGGCCCGAGCGTATATCGGCCACCGTGCCAGCACACGCGATCAACGACTACGGACGCGAAAAAGCCCATGTCGAAGAATGGACGAAACGCATCGCCAAACAGGGCCATAGCGCCGTCTCTATCCGTTGGGGCGGCATCAACGCGCAAAACGCAGTCATGGTGCCCGAGCGCGGGTATTTTTCTGTCTGGTGCCATCAGGAAGATGCAGCCCGATTGGTCCACCGCTGTTTCGAGGCCCATTTAAACAACACCCTGCCCAGCGGCGCGCACTACTTCGCCATCTCGGACAATACCTACAATATCTTCGACATCGAAACCCCGCGCACCGAAGTTGGCTATGACCCGGTGCACAACGCCGAAACCTATTACGAATAATCAGCTGACGCGAAAATCGGGAATGGCCACCGGCATACCGCCTTGTTGCGCCGAAAGATGCGCGCATAGCCCCGGCGCGCTAAAATCTAACGAGCGATAAATATCGATCGGCGGTTGCTGCCCGGCGATCAACGCCCGTATAAAATCGTCGACCATATAATACTCCGACGTGCCGTGGCCACCAGCCAACGCCTCAGCAGGCGCGTTGGGGTCGGAAACCTCTGCCGTGATCGCTGCCGGTTTCTCGTCGCCGGCGCGAAATATTTTCGCCTCTTCCCACGGCACACGGCTGTTCTCCAGCGAGCCTTGTGTTCCATAAAAAACCTGCCAGTGCATCGCCGGCTCCCGCGTTAGCGTAAAACCGCACAGTATCTTGATCACCCGTCCACCCGCCGTCTGGAACAGCCCCACCTCCATATCGGTCGAGCCAATCTCCGGTTCGCTATGGCTGCCCGTCGCCATACCCACCACCGACACACAGCGATCATCCAGTATATCCAACACCGGCCCCAAGCTATGCGTGCAATAGTGGATCGGCGGCATCGACGCCCGCCAGGTCAACTCACCGGCCGCATCGCGCATTAAAGTGCGACAATCGTGTATATACTCCGCCTCGGCGTAGAATACGTCACCGATCTCGCCGGCCTGTATGCGCTCTTTCCACACCTGCAAATAATGGAAGTAGTTCATATTCTCAGCCATCATATAGGTCCGCCCCGTCCGCCTTACAGTTGCCGCCAGCGCCGCGCACTCGTCCAGGGTCCGGGCGGCCGGTACCTCGCTCAACACGTGCGCTCCCGCCTCCATCGCCGCAATCGACTGGCCGGCGTGCAAAGGCACCGGGGTCGCAACGACGACCACGTCGAGATCCGCCACCAACATTTCTGCAAAATCTGCATAACCCGCCTCGATGCCGAACTCAGCGGACGCCTTTTGCCGAAGCTCGGCCGCTTGATCGCATACCGCGACGACTTCTGCGTCGCGGTGGTTGTGGAAGGTATGCAACAATCCCCAACCTCGTCTGAGTCCGGCTACCCCTACTTTTAACATGGTTTTTCCTCTCCTGATGGTAAGATCATTTTCTGGACACACTATATAGATCCCCCGCGCCACGACAAATACAGCGCGGTGAGTAGGACGATACCCCGCCTTGTGAGGATTCGCACTCCGCTTGACAATGGCTAAGCAATATGCAATTATGAACACATCAAGTAGATATACGCTACTGCGAATTTTTCTTCGTCTATTGGGAAAATATTCCTATTTGAAGCAAGCCGAGGAGGAGGTAAAGGAATTTGTCCTGATAAATTTATCCCAGCGTGTGCGCGCCTTCATTGAAGGTAGGATGAAAGCTTCGGGATCGATAGTTACTGAGGGAATAGAAAGCGTTCAAAAGAAGATTTTAGAAATAACGACAATAGAAGCAGAAAAGGTCGTAGAGAAGGTAAGAAGCGCCATTGCAACAGTGAGAGAGCAAATAATACAGATTTATCAATCAGAACAGTGAACCGCACCATGTGTGATATTTATCGGCTTTGTTGCATGAATCGATTTGGTCCCATGCCGGTTGCTTATTTCGTTTTGGCCCCTTGTTCATAACCGCGTCGAAATCCTCCATAATTTCTTTAGGCTTTCTTCCTTCGTATTGGGCTTGGAAAAAAGCGGCTGATTCTAACTCACTGATTTCACGAGTAAAGGCATTAATGGCAAACTGATTCATAGAAACACCTTGATGATATGCCATTTTATCTATTCGATATTTTAAATATTTTGGGACTCGAATGGTCAATACATTATTCTGCTTAGTCACCATGATGTGTTCTCCATTGCTTAACAAATTCGCTCGGAGTTACGACGGCAAAACCACCGAATGTTGATTCAGCCTTATGCTGGAAATCTCTGACATTATTCGTTACAATGAATTCACTATTACTGGCGAAAGCCAGATCCACAACCATGTTATCGCTTTCGTCCCTCAAATGAGAACGCATTAGGAAATGGATCTGCGCTGCTTTTGCGATATACGCAATAAACCGCAAAACCGTTTCTATTTCCTCGACCGTGAATTTTAGATCATGAAGTATTTTCAGGCGCAACAACACATCGCGATATTCCAAGAAAACGGGTACGGAGACGGCTTTTCTACTACGCTTTGTTTGACAAGTTGGAGGATATAGTGAGAAGCACCTCCTTGGCCTCTCAGTGCCTGATATAGGACATTTGTATCGGCGACAATACGCATATTTTATGATAGCATATATACTATCACTTGATAAGTAGGGAATTTAACGCCGTATAATAGCGCGTTGTGCGGGTTCGCACATCGGCTTTTATCCGCCGCCCTACGTTCTGTCCCTATGATGGCCCATACCACCATTACCCGCTAAGTTATACGGCACTCAAACCGCGAATTACTATATAGGGAATGATCTTATGCCCAACGGAGAATCGCCGCCAGACACCGCCCGCATGACCCCCGACGAAATCGATCATTGGGAAACTAACGGGTATTTCATGCGCGAAAACGTATTCTCACACGAGGAGAACGACCAGTTGCGGCAAGTGGCCGAAGAGATCGCCGTCGGCAAGCGCAAGATGCCGATCGCCCATATCGACCAGAACGCCCAGGTCCGCGACGGCAAGGACAAGCGCTCCGGCATCTACGCCATGCACAAAATTCACCACCCCAGCTGTTATATTCCAGAGTTCCTTGAGCGCGTGCGCGATATCCGTCTGACCGACTCGCTGGTCGACATACTCGGCCCGGACATACTCGGCATCAATAACCTCTTCATCTGGAAAGCGCCCGAAATCGGCCTGGGCTTCCCCTGGCACCAGGACAAGTTTTATTTTGGCAAAAGGTTTAAGACCGCAACAACGGTCGGCACCTGGACCGCTATTGACCCGGCCGATCGCGAAAATGGCTGCCTCTATGTCATTCCCGGCAGCCATAAGCAAGATATTTCCGTGCACGACGACCTCGAAGGCTCGCAGCAACAAGAATTCAAACTGGCCCGCGACGCCCGCGACGAAGATGGCATCGCCATAGAAGCACCACCCGGCGCGGTCATCTGGTTCCACTCCCACCTGTTGCACAAGAGCACCGACAACCACAGCCAGCGATTCAGGCGTAGCTATGTGTCACATTATTTAAGCGCGCAAGCTGAATGGACAAATCCGGAAAAACCGGGCAGGGGCCAACCGATCATGTGGATCAGAGGGCAGACCTTTGCCGGTAAAGTCCAGCAGGTCGAACGAGAGCTATTGCCCGTCACGGATTAAAACCGGTGTATTCAAGCTTAATGCACCCTCTGCAGCATGCCGAACGGTGCTTCATATAGGCGGATCAGCATCACCCTAAACAGGAATTTTGACTTGCAAACCTTCACGCTCTGGCAACTGCCGTCGCAGACGGGCATCCAGATGAACAGCTATATCCTGCGCACCGCGCACGGCGAGGTCATCGCCATCGACGGCGGCTTTACGGAGGACGCCGGCTATTTGAAGGGTTTTCTCGCCGCCCTCGGCAACCACGTCACCGCCTGGTTTATAACCCACCAGCACATCGACCATATCGACGCGCTGACCGAGATCCTACAAAGCCCAGGGGATCTGCAAATAGACCAGATCTACGCCTCATTGAACCCGGCCGAGTGGGTCGAAGCCCACGAGCCGAACGCTGTGGAAAATACGATTCGGTTCAGCGAGGCCATGGCGACCGCCGGGCGCGAGGTGACCGAACTCGAACTCGGCCAGGAGCTTTCCTTCAATGGCTTGCATTTCGAGGTGCTGGGCATCAAAAACGAGGAAATCACCGTCAACGCAATCAACAACTCAAGTGTGGTGATGCGTCTGCGGGACGAGACGCGGTCCGTGCTCTTTGCCGCCGACCTAGGAGCGGAAGCCGGGCGAAAATTCTTGGCAGGTCCGTACGCGAACCGTCTCAAGTCCGACTATGTGCAGATGGCCCACCACGGCCAAAATGGTGCCGAGCGGGCATTTTACGAGGCCGTCGCAGCCCGCTACTGCATTTGGCCCACGCCGCTGTGGCTGTGGGACAACGACAATGGTGGAGGCAAGGGATCCGGCCCCTGGAAGACGCTGGAGGTGCGCGCCTGGATGGAGGAGTTGCGCATCGAACGGCACTACTGCCTATTCGATGGGCTACAGGAAATCGACTAATAGACATCGCTATACAACTCGCATAACTGCCCGAATGCGGCAGGCGACAGTTATGCAGGGTGACGTAGGAGCAATACTACGGGACAAAAAAAGAGGTATGCATTGCGACAAAATGAGACCACCGGCCAGCCCGACGCAATTCCGACAAAAAAACTGTTGGCCGATTTTCGCAACCGCGCTCCGGCGCCGGATCAGGGCGAACTCCTGCACTTTGGCGGCGTCGGCGACCGCGATGTCTACAATATCACCGCGCCTTTTTCTTTCGATGGCAAAACCTTTATCGCCGGGCGCGTCGAGGCGCGCGACACAGAATCCGCTGAAACCGTGTTCTTTGCACGGCAAGCCGACGGCATCTGGCGACCCCACCCGAACGCGCCGACCTTCGCCAAACTGCAGGATCCCTGTATAACTTCTATCAGTGGCGAACTGGTTATCGGCGGTGTCGAATTCCCCGTAGAATTGCCCGGTCGTGACGCACCCGGCTGGCGCATGAGCTTTTACCGCGGCACGAATTTCGAGACGCTGCGCCCCTTGCTGCAAGGCCCCGACCATATGAAAGACATCCGCCTCGTCGAGTTGGCCAACGGGCGTGTCGGTGTATGCTCCCGTCCACAAGGAACGCTCGGAGGCCGCGGGCAAATCGGCTTCGCGACGGTAGACAGCCTCGATGAACTCACGGCGACGGCCATCGACGCGGCACCTCTATTGGCCGGCCAGTTTCTGTCCGAAGAATGGGGCGGTGCCAATGAACTGCACTTGCTTGCCGACGGGCGTCTCGGTGTGCTCGGCCATATCGCCTGGATGCAAGGTAGTGGCCTCAAGGAAGAAAAGCATTATTACCCCATGACCTTTATCTTAGATCCCTCAAACAACGAGCACTCGCCCCTGCAGATTATCGCCAGCCGCAATGATTTCCCGGATACAGCGCCCAAACGGCCCGGCCTGCGCGATGTTATCTTTTCCGGCGGACTTCTGCGCGAAAGCGGCGAAACCTGGCTCTACGCGGGCTTAGGCGATGCCGCCGCCGGCCGCGTCCACATCGTCGATCCTTTTTCGCAGTATTGATTACTTCACATTGACATCGCTCCAGGACCACTGTCTACCCTCTAACATTCGATAAGATTGCAGAATCTGTAATCGCCGAATCATGGCACCCACCGTTTGGGGGATTTATGCCCAGCCGGGAGATTCCTATCCAGACCGTTAAAAATCACCCATCTTGAACTGTCTCCCTCCCGCAACATTCACTACATTATCCCCAACAAACACCAACAGGAGACCGACATAACAATGAACGACACGGAAAAATTCCTCTTCGACCTTAACGGCTACCTAAAAGTCCCCGCCCTTCTCAACGACGACGAAGTAAAAGCCCTCAACGCCGCCTTTGACGCCAACGACGACCAACGCGGCGAAGACGGCAACCACAACCCCGGTGACGGCGACGCACTAAAGGGCAAGCGCCGCGGCATGTTCCACGGCATGCTCGAATGGGAGCAGCCCCACAGCCTGCCCTTCCGCGCACTACTCGCCCATAGAAAGATCGTCCCCTACCTCGACACTCTACTGGGCCGCGGTTGGAAAATGGATCACTCGCCCTTTATGCTTTGCGGCGACAAAGGATCCGAAGGCCTGATCCTGCACGGTTCGACCGCCCGCCATTTCAACGGCTCGCAACACTATACTTACGGCAACGATCAGATGCGCTGCGGCATGATCGTCTGCTCGTTCCAACTCGCAGACGTCAACGAGGGCGACGGCGGCTTCTGCTGTATCCCGGGCAGTCACAAGGCCAACTTCCCGCTGCCCAAAGACATCCGCAACTGGGAAGCGCACCAAGAAATAGTCTACAACATCCCCTGTAATGCCGGTGACATGGTCATATTCAACGAAGCTACCCTGCACGGCACCCTGCCCTGGCAAGGCGAACGCGAACGACGATCACTGCTCTACCGCTACTCGCCCAAATTCCTGCATTTTGCCGGAGGGACCTACGAGACGAGCCAACCCGCATGGGTCAGCGAACTGACCGAAGCGCAACAAGCCGTCTTGGAGCCACCCTATCTTTACGATAGGCCCTTGATTGAAGAAGACGGTGAGACCGTGGTACGGCCCCGCGTCGGTTAACCTTGCCCTCGGGAAAAAACCACCTCAAAGCCGAAATCGCCGCCCTCGCCGCGATCATCGCAATCATCACCGGTGCCAACTTTGCTTTTGAATTAGCCCACTGGGAAGACGAGTTCCAACCCCTGGCGCTCGTCTTTTCCGCCGCCTATCTGTTCTCGGCTCTATTGCTCTCGCCGGACCTCGACCTCGCCCGCTCCGACCCGCACAACCGCTGGGGCTACCTGCGCGTCTGCTGGATCCCCTACGCCAAACTCTTCCGCCACCGCGGGCTCTCGCACAACCCCCTTATCGGTCCCTTGAGCCGCTTGCTCTACCTAGGAGGATGGGCCGCATCAATCTTAGCCGGCCTGCACTACATATTTGCGGTTGAGATGAATTTTTTACGCGATGGGTGGGATGACTTACACGCCGCACCACTGTCGGCTCTGTCGTTGGGGCTAATCCTGCCCAACGAAATCCACATTCTATTGGACAGGGCCTATAGCGACCCCCGTTAACGTTATCAGTCGCCGAGCACACCGCGCACCGCGGCAAACCCGGCGAGCGTGAAAGGCTTGCCAATAAAATCCGCTGCGGGTTATTCCGACATCAGCACACCCTCCCCATACCCCGACAGCGTTCCACATAAACGGTCCACCTAAAGACATGCACTTCTCCTCCACAGCGCAGATCCGGTTTTGCTATACTCAAAATCAATCGTCATAATTCCCAAGAATAACACTTTATTGCACCATAAAAAAAACCGCGAATTCCGAAGAATTCGCGGCCACTACATCTAATTTGCGCAACCTTAACCGGCCTTGACGATTGCCTCCATCAGCCCCTTCATATACCCCACCGCCATCAAGCGGCCCTGCAACGCGTAGCCCGGGTGATCGTTACCTTCGCCCTCCATCGTTGGGGCATGGTCCGGACGCATCGGCCCCGAAAAACCCGATTCGATATAGGCTTTCATCGCCTCATACATATCCGTTTCGCCCTCCTCGTCGTGGAAAGTCTCCGAGAAATGGTCTGCGCTGCCGCCCTTATTGATATTGCGATAATGGGCAAAATGCATCTTGCCCGTACCGGCAAAGTGACGAATCCACTTGGGCACGTCGATGTTCATCTCGGTGAAACAGCCCTGGCAGAAAGTTAGACCATTGGCCGGCGAATCGACCAAATCGAGCATGCGCTGGAAATTTTCCGGACTGGTCATAATGCGGCCGATGCCGCGGATCGGCGAACGCGGAGGATCATCGGGGTGCATCGCCAACTTGACGCCCGCTTCCTCCGCCACCGGTACCACCGCCTTGAGGAAATATTCGAGGCTGTCCCAAAGCTGGTCCTCGGGCACATTGCCCAACCGCGTCGGCCCACCGCGCTCGAAATCCTCGTGTCGATAGGTCGTCACCACCGCGCCACCTCTGGCCGGCGTCGAGAAATCGGTGCGCAACCAGCCGAAGCCGACCATCCAGTTATAACAGAGAATAGGCACGCCGGCGCGCCCCATGTTGCGGATCGATTCGCAGTAATTTTCGATATCCTCATCGCGGCCGTCTTGCCCTAGCTTAACCCGCTCGGGCACTGGAACACCCTCATAGACCGAAAGTTTGAGTCCGTAGCTTTCGATTTCCTTGCGTTGCGCGAGCATGCCTTCGAAGGCCCAGATATCGCCCTGGCGGTTGCGCCGCCCTTCGGCGGGCAGACTGGTGACGACATGCGTTGCCCCCATTTGCGCCATATAGCGCAGACGCTCAGGGGTCGCGGGGGTTAAAAAACCGATGCCGATGGGATATTTACTCATCTATTTCCTCCGTCAATTATAACGCAATAAATTATATGGGATTATTTGCATGTCGGTGCCGAGTATCTAAAAAAGGCGGGCGCGGTCAAAACTTCAGCCCGAAACTGGCCCCGAACTTGAAGTCTTGCTTTTCGACACCCAAGGGCGGCTCCGAGTCAATGCGAAAATCCAATGAGGTCGTCTGATGCAAAGGTCCGATGATCGGCGTACTCAACTCGGCGGTGCCCAGTAGCCGTATGTCGCCGGGGTCACTTAGGGCGGTTTGCACATAAGCCGTCGTCGCGAAGCCAATCCTGCCGTCAAAGGAAAGATTGATATAATTGCTCCACCGCGCCAACTCGGTCGAAGCGGCATGCCGATCCGCAGGCAGCAGATCCATTTTTTCGCGCTCCCACATCAACGCGCTGCCGAAGGAAAGAGTGGAATGCTCCGTCTCATAAGCATTAAACCGCAAGCCCGCGCCGGCGAGCATGCGATTGTCGAGCCGACGCGGCTTGGCGTAGTCACCCTGGGCGAATATTTCGGGTTGGTAGCGCGCGTCTGCGAAAATGGTCCACCGCAAATGCAACACGCCGCTATTGGCGAAACGCTTGCCACCGAGAAAACCGACCCCCCCTTTAAACACCCCAAGAAAGACGCCTCTGGTGGTGTTGACGGTGAGATTACCCTCTCCTTCGCTATTGACTACGTCGACATTGCCCAGATCCGCGCTCAGCGAAAAACGAGCGCCGCCGGTAATGCCCCTCTTACCGCGATAATGCTCAATATTGACCTGGGCCTGCAAGGAACTGACAAGCAGCAAGACCAACAACGCCACGACCATTACAATCCTCCTGTCCTGGTATTTTTAGATCGGAGCAGGCGGCGGCTCACTCGCTCTTTAATAATTCTTTCGCCTCGGCTTCCTTGCGCGCCTCCTGCCAATCATAGTTCACTTCGCCTGCATAAAAGGCCTCGGGCGCGTCTATGGCCCAGAGCTGTTTGCGCATAAGCCAGTTCTGCGGATCGAGCCGCACCGCTTTCTTTAACCGCGCTATCGCCTCTTGCTTTTTTCCTTCCTGTAATAATGCGATAGCCACCTGGAAATGGTCATCAGCCTGCTTTTCGCCCGGGTTCATCGGCTGCGGCAGACCGCCGCCAGGCAGACCGCACCAGCGCTTCGCTATCCCATCCGTCTCGGCCCATTCTTTCAAGTCGGCGAGGAATTCAGCGTCTTGAATATTAACGCTGCCCACCGGTCGCACCAACCGTCCGGTTTCATCGACGGCAATGCCCACGGGTACATATTTGAGATTGTAGGCCTTGCCGATAAAATTGTATTGGTCCAAAAGCGCCCGATAGGTGCCCCCCGCTTTTTCGACCCAGGGGCGGGCCAATTCGGCGCCCTGCGCGTCCTGGGCAATCACCACGACCTCGACCGCTTCACCGTGCTCCGCATAGAAAGACTGCCAGCCTGGCAGTTGCCCCCGGCACCCTCACCACGAGGCCCACATATAAAAGAAGGTTTTTCTGCCGCGAAAAGACGCCGAGGAGACCAACGCGCCACTGAAGAGATCGGGCAACTCAAACACCGGCGGCACCTGCCCGATACCCAACCCGCTCTCGTCTTGCCGCCCTTGCAACACCGACAACACCCCGCCCTCGACACTCCACCGCAAATCCAGCGGCGCGGCGCAAGCGTCGATACGCACAAAACGCACCTCGTGTAAAACCTGTACTTCCGACGCGGCGAGCAGAATACACAGATCGCCACGGCACATCGCCCACTGGCCGTCCACTTCTTTGCACTCGGCGGCGACGGCGCGGGCGAAAGCGTCGGCCGGCACCCAGACCACTTCGCCATCTTGGCGCGCGGCCGGCTGCAAGGCAAGCGAATAATTATCCAACTCTAATGCTAATACTTGCATCCTGCGACCCTCCTGCCCCTGCGCCGGTCGAGACCAGCTAAAAGCGTGGCGATACCCAATATGAAGCGCATATCCCCAATCTAGGCGCCCTCCATCCCGTGTCAAGATTTGACAGCAGACACCTCCACCGCTTAGCTAATATACCTATGATCGGCAAAATTCTTTATATCCTCGCCACGGCCGGCTGTGTATGCGCCGCCATCGAATTCTTTGCGCGCGACCGCTTCCCCGAATTCCTCAAGCAAGACGAATTCGCCGAACTGTCCTTTATCCGCCTGCTCAATTCCGGCGTAATATACCAGCCCGGTACAAGCAACTACGACCGGCGTTTCGGTTTTCTCAATAACCCCAATATCCGCGAAACCATCCGCACCGACGAATATGAATACACCGTCGAGACCAATTCCCTCGGTTTCCGCACCCACGAGATCACCGGCAAAACCGAAAGCCAACGCCGCCTGATGTTATTGGGCGACTCGATGTTCTTCGGCGTCGGCGTCGATTATCAGCAGACGATCCACGGCCTGCTCGAAAGTATGCGAGACTCACTGGCCGTCTATAACTACGCGATGCTCGGCCATAATACGGTACAGTCGCTGATTGCGGCGCGCGCCTTCGCCCCCGCCGTCGCGCCCGACCACATCTTCTGCGGCGTTTTTCTCGGCAACGACCTTATCTCCAACGCCCTCAACTACGCCGACCCTCAAAATCATATCGCCACCCACCTCGACCAAGTCACCGCAATGCAAACCCGCCTGCACACCGCGCTCGCCCCCTTCGCCTGGAGCACCGCCCTCAGAGCCGTGGCCTATTCGATCTACATACCCCGCCTCCGTTATCAGTTCGCGACCGAGCCCGATATGGTCGAAGCCACCTGTCGCCACCTCGCCGCCATCGACAGCACCGCCACGGCCGTCGGCAGTGCCTTCACCGCCGTACTGATCTATCCCAAGGACGCCGTCGCCGGTGGCCTCAAACAACAGTGGTCACAAAGCCGACAACCGGGCCGCCTCATCGCCGCCGACTGCCGCCGGCGCGGTATCGACGTTCTGGACCTGCTCGACCATATCGCCGGCGAAGACGATCGCCACCGCTATTATTACCCGCAAGACGGCCATTTCACACCCGCCGGCAACGCCCGCGTCGCACAATTAATCCACGAGCATTTCTCCCTGCGCTAAATTCGCGCATTGCTTTTCGCCGGTAATTCCCATATTCTTCCCCACCATGTCCTTGCATATACAAACCGACTTTCCCGGCGGCAATGCCTGCGCCATCGACGTGCGCCAGACGGCCGACCGCGATATTGTCTACTTCAGTGCCGATCCGCGCGGCGGCACCGAAGCGCTCTGGTTCTACTTCCGCGTGGTCGAATGCAGCGAACGCCCCGTCGAACTAGTGCTGAGTAATCTCGACACCTGTCTCGGCGGCGGCAGCGAGCAATGGGAAAATGTCCGCCCCGTTATCCGCGAAGCCGGCTCCACCTGGCAACATCTGCCCAACGCCCAGATCGACACGCTCGCCGACGGGCGCCGCCAAGCGGCCTGGACCGTTACGCCTCGCTACGATTCCTTTGAATGCGCGCTGTGTTTCCCCTATGGCCTCGGTGATTTAGAAATGACGCGCGCCTCCTGCGGCGACTACTGGCATCTCGATCTCATCGGCGTGACCTCCGGAGGCCAACCGCTACCGCGCTTGAGCAATACGCCAGCGGCAACCGAAGCCCCCGGCCTCTATCTCGTCGCTCGCCAACACGCGGGGGAAACACCGGGCTCTTGGGTCCTCGATGGTTTATTGCGGCGCGCGGCATCCGGCCTCGACCCGGCCGATTTGCTGATCTGGACAGTGCCCCTGGCCCATCTCGACGGAGTCGTCGCCGGAGCGTATGGCAAAGATCCCTTTCCCTGGGACCTAAACCGCGCCTGGACCAACCCACCAATGCGCCACGAGACCCGAGTCATAACAAGCGATCTGACCCGCTGGGCCCAGCAAGCCAAACCAGCGCTCGCCATCGACTTTCACGCCCCCTCACCGACCGAGGCCGAGGGGGCCTATTTCTTTCTCCCCCGCGAAGAACGCCCCAAGGCTTCCCGTACCGCAGCACAAAAAGCCGTCAAAGGCATCGCGCCCGCTTTGCCCAAGGCCCTTTTACACGTACAACCCACCCGTCAAGTCGCCTATCCCTCCCGCTGGGACGCCACCGCGACTCTCGACGCCCATATCTGGGATCAGTTCAAAATCCCCTGCCTCGCCTTAGAAATACCCTACACCTCCAGCCACCACACCTTGCTCACCCGCGATCAATACCGCCGCCTCGGTGCCACCTTGCTGGAAGGTATATGTGCGCATTTACAGGTCCCACTAGCTAGCTAAAGCCGATTTTCGTCCCTTTTATCCGCCCCACCTGCCCGCTAAACCCACAATATCATCGCCATATTGCGATTTATTATTTTATTTTTTCTTTATAAATTACTGTTATAAATATACTTAACACTATTTTGATATATTTTTTTCGATGGGAATTAAAGTCGCTAGTTAAAATGCCGATATCATATGAATAGGAGGTTTCTACTCATACTCCCCATGCGAATCGCAGCAACGATCGGACGGACCTTATGAGCCTTTTACACACCAACATTAGGCCAGTCCCTGACCATAGAAGCAACGACCAGAGATTCCACGCATATCGACGTGCACATCGGTGAAATGATCGACTCTTGTGCAAACACACGACGCCTAGGGAACGATTAAGACCCCCAACCCAGGGCTGAAGTCCATCTACAATGTGTGTCCCAAGGGGGAAGCCCCGGTCGGTTTATCTGGCCGGGGCTTCCTATATTTCACCAGTAGGCGATCGCCTCGGCGACTTCCCCAAGACGCTTGCCACCCCAAGTCACGTCGGCGAGCACCGGCAGCGAATGCGTCACGAAGACTGCGGGGAAACGCGCCCGCACCTCAACTTCCTGCGTCTGTCCGGCTTCTACCAAGAACGCCCTTTCCACACGATCAAGCGCTACCCCCGAAACCGAGCGAAAACGCAGACTGCAAGCCTCCTGCTCAGTCGAGTGGTTTTTGACATAGAGCCGGAAACAAACTTCATCTCCAGGACGAATACGAATTTTATAAGGCCGAAACTCAATCCAGTGCGGATCCATCGTCCTATCGGCGTGCGATGCGGTAGTGATATCAGTAAATAACGCCTGCCAACGATCCATCCACTCCGTCCAGCCCTGCATCTTTTCCGTATCGTATGCCTCACCACCGCCGTGTCCAGTGAGCAACCAATCCGGTCCGCGCTCATTTATCTTGCGCGGAATGCTACCATAAGCAGAAAGCGGCGTGCGGTTCTTGGGAATAAACGAATGGATATAGTCGCGCTCTTCGCGGAAACACAACCCCGAGATCGCATCGCCGATGGCTAAGAAATTGCGACCGTCGACTGCAAAAGAAATATGGTGGTCGTACCACGTCTGGCCGGGAAACTGTTCGATATAAAAGTCGATACCGCGCCAATGGAAGGGCTCACCGCGTTCAACTACCCGATCCACGGTCAACCCCTCAGGAACCATGCAAGGCATATCGAAGCGCTCAGGGTGTTCGAGCAGTTCTCTTAGATCCGATGCGGCGACCACCTTGCTGCCATAGCGCGCTTTAAGCATCGCATAACCGGCCAGGTGGTCGTCGTGAAAATGTGTCGGCAGAAAATATTCTACCGTCTCGACGCCGAGTTCGCTCTGCATCCGTGCTGTGAGATGATCGATAAAACGGTGTGGGTTAGCGGCGATCGGCGCGCCCGAGACATAGCCGCAATCGATCAATACGGCATGGCCTTCGTCATCTTTGACGATATACGTATTAGCCATCGAATTGACCACTTCGTAAACGTGTAGCGATAGTTCGCGAAATTCGGGCACAAAAGGCACATAGGGCCGCCCGTGAAAAAGTTTGTATATCTCGGCGAGCTTGGCGATCAATTCGTCGATGCGGGCTTCCGCCTTGGCAAAGGGCGCCCCGTGCCCTGGCAAGATCAGATCGACCTCTAGTGCAGCAATACGCGCCAAGCTTTCGAGTTGGTTTATGTGTCCCTGGAAATCCATGTACTTCCACTGCAGCCAGTAATACTCACCGAGTTTGCCAGGCGCGGCCATCAAATCGCCGCAGGCCAGGCACCGCTTCCCGTCGATTTCAAAGAGATAACCTACCTGTCCGAAGGTGTGCCCCGGCAATGGCACAACCTCAAAGCCCATTCCCTGCCATTCAATCGTCTCGTAGTCACGGGCAGGCTTGGCCTCACGCACATCTTGCAATGGCCCGAAACCCGGATAGTAGGCGGTGTAGTTGTCGTAGAGATAATGCCCGGCCCGTTGCATATCGGCCTCTGCGAGATAACGGCATTCGGCGGCAGGGATAAAGATCTCGGCCCCTTTCTGCTGCCAGTGCGAGACACCCGAGCACTGGTCGCGGTGAAAGTGGGTGAGCAATACACTCTCGACATTCACCACAGCAGTATTCACGCACAGATCGGTCCCGCAGTCGATCAATAGCATTTTGCCACCGGATTTTATCCCATAGACACTGCACGTATCCTCGATCCAGATTAAATTTTCTCCTAGCGTATCCACCAAATCCTCCTTTACACGACACTTTCGCCCGCAATAACCTATTTATTTTTTGACCTCTCTCCGCAAGCACCTAATTTAATATCTACTTACCCAGCATAGAAAGGAATAGTGCAATGCACACCATCTCCGCCACCGACCCGCGCCTGACCTGGAGTGGCACGATCTCGCTCGAATCGAACGCTAATTCCACTAAACCCTGGCGTATTCCACACCAAGACCAAGACATCTACTCGCCCGGCGTCAGCGAATTGGCCGGTCGCGCCGAGATGCCCTCGGGCGTACGCCTGCGCTTCGCTACTGCCGCGACCGAATTGACCGTCGTATGCGAAGCCTTCGCCGAAGACGGCAACTTCGACCTGGTAATCGACAATGAAATCATCGCCACTACCGCCTTTGTCGCCGGCGATAGCGAAGTCCGCTTCGCCGACCTGCCCGCCGGCGACAAAACGCTCGAGATCTGGCTCACCCCCGCTATGCCCGTCGCCGTGCGCCATATTGCCTTACCCGACGGCAGCGATATCGCCGCCAGCGAAGACACCCGTCTGAAATGGGTCACCTACGGCAGTTCAATCACCCATTGCCGCACCGCCGGCTCGCCCGCGACCACCTGGCCCGGCGTCGCCGCGCGCGGGCAGAACCTCAACCTCACCTCGCTCGGTTTCGGTGGTCAGTGCCACGCCGACCCACTCATAGCCCGACTAATCCGCGACCTGCCCGCCGACTTCCTCTCGGTCAAGATCGGCATCAATATCTACGGCGCCGCTAGCTTGAGCGCCCGCTCTTTCCGTCCAGCGGTCTTGGGCACCATCGCCACCATCCGCGACGGCCACCCCGACATTCCCCTAGCCGTCTGCTCCCCGATCTGGGGCCACGACCGCGAAACCACGCCCAATGCCATCGGTCTGACCTTGCAGCAGATGCGCGTCGAGGTGCAAGAAGCCGTCGAATCGTACAAGAAACGCGGCGACGACAAGCTCTATTATGTCGACGGACTCAAACTATTCGACGAAAGCCTCGCCGAATATTTGCCCGACAACCTACACCCGGACGCCAAGGGCTACCAGATCATGGGACAGAACTTTCTCAAGGAAGTCTTTGAAGTCCAGGGGGTGAAGATCGGCTGAACGGACCCGTAATAATCTTATCGAGGAGGCGCTGTTACAATCTCTAACGGCGGGTGCGTTGGCCAAGCGGAGGGGCGGATTGGATGAGTTCAGTACGCATCGACGAGATACCCAGGCGTTTTTTCAAAAACCCCTTATAAGATATATTGGCCGCAATATTCCAGATCCCGACAACAACAGCCGGCCCATTGTTAACCCTCCCTTTTAACTGGGCACTGTAAACTTATCCCAACGATCCGAATCTCTCTACTTCACATACAGGCACGATGAATACATCTCCGGGCAAATACCGAAAATTCCTCACCGCGTACCTGATGCCCCAGTGGCAACTGGCCCTGCTACTCGGCACCCTACTCTTCACCACCATCGGCCTCGAACTTTTCAGCCCTAGGATCCTCGCTCGTTTTATCGACGACGCCCGCGAAGGCGTCGCAATCGAAATCCTCAAAAACTCGGCCTTTCTCTATATCGGCATAGCCCTAGTCCGCCAAGTCGTCTCGGTTGCCGCCCGCTATCTGAGCGAGCGCGTCGGCTGGGCGGCGACCAACGCCTTGCGAGAAGATTTGACCCTGCACTGCCTGCGCCTCGATATGAGCTTCCACAACCAGAACACGCCCGGACAGCTCATCGAACGCATCGACGGCGACGTGGCCAACCTCGCCAATTTCTTCTCCGATTTCGTCTTCAGGATAGTCGGCAGCTTGATCCTGCTCTTCGGCGTGCTCGGCTTGCTCTATTGGGAGGATTGGCATATCGGCGCCGCATTGACCGTCTACGCCATAATCGGCATGGCCTGTCTGTTCAAAATGCGCTCAATCGCCGTGCCGCAGTGGAAAGCCGCGCGCCAAGCCAGTTCGGATCTTTTCGGCTTTCTCGAAGAACAACTCTCCGGCACCGAAGACCTCCGCTCGAGCGGCGCGACCGGCTATGCACTGCAACAATTCTACAAACACGCCGGCAACCGCCTCAAACAAGAACGCATCGCCGGCCTCAAAAGCATCTGGCTGCGCAACACCAATGCCTTCGTCAACGTACTCGGTTATATCATATCCCTGATATCCTGCTTCTACCTCTTCAATGACGGGGCCATTACCATCGGTAAAATCTACCTGGTCATCGCCTATACCGGCATGCTCTCCGGCCCGCTCAGGCGGTTGACCCGTCAGATGGAGGATTTGCAGAAGGCCAGCGCCAGTCTATCGCGCATCGAAGAGCTACAACTACTAGCCACCCGTGTACACGACGGGCCGGGCTACCCATTGCCCTCCGGTCCGATCGCGATAGAGTTTCGCGAGTTGACCTTCGGCTACAAAGAAGACGAGCCGGTCCTGCACGACCTGTCTTTTCGCCTCGAATCCGGCCGCATTCTCGGCCTCTTGGGCCGCACCGGCTCCGGCAAAACTACCGTCGCCCGACTGCTCTTCCGCCTCTATGACCCACAAAGCGGCGCGATCCATATTGGCGGCACCGATATTCGCCAAGCCAAGATCGCCGCTCTGCGCGACCAAGTCGGCATGGTCACCCAGAGCGTGCAGCTCTTCCGCGCCACCATCCGCGACAATCTGACCTTTTTTAACCCGGAAGTCGCCGACGACCACATCCTGCACGTCATTGAGGATATCGGCCTGCTGCCCTGGTACGAACAACAACCGCAGGGCCTCGACACACAACTACAAAGCGGCGGCCAGGGGCTCTCCGCCGGCCAAGCCCAACTATTGACCTTCGTCCGCGTCTTCCTCAAGGCCCCCGGGCTAGTCGTACTCGACGAGGCGACCTCGCGGCTCGACCCGGCCACTGAGGGGATGATCGAACGAGCAATCGACAAGCTCCTAGCCCGCTGCACCGCCATTATTATCGCTCACCGCTTAGCCACCGTACGGCGCGCCGACGACATCTTGATCCTCGACGAGGGCCGCGTGCACGAACACGGGCCTCGTCGCGATCTCGAGAAAGACCCCAATTCGCGCTTCTCCGAGCTCTTGCGCACTGGCCTGACCGAGGTGCTTTCTTGAAAACCTACGAGGTCATCTGGAACGCCATCCGCGTACAACCCTGGAACTGGTTTTTCAATCTAGTCGGGATCACTGTCCTCTATCTGAGTTTCCAGATACCCGCCCTGGTCCTGCGTGAATTCTTTAATCTGATCACCGGCGACGCCGAGGTCGACTTCGACTTCTGGACGCTGGTCGCCTTTATGGCCGCCTCCGCACTCGTGCGCATCGGCGGCGAACTCGGCATCGTGCTGACCAACGTGCCGATGATGTATAATATCGCCGCCTGGCTGCAAAAGAACATGTTTAACCGTATCCTGCACCGGCCCGGTGCCGCCGCCCTGCCCAATTCCTCGGGCGAGGCGATCAGCCGTTTCCGCGGCGATCCCGAACAGGTTTATATCTTCCCGCTGTGGATTAACGACGTCATCGGCTCCGTCGTCTATTCAAGTATCGCCTTAGTGATCATGCTCGGCATCGCGCCCAAAATCACCTTGGTCGCCTGCATCCCCGTGGTCTTCGTCGTGCTGCTGACCACTGCCATGACCCGCCACATCTCCCATTACCGGCGCCTGAGCCGCGAGGCCACTGGCGCGGTGACCGGCTTTATCGGCGAGACCTTCGGCGCTGTGCAGGGCATCAAAGTCGCCAACGCCGAAAAAACTATACTCGGCCGCTTCCGCACCCTCAACCACGAACGCTCTCAGACTGCGCTCAAGGACCATCTCTTTGACGAATTGCGCGAAGCCGTCTACTCCAATGCCGTCGCGCTGGGCACCGGTATTATCCTGATCATGGCCGCCACTGCCATCCGCGAAGAGCGCTTCACCATCGGCGACTTCGCGCTCTTCGTCTATTATCTCGAATTCCTCACCGAGATGACCTGGATGCTCGGTTACATAATCGCCAAATACGAGCAAACCGGCATTTCAGTCGACCGCATGGTGACCTTGCTGCAAGGCGGCTCGCCGCGCCAACTGATCGAGCGCGGACCAATTTACCTGGCCGGACAGTTGCCCGAGATTCCCTATATCGCCAAGGGCCGCGAGCACCATCTCGAAGAATTGCGCGTCACGGGGCTCACCCACCAATTCGCCGATTCCACCCATGGCATACAAGACGTCGATTTCGCCTTCGAACGCGGCACCTTTAACGTCGTCACCGGCCGTATCGGCTCGGGCAAAACGACCCTTTTGCGCACGCTGCAGGGATTGCTGACCCCGCAAAGCGGCACCATCCACTGGAACGAAAAGATCGTCGATGACCCCGCCTCCTTCTTCGTGCCGCCGCGATCGGCCTATACCTCGCAGATCCCCTGGCTGTTCTCCGCCCCGTTGCGCGAGAATCTCTTAATGGGCATGCCCGAATCCGAGACCGATCTCGAAGCGGCCATTCACGCCGCGGTCTTAGAAAAGGATCTCGTCGATTTTGACGACGGCCTCGACACTTTGGTCGGCCCCAAGGGGGTGCGCCTGTCAGGCGGGCAGATCCAGCGCACCGCCGCCGCTCGGATGTTCGTGCGCGACCCCGAACTCTATATCTTCGACGACCTATCCTCCGCCCTTGACGTCGACACCGAAAAAACACTCTGGGAGCGCCTTTTCGCGCAGCGCCAAGCCACCTGCCTCGTCGTCTCGCACCGCCGCCCGGCCCTGCGTCGCGCCGACCAGATCGTGGTGCTCAAGGACGGCCGCATTGAAGACCGGGGTTCGCTCGACGAATTGCTTGAACGGTGCGAGGAGATGCAGCGATTGTGGAAGGGGGATTGGGGTGATGAAACGTCTGATGCCGAGTAGAGCACGTGCATCTCACGTTGTGGGTCGGGCGGCACGACCCACAGCGCTCGCTTACTCGCCGCCGCCTATCTCTCCACGATCCAGCCGACACATCTGTCCGGGGCAAGCTTGCCGGGGACGAAACAAGTAAGCTCCCCGATGAAGCGCGGTCGCCTCATGGCATGGTAGGAGCAGGTCGCTATAGTTCGACCTCAACACTTAATCGCTACTGCACGCCCCTTCTTCGAACTTTCGATTGCGCCAAAAACCATCGCCAGGCTCTTGATATTGTCGGTGCAGACCGTCTCCGGCGTCCCGCCTTTGCGCACGCAGTGGATAAACTCGTCGATCAGCCCCGCATGCCCGCCGACCCGATCCTTTTTGGCCAGCGCCGGCACCTTCAACTCCCGCATGTCCGACATAAAGCTGCCGCTTTTTTTGACGCTGGCGGCACGGATATCCTCGCCGCCATCCCATTTCGCCGTGCCCTTGGTGCCAACGACGCGCCAATCGCTCTCCCAACTCGTGCTCAAACCCTCGGCACACCAACTTCCGCGATAAGTAAAAATAATCCCGTCGGTCATCTCAAAAACGCAGATCGCCGAGGCGTCGTGCTCGTACCATGAGCCCTGGGGATTCCACTCGCGGGCATAGACCGATACTGGGTCGGCGCCGGTCAGCAGACGGGCCTGGTCGAATGTGTGGATCGCCATATCCAGTAGCAACACGTGCTCCATATGGTCGCGGAAACCACCGAAGTGCGCGCCGATGTAAAAGTCGCAATTGACCGTGGTGATCTCGCCGATAGCGCCTTTGTGCAACAACTTGCTCATCCGGCGGATGGCGGGGTTGTAACGGCGATTTTGGATCACCGCGTAAATCTTGCCGGCCTTTTCCGCCGCGCGCAATGCCCGGCGCGCCTTGGCCATCGAATCGGCCAGCGGCTTCTCGCCGAGCACGTGGCAACCGTGTTTGAGCGCAGTAGTCGCGACCTCGGTATGCGCCTCAGGGATCGTCACGTCGAACACCACGTCCGGTTCCATCTCGCGCAGCATCGATTTTAAATTATCGCCGATCAGCGCGTTCTCCAGGCGGAACTCCTCAGCACGCCAACGCGCGTTGCGTTTGTCGATATCTACCAAACCGACCACTTCCACGTCCTCGTGCTCACTCGCGGCGTCGAGCCAAGCACGGCTCATCCCACCGCAACCCACCAGTACTGCCCGCGTCGCCGTCTTAACCATAATTATTATCCTCCCAGATTAACAACAATAACTCTCGGCGTCGAAGGCATAGACGACGTCCGGGGCGTTTTCGAGGATCGAAGGCAGGGCCGGAGAAAGAATCCATCGCGGAAGTACCCGACGGCTCAGGCAAAGGCCTTAGGGATTTTCGGTTGGATAGGCTGCCGATCGGAATAGGCTTTATTGATCTCTTGGATATCATACCGGGTATTATATGGATTACACCTTGTCGCGCCAAGGATAAGACATAGTTCCTATACGGTTATCTTTCTAACCGAAAAATATTATGGCGTGCAATGCAGGTAGCGCGCGATTTATTTTCTTCTGCGGCCAAAGGCCGATGCCATAATCCGCTGTGCTACTTCGCGAAAATCGTCGAAGAAAGTATAAAACAGCGGCACCAGCATCAGCGTCAGCACCATCGACGCCAACAGCCCTCCCATCATTGTCCGCCCCAAGGGCGCATAGGCGATGCCGATCATCTTGGAATTGCCCACCGCCATCGGCAATAAACCAAAAGCGGTGGTAAAGGTCGTCATCAGAATCGGCCGGAAGCGGTGCTGCCCGGCTTCGAGCAGCGCATCGAAACGCGATTTACCGCCGGCCCGCAACCGATTGGCCAGATCGACCAACACGATCGCGTTGTTGACCACCACGCCGATAAGAATGATCGAACCAATCATCGACATGACCTCAAAGGGCGTACCGGTCAGATAGAGGACCCAGTAGACCCCGAGAAACGAAAATGGAATCGACACGATCACCGACAGCGGCAAGACGAACGACTCGAAGAGCATGCCCATCAGCAGGAAGACAAAGATCACCGACATCATGACCGCGAAATACATCGACTCGTTCTGCTCTTCTAGCCGTACGAAACGATCGCCCTTGTCCCAATTGTAGCCGCGCGGCATCTCGAAACCCTGCATCGCCTGATCGATCTGAGCAAAGAGTTCCTGCGCCGAATCCTTGCTCGCGCGGGCGCTGACGGTAAGCATCGTCCGGCGGTTTTCGCGTTTTATCCCACCGAGCGTGCGCTCAACATAGATATCTGCCAACGATTCGAGCGGCACTTCGTGGTCGGCGGCGGTACTGAAGGTCATATTCCGCAGGTCCTGCAGATTCTGGTCGGCGTAGCTTTCGAATTGCACGCGGATATCGACCTCGCGACCGTCTTCGGTATGAAACTTGTTGACATTGACGCCGCGCAACGCGTAGGAAATCGTGTTCGATATCTCCCAGGGATTCACCTCATAACGCTGTACTTGCTCCCGGTCGAGGCGCACCTGCAACTCGGTGCCCCCACGATCCATATCGGTATTGACCGACAGCAGGCCGGGGATGCTCTCTATCCGCCGCTCAACTTCTTCGGCCAAACCCATCAGTACCCGAGTATCTTCGCCATATAAGGTCACATTGACCCGAGCATCCTGCTCAGCGTTTTCCCGGTTGACCTGCAAACTGACACCCGGTGGAATCTCGAGCCGGCGGCGAATATCCTGCTCGACTTCTTTGTACGCGAGATACCCTTGCTCCCGCCACCCAATCGACATGCTCAGGTCATGCCAAGCAACCTGATACCACTCCAGTTCTTCTTCTTCAGCGAAAAAAAGCATCACCTGCCCTTGCTCGCTGCTGAATGAGGTCCGCAACCATTCGACATTATAGTTGGCCTTATGCGCCATCAACGTGTCTTCGACCGCGAGCATATATTCTTCGGCCTCTTCCAGCGATTGCCCCGAGGGCATCTCAAAAGAAAATACCAACTGCGATTCGTCCCGCTCCTGCTTGTCCGTCCGCATCATACCGTTCATCGGGATCTGGATACTGGCTAATAGCAATAATGCGATGACAAAGGCGTCGAGACGGTTACGCAACACCCAAGCCAGCGAGCGCACATAATATTTTCGACACCAGACAATCAGCCTCGGCTCGCCCTTCTGCTCACCCGTCGCGAACTTCAATGTCGCCAAGGGGATAAAGAGCAAGGCGATCGCCAACGAAGCCACAAGGCCGACGATCACTGGCAAACCAAGACGCAGCATCCAAAACGAAAGCTCCTCCACATCTCCCATCAGAATCAACGGCAAAAAGACCACCACCGTCGTCAAAGTCGCCATCGTCACCGCCAACCCGACTTCTCCCGCCCCTTCAATCGAAGCTGTACGTGGATCGATACCCTGTTGGCGTTTGTGATAGATGTTTTCGACGATGACGATCGCATTGTCGACCACCAGTCCAAGACTCAACATCAGCCCCATCATCGTCGCCATATTCAGCGACCAGCCGATAAAATAGAGTACGGTTATAGTGACCAGGATCGACAGGGGAATCGCCAGAGTGATGATCATCGTAATACGCACCGCACGCAAAAAGAAAAAGAGCACGATCGCCGCGAAGAGCCCGCCCCACAAACCCGAATTCTGTAAATTATAGACCGATTTTACTACTTGTTCGCCCTGATCCCAGAAGACCCTAAAATCGAGCCCTTCGAGTTTGGGGTGGGTCTTCAGTTTCTCCATCGCCTGCTGCACACCGCGCGAGACCTCAACGATATTGGCACCGGAGGCCTTGATCACGGCGAAACCCTGCGACTCGCTGCGGTCGATGCGGTTGACCTCGTCTTTTTTCGGCCGCTTGTAGGCGACCTCGCCAATATCGTCCAACTGCAACCGGCGCTCTGGATCGACGACCGTGCCCGCAATCTCCGCGAGATCCTGATAGCGCCCTACTGAGCGCACATAGATCTTCTTGCCGCCCTCGATTACCCAACCGCCGGGCATCGTCAAATTCTGGTCGCGCAGGCTGGAGACCGTCTCAGAGACATTGACCCCGTGGCCGCGCACCTTGCCCTGATCCAACTCGACTAGCACTTCCTTGCTCTGCAAACCCCACAACTGCACATTGCCCACCCCGGTGACACGGCTCAGCGCCGGATCGAGGTAGTTTTCGATAAGTAAGGGCGCGTCGACCTGATCCCCAGCGAAAACAAAAGCGCCCTGCATAATCGGCACATCGTTCTGGTTCCAGCGTCGGACCCCGATCTGTTCGATCTCATCGGGTAGGTCTGGCATGACCCGATCCAAGCGGTCCTTCATCTCGGCGAAGGCCAACTGCACGTCGGTGCCCCGCTGAAACTCGACGCGGAGAAAACAACTATTGCTCGAAGCATTGGCATAGATGGTCTTGACCCGATTGACCTGGGCGATGGCTTCTTCGAGGTGGTGCACGACTTTCTGCTCGACCTCGACCGCACCGGCGTTGGGATAGGAGACCCAGACGAAGAGTTGCGGCCAGTTCAAGCCCTCGGGCAGGAGCGTCAGCGGAATACGCGTGTAGGCGATATAACCCACCACCAACAGCGAGACCAGCGACATGACTACGGTCACCGGCCGGTTGACCGAAAAACGCGGCAGTGGGTATTTATTGTCGTGCATAGGCGCTTCCCTGATTGAGCGAACTTATCCGGAACAAGTGCCTCCGGAGAATATACGCTTCACATTTTCATTATAAGATATTGCGTATTCGAATTAAACATTGCCTATAAAACAATGCAACTACACATGGAACGCTGTCACACTCGCTCATTCAGCCTTGCAGCTCTAAATCCTACACGAATAAAAAGCGAATACAGTACTGGTATTACACCCAATGTCAGCGCCGTGGCGAAAAACAAGCCTAAGATAATCGCAATGGCCATTGGTTCGAACATCGAGCCGCCGCCGTACTACAACGGCAACATACCGCCGATCGTCGTGCAAGTCGTTAGAAAAATCGGCCGAAAACGCCCTTGGTAAGCCGCGAGGATCGCATCCAGTAGCGACAGCACGTTGTCGTCTTGTTTGATCTTGATCCGGTCGATCAACACGATGGCGTTATTGATAATAATGCCCGACAACGCGATGACACCCAAGAAGGTGATAAAGCCGAAATAGGATTAGGCGATCAGCAACCCGATGACCACCCCTATTAATCCCAGTGGTATGATCATCAGGGTAATCAGGGATTTTCGTATCGGGTTTAACCTCAGAAAAGTGCTGCAAGCTGAATTATGGCAAACGCAGCATCGCCTCGGAGACTGCGACAAACTAGGTCGTATTGAACATCATCATCGCGTATTATAGACTGGCCGGTTTGGCATTGAAGGGCAATGAGAATTTCGGTGGGCCCTGGCCTATAAAAATGCCCCAGGTCCTGACGCACTCCGCTTGTTAACGACGGGACAAACTAAAAACGCGTCCAGAGTATATCCCCCGGACGCGCTCAAGTATTGATCTATATGTTTGAAATTCATCCCTGCGGCGGTGGCGGCAAATTTCGGTTAATCGTTTCAACACCGACTCCACCGACCAACCAGAACATCCACAATAGCACAATCGCGATAATAGCCTTCTCCTTGGGCACATCCACCATCGCACTCAACCCAACCCCCATAATGCCGATCTGCCACAGATCGAAGGGATTGACCGCCGACAACACCCGACCGACAAAAGTAGCTGCCACACCATCCGAAAGCAACGCGCCGAACCCCAACTTCAATCCGGGATCGCCCGTCGACCATATCAACGCCGCCTGCAAAACCCACTCAACAGCAACCACCGATGCAGCATAGGCCTTGACCACCAACATCTGTCGATAGTTGACCTCGACCAGAAACAAGGAGCGCGCCATCGCCATCAGCACCCCCCCGACGATGACCAACGAGGTAAAGGTCCCCACCGGAATGGTCATCCAGCCGTGCGCCCGCAACATCGCCGTGCTTTGCTCGTAGCGTTGCCGCCCTTCTTCACTCATGCTTTCTAGACGCCGCTGCACCGCTGGAGCCTCCAGGTCGGTCAATACATCCAAGGTCAGTTGATGCGCAGCAAGCCCAACCAGACACACCAATAGCGTGGGCAATAACCAATCCTGCGCCGTCTCCCGCCCACGCACCGCCGCAAATGCGGCGCGCGGTGCATAAAAAACCAACTGAATCCGCTCAAATAATCCCTGCACCCAAACCACGAACCCCGATCCCGTCTCACTCATTTTTCAGCCTCTCTATTTTGCCCATCTGTCCTCCTTCAAGCCGCGGCGATACGTCGATCCCGCTTCGGCAGGTCAATCTGCACCTGGATGCCTTCACCAACCTCGCTCTCGATGCAAATCCGGTCGCCGTGATCTTAGACGATGCGATAGGCCGCCGACAACCGTGCGTCGGTGCGAGAGCCCAGTTCAAAAATCGCATCCAATTATTCGCGGGAATCCCCCGGCGCGCAGTCGATGCGCTCGCTAACAACATAATCACCTACGATCTCGACGCCACCGCCGAGCTGCTGGCCCAATAGCGCCAGCGCACTGTCCAGCCCCTCGTGGATATCGGCCAACTGCAATGGGGCCTGATCCAAACGGACAAAGCTCTTGAGACTTTCGACGATGCGCACGATGCGCTTGCCCGCCTCCCGGGTCGCCGCGTTATTGCCCTTGAAGATCTCCAGGGCCTACAACAACGGCCGGCTCGGCCTCAGCGCTTTGATCCATGGGGGTAGCCTTTAGCGTATGTGCAGGACCGCATCGAATAGTTAATATACATGCCGTACCACAGGCGCCCAAAGCACGGACCGGACGCCTGTCCTAATTTTCCCAGGAGACCAGTATGGTATATGTAGTAGGCCACCGGGGCGCCGCCGGCGTCCTCCCGGAAAATACGCTCGCTGGCTTTCGCTACGCGATCGAACTCGGCGTCGACTATGTAGAATGCGACGTGCACTTGAGCCGCGACGGCCAACTCGTCGTGATGCACGATGCCACCGTCGACCGCACCACCGATGCCACCGGCGCGATCTGCGACCTCGACTTCGACCGCATCCGCGCGCTCGACGCCGGCAAGGGCGCACAGGTACCCACCCTCGACGAAGTGCTGGCCCTCGTGCAAGGCCAGGTCAAATTGCTGTGCGAGCTCAAAGGCGAAGGCGTCGAAAACGCGACCATTGACGCGGTAAAAGCCCGCGGCATGACCAGCGAGGTCTATTTCACCTGCTTTAATATGGATCGCCTGGAAGCGGTGCGCCGCCTCGGCGACGACCTTCTGATCGGGGCCATCCTGCCCGACCCGGAAGAAAAAGACATCGCCCGCGCCCTCGAACTCGGCGCGGCGGGCATCGGCATCCAATACCGCAACCTCTGCCTGCGACAAGTCGAACGCGTGCTCGACGCCGGGCTGGATCTGCGCGCCTGGAACCCAGATACCCTGCCCGAGCAACGGGCCATGATCGCCCTCGGCGTCAAAGGCATCAGCAGCAACCGTCCCGACATCTTGCTCGATTATCTCAACAAGCAGAAGGCCGACGCCTGAACCACACCACACCGGCTTCTTCATCCCGGTTTAACCGCTCGCTGGTCCGCCCGGTTTTCGCCCTAGCCTTTCCAGTCGCCGCGTCCTCGCAATTGGACACGCTGGCCGGCCTAGCCGATGTCTTTCTAGTCCGCGACCTGGGCGCCGACGCGATTTCCGCCGTCGGCGTCTCTCAGATCGTCACCATGGTCATCGGCGTCATGATGATCTCGGTCTCCACCGGTGCCTTCACCATGGTCGCCCAGGCCATCGGCGCCGGCTCGCCAGTCGAAGCGAGCGCCACCACCAAGCAAGCATTCACCCTCGTCACACTTGTCAGCATCGCACTGAGTCTGATCGGCATCATCACCTCCCGTTTCGCCCTGGAGATGCTCAGCATGCCCCCCGCGATCATCGAGTTAGGCACGGCCTACCTACGCGTATTCTTCGC
>Ga0233433_10001035_pt1 | contig 27991 bp, 23 predicted proteins | sample SI_122_August201_5_FD_179868 | JGI IMG/M metagenome (GOLD analysis project Ga0233433, IMG submission 179868) | Seawater microbial communities from Saanich Inlet, British Columbia, Canada - SI_122_August2016_100_MG | ecosystem: Environmental > Aquatic > Marine > Inlet | place: Canada: British...
AGTAATCAAGCAGTTTTAACGAATTGCTATAAACAAAATATACACAAGGTATGAAAAGACCTAAACTTTGAATGTATTTTTTTGGTGCTAACCGTGCCATTTTAAATCTTCAAAGGTGTATAGTTATTTATGGTTATTTATGGTGGTTTCACTAGTATTACAAATGGTATTACAACTGTTATTACAACTGTTATTGTTTTCGTATACGTATGTTGACATATTATTATTTGTTCTAAATAATGTTTTTATAGAATCATATTTACAACAAATTAATTCATTTTTTTTTGTTATATTGAGAGGTTTACTGAAGATGTTATGATGAACCGTAATTATAGTCTATTGCTTCTATTGCTTCTATTGCTTCTATTGCTTCTATTGCTTCTATTGCTTCTATTGCTTCTATTGCTTCTATTGCTTCTATTGCTTCTATTGCTTCTATTGCTTCTATTGCTACTCATAATGTCTGATAATCTTAATTCTTCGAAATCAGGCGATAGGTCTCGCCCAGATACGTTTAATGTGTGACGAATTTGCGGTTGCATAGGATTAGTACCATACCAATCACTTGAACCTATAGAACTAGGTGTTCTAGAAATAATGCCTAAATCTGAATTATCATCATCAAGTGGAGATAAGTAATCTGGTGTAGTTACGTTACTTTTAGGTCGTGTAACTACACTTGGGTGATGAAATAAAAATTGTTTACATAATGGACATGTACAATCAAATTCTTTACACCACTGTTTAATGCAACTACTATGAAACACATGTGGACAATTAACACCAGTAAAAATATCGGTCATCGCGCGAAGATCGTTAATTTTAATCCTGTTTTTTTTATCTGTTTTGAACCCTTCATGACAAATAACGCATATTTCCTCGTGTTTATTAGATGAACTAGAATTTTTCGTTTTGGCATGTTTTCCAGAAGTAGAATTATTAGATTTTGCCGAACTGGAATGTTTTCCCCCATTTTTACATAATTTTTGCTTAGTTCGGGTATTTTTATTTTTCTTAGTTTGGCTATTTATATTTTTCTTAGTTCGTGTATTCATAGTTGTTTATACAAATATTGTAGATAATTTTATTATACTAATACTATATATAATGAACAAATATGTTAAAATGTTTAACAAAAATAAATTTCGTAATTGTTTAATTCTGTTATTAGTATTATTTTTGATTTACAAGGGTTTTTTAGTCACAAAGGAGGGATTTCAATCATCATCAGGCAAAAAGAAAGATTGTGTGATTAGAATGTTTTATGTAGATTGGTGTGGTCACTGTAAAAATGCGAAACCTAAATTCAAGACGTTCATGGAACAAAACAACAATACCAACGTTAATGGTACAACTGTAGTAGTTGAAATGGTGGATTGTGAAAAGAATGATGCAAACAAACAACTAGCTAAAAAATATAATGTAAATGGTTTCCCTACTATAACAGCCGTTCGTAATGGTAAGGAGTATATATATAATGGTCCACGTGAAACCAAAGATTTTACTAATTGGATGAAATCAATAGTATAAGAGATATAATCATAGAACAAATAAGCATAAAATATATTCAGTTAGTTAAAATATATAAACTATTTATATATTATAATAAGTAATATGACAACAAAAGATAGAATATCTGATAAAAAGAAGAAAAAAATACTACCAAATGAAATAACGTTCATGTTAAAAACGCAAATTCCAGGACTTCAAGAAATAGAATACATGCCTTATATGACAATTCCACGTGAAAAAAATAGGCACATATATTTTGACCCTTTGATTAAATTATCTGAAGAAATCATAAATAAGGTTCCTGAGGATTTGCGGATAAAACAATTTTTTGATGCAAACTTATTTAAATCTTTGGTAAATTCTCATGCAAGCATAAGAAGTGATAGTATAGGTAGAGCTATGTATGACGGGAATATAGAACACAATATTTCAATAATGTTGAAGTTATTGTTCAATCAAAATGAACATATTTACATAAATAAAAAACAGTATACCATAGTTGATAATGATTGTGATGATAACAGTTGGCGAATAGGTGTAAAAAGTAAGAAAATATCAAATTATGACACAAAACAGTCTACAGGACCTTATGCAAATATGGTGATTTTTGAAGAAATAGAACGTGGTAATCAACAGCTTAAACGACTCAAAGATGATGAAGCATACGGGCCTAATTACACAGGCGAAAAAAGCCCATTTGTTGAAACAGATGTTGAAAAAGAGGAAGTAACCATAGATGATGTTACAAAAGAAACGGAATCAGCTAACACTGAACCCCGAAAAGAATTTGAAAAAGATGTTGAAAAAGAGGAACTAGTCATAGATGATGTTACAAAAGAAACAGAACCATCTAACTTACCACAAATAGAGTACGAAGAGAGAAAACAGATAACTAATGGCAACGAAACTGTAGAGGAAGAAACAGAGAGTAGAGTAGAAGATATTGCAGAAGAGATTAACAACCCCAAAGCTATAGAAGATGACCCAGAAAAAACACCCGAACAACTACAGATAGAAGATGACACAAATAAGCTACCAGAAAAAACACCCGAACAACTACAGATAGAAGATGACCCAGAAAACACATCAGAAAACACACCAGAAAACACACCAGAAAAAACACCCGAACAACTACAGATAGAAGATGACACAAATAAGCTACCAGAAAACACATCAGAAAACACACCAGAAAACACATCAGAAAACCCACAAATGGAAGGACCTTCTACTGAGCCAAGTTTAAACATTGACGAGAGAAACACAGAGCTTGTTCAAGAATTCTTCAATCAGAGTAGTTATTTTAACATTATAGATACTTTGTATAAAAATTTGGATGTAAATGCACAAAAACTGGTTATGTCTATGTATAGACAAACATCAAATATAGTGAACGACAATCAGCAGTTTATTGAAAGTTTGTATAGGGACAGCGTTAGTGGTATAAGAGTAATCGAAAACGAGGGTGGGGGTAATTGTTTTTTTATAGCTGTAGCACAAGGTATAAATTACTATAATTATATGAATACTAGAGATAAAATAATTGTAAATGGTCATGGATTAGACGATAAATTGATAACACAACGAATTATACGCGAAATTACATATGAATATATTTATGAAACATTTATAAAAGATAAAAGTGAAAAAGAAGTAAATGACTACATACAAAATCATGAATCCGTATTATTTCTAGATGATTTAAGTAATGCATTTTCTGAAGCAATTAAAGGTAAAGAAAATATAGATATTTCAACATATACCGATATCCTAAAAAATGTGTATATCAATAATCAGAACTATTTGGTAACATACGACACAGATAATAATGGTGTCCCAACTTCATTTACTGAACCTCAAAAATATAATACTCCATTCCGGTTAATAACTTCTAATGAATTGAAAGATTATATACTTAGTGATAAATACTGGGGTGATACTACGGCAATAGAAGCCGTTAAAAATAAACTAGGGTTAGTTGTAGCACCATTAGAAATCACAAAAAAGAATGTCAAACCAGGTGAAACAGAAATATCGAGAATTAGAATGCTTCAAAATTATTTTACGGATAATGATGATAAAGAACTGCATAAAGATGTGGATAATGAATGGAATAAATATATGTTTTTGTTCTATCAGACAAGCCACTTTGAGTTAATACAATTTTCTTTTAATCAACCACAGAAAAATAATAATACCAAAATACAAGGGAACGTAACCATTTTTAATAGAAATAGTGATAATAATACTAAACGAAACATTAACACAAACTATCTTATTCCATTATACATAATATTAATATTATTTGCATCTTCATATGTAACATTAAATGGAAATTCAAAACATAAGTTTGGTTTATTAAAAAAATCAAAAATTTTCGACTATTTATGTGCCTCTATGAATAAAATAAAAAAAAAATATTATGAACTTGATAATAAAAGAGATATAAAATCATCTGGAGTAACACGTAACGTAGGTGAAAAGAATAAGATAGAAATATTCATGCAAAATATAAAGAAGTATTTTTCTGATATTGAATATGGTCTTTTGAGTGACGATTGTAACTCAAAATTACCAGATAATGACAAAAAGAAAATAGAGACCATAAAGAGCGAAAACAAAAAAAAGAAAAAAGGTGGTGATGGTGAGAATGATTTGATTAAAAGTAATTATATACGGCCTTCACAATATCAACAACCATATCCACCACAATATCGGACACAATATCAACAACCATATCCACCACAATACCCGCCGCAATATCATCAACAAGAAAACGTAAAATACATTAGCCACGAAAGCTATAATCAATTGTCCTATTATATTGATGTAGTTTTAGTACTAACAACTGGCGAAAGTATAGACCCATCAAAAGCAAGTCAGCTAAATTGCGACAATAAAAGAATGAAAGTATCCAGGTCATTCAACAAACTAATAGGTAATAATGCACCTTTGCAACCAGATTATGACCTGCTAGCAAAAAAAAACGTAGATGATAATAAAAACATGACAGTAAAAAAAGGAGGTCGTCATACAAAAAATAAAAAAGGTAAAACGACTCGAAAGAAGAGAAAATATAAACGTAAAAATGTGTAAATGTGTAAATGTGTAAATGTGTAAATAACTTATGACGATTGATTTTGTTTTTGTTTTTGTTTTTCTTCTTGCTTTTTTTTCCTGGCTTTTTCTAGTATTTTCAAAGCTTCCGCATATTCTTCGTCCGTTATCTCATCATCATTTTTTATGTGGTTAGTATTATTCCTATATTTCATAGGTACAACGCAATAGTTACTACTTTCATTCAATAGATGTTCAGACATTATAGTAAATATAATAGTGATAGCTAGAGATATAACAACATCTTTGGTTCCTATCCAAGTCATACCAAAAAGCATAAGCTGTTGTCCTACTAACCGTTTAATATATTCCTCTGAAGATTTACTAAAAGTAACAGGAACGACTCTTCCACCTAAATTGATGAATATCATGATTAACGCTGCAAAGAATTTGCTGTCGTTCAAAAAGCTGAATTTACTGTTGGTATAGCTATGAAATAGTACAAAGTGATTGTAGTAATCATTAAAAAAATCAGAGTTTCCGACAAAATACAAGTATTTATTGATTTTAAAGTTAGATAGATAAGTAAATATATTTTTGGTAGTTTTTTTTTGTTTATTATTCTTTTTCATATAATTTATGTAGATTATATTTGAATGCAAGAATAATAAGTAAAATGCAAGAATAATAAGTAAAATGCAAGAATAATAAGTAAAATGCAAGAATAATAAGTAAAATAGTATACACCTTTGAAGATTTAAAATGGCACGGTTAGCACCAAAAAAATACATTCAAAGTTTAGGTCTTTTCATACCTTGTGTATATTTTGTTTATAGCAATTCGTTAAAACTGCTTGATTACTTGTTCTACATAGATAACCTGGTCTTTCCATTCCATATATTGCTTGATACGCTATCTTGTAGATATTAGATGAACCATTGCGGTCTCTGTTCCACTCGCCACAACCATTCTTACAATGTAGTAGCCCGTGAACCAACCGCATATCATCTTTACCCTCTAAATAATGTTTCACTGCCGTTTCCTTATAATCTTCACTATGATGCGACATAATACATATATATAAAATTATTTAAAAATATTTAGGAATATAATATAAATGGATAATAATGATGATTTAAAAAATGAAAATGATAAATTAAAACAAAGGATAAATGAACTGGAACAACATTTAAAAAAATATACAAATAGTAAAGGTCATAAAGAATACTATGAAAAAAATAAAGAAATAGTTAAGGAAAAAGGGAATATACACTTAAATAAACTCAAAGAAGAAAATCCAGAAAAATTAAAAGAATATAGAAGAAGGGCATATTTGAAACGAAAAGAAAAATTACAAAAAGAAAAAGAAATTATTGAGAATATTTAGGAAAAATAAATACATTTAATTAAATGTATTTAAAATAAAATATTTAGTAAGTATATAGGATGGTGAAAAAGAAGAAATCAGTAGAACATCCTGAAAAATATAGGTGCTTGAAAGTTCCTATTACTGCTATTTTACACGGCGATAGTGAGGTTGCTGAACGAAATATGGATATTTTACAAAATGCTATTTCACGAGCAAACGCAATCACTTCTAAATCGTATATGCTCTTACGATTATGGGTTCTTGAAAAATACCATAATAACCTCACGATTCCTGAACTTACAGAGGATACTGTTTCTATGGCGATGAAATCTGTATTGAAATCTTCATCTGGACCGAAACCAAAAGGAAACAATCTTATTTTATTCAACGAGTTTCAAACCTTATATGATTTTTCATTAGAAGATGGTAAAAACCTATCTGCTGTATTGGATTATTATGCGACCACGATGATTACATCTATTACAAATAACATCAAAATACACTTTTTTGATTATGTAAATCGGTTCATCAACTCTTATTTCAAGTCTATTTACAAGGATGAAATCACCAATAAAGTATTCAAAAAACAACTCTTCAAAGAACTTCGTATAGTGAAGAATGATATATTGAATAACACTTTGTTATGTGATGAAAAATACCATATCTGGATAAAGGAAAACCGCTACAAAATAGTTCCAGAGGAATATGATACAAGTTATTATTACGACGTGTGTTGCGAACCATACAAATATCTAAAACATATGATTTTTATGTGTTTAGAACTGGAAACATTAGAAGCAAAAGCATTTCAGTTTTTTCCAATCCAAACCAACGCTATTCCAAGACATATTCAAATAGATACAAAGGCGATGGTGGAATTATTTGTGGATACGAAGCGTGATGAGAAACTAATGAAAATATGTAAGTTTCCTGAAAAAGATGGTAAGGTAATGAATGCGACTTCTGGAAATCTAAATAATTGTTTAGAGGACAACAAGGAGTTTATCTGGGATGCTTTATGGGATGTGAAGCAAACACGAAAAAGATACGAGTTTGATTATACCATTATTACTGATGGATATGCTACTTCATTACGCTTTCTTCATAAAGATTATGTGGAGGAAGAACGAGCGAAAAAGGAAAAGAAGAAGCAAGGAAAACGTGCATTACAAGGTCTTACCGCAGAAGAAAAAGGACAACGAAAAGAAGATAAGAAAACGCAACAAAAAGAACTTTCAAAATTATTACGAAAACAACGCAAGGAAAATCCACCAAAAAAAAAAGAAACTACCGAAGAATTACCAGAGTTTCCTTATATTGATGAATTACCTATGGAAGCATTAAAAGGAAAACATATTTTTATTGACCCTGGTAAAAGGTCGTTGTTTTCTATGATGGACGATAAAGGACAATTTTGTTCTTATACAAATGGTATGCGTATCAAAGATACAAAACGGTTAAAATACCAACGCTTACTGAAAAATCACAAGGACAAAACACATATTACAGAAGTAGAACAAACACTCAATACTTTCAATTCCAAAAGTTGTAATCTGGATAAGTTCAAAGAATACATAGCAAAGAAACTGGAAGTGAATGAGGTAGTCGTTCCACTATACAAAGACATACATTTTAGTAAATACAAATGGTATGCTTACATAAATAAGAAACGAAGTGAGGATAATATGTTGAATATGATTGAGAAAAAGTATAGTAAAGACCACACCATTATCATAGGCGATTGGAGTATAGGAAAGCAGATGCGACACTTTATTTCCACACCTAACTTATCACTGAAAAGAAAATTAAAGGAGCGTTTCAAAGTGTATAACATAGATGAGTTTAGAACATCGTGTATATCCTACAAAACAAAAGACCTTTGTAAAAATCTGTATTTGCCGGATAAGAAAGGCGAAGACAGAAAAATCCACTCAATCCTAACATATCAAATGGAAAACAATAGGAAAGGGTGTATCAATCGTGATAAGAACGGATGTAGGAACATCCAATATGTATTCGACTACTACAAGAAGACAGGAAAACGACCGATGAAATACAGTAGAGAATACAAATTTGAAAGAATAGACCAACCACCGAATCCTTATAACGAAGAAAAAAAGGAAGAGGTCGTCAAATGTAGTCTAATGCCTATGAAAAAAGGTGCTTTTACACCACTGATTTGATAATTCATTTTATCAAATAAAGAAGGAGAAATGACCGATAATTTTTATTTTTTAAGATAATCTTGTCTCATTTTTCTTTTTAGTCGGTGTAAGATCAGGTAATGGTACCCAAAAAGAACACCGTGAAATAGCTGTAGCGTGTGCAAAAGAAATAGCGAAAGTGTTCCCGTTGATATTAGACAGCGTAGCAAAAGAGTGATATGTATATCTACGTATATCTGTCTGTATTTGTCTGATATGTCTGTCTATCTAACCATACGTTTTGCCTTATTGTAACCAGTATTGAAGATGTTATTACCATGTTTTTTTACACGACGTACATGCGGTCTAACTCTTCGATTAATAGCAGGTATAAATGTCTCAACCTCATTTAAAGAATTAATATAGGCAAAAAATAATATAATACAAACTAGGAAAACATAAAGTAAAAGTTTAGTCATTGTTGTTTACTTATAATAAATTAATAATTTATTTTTTATAAATCGTTAAAATAAATTATTGAATTATCATCTATCAAGCTTTAACTAATCAACCTCATAACTATATTTACATGGATGAGTAAGTCGATGTAGAAAACCCTGAGTATGCTTGTACTTCGGAAGTATCTATGTTTCTGGGGTCAGGTACCTGGTTTGACAACGAGTCAGATGGTTTACCTCTTTTTATTGAATCTTCCATATCTAGCATATTATCAAAACCTTCGGTGGTGGTATCAGTACCTTTTCTATTATGCATGTTATTAGAATGACTATGTGTTGATGTTGACTGTTGTTTACTATTTGTACTACCAGATCCATCTAAATAATTTTTCACGCTGGCTTTAATATTTCCGCTCGCGTCCATTAATAGTATATTTTTACTTGAATCCTCTGTTACCTTTGTAACTCTGCCTTTACGATGATGTTTACGGTTGCCACTTGGGTCTGTTATATTGCAACTTGGGTCTATTCTATTACAACTTGGGTCTATTATATTACAACTTGAGTCTGTTCTATTACAACTTGCGTCGGAAGTAAACCCTTCAAATAACGCTATTTCTGACTGATTAAACATGATAATTATGAGAAGAACAGCAACTACTCCTAAAGTATTATTCATATAGGAAATACCCAATATAAGTCCAATCATTACAATTCTGCCAGGGATGGTATCAATAAGCCAATCGAATACAGTAGATTGTCCTAAAATTATAATAGCAAGTAATCCTAGTGCTGCGACTATATTATTATTCGTACAAGCTTTTCGTAACATTAATAATTATATATAACAAAATATTATTTCAGTAATCGAATAAATAGGATTAGTTTTTTAAAATTATTATCTAAATTTTTATTAAGAATGTCTTTAGCAATATATGCCGCACCATTTACTGAAAATACAAATGATAAAGAAAATAATAATTTGATAAATCAAAAAAGACAACATAGTAAAACACAGAAAAGACAGCCAAAGAATAATAGTGGTATTAATAGCGACAAAGTGAACTCAATATTAGAAACGATACATAAGACATCGAATGTTGGCGATGATGAAGATACTAACATGGGCGATTTTTCGCCCCCGCCAAAACCACAATCATCAGGAGTCGACAAAACTAAAGATACTGAAAATGCGATGAATGACTCAAACCGCAGGAATCGTGAAATGTTTAGTGTAATATCGAATGGTCCTTATCCCAAGGAGGATGGCGAGATTTACCAGATGAATGATTATAATAATTATGGAAACAAAGAAACTCATGAAGAATTCTATAAAAAAGTGATGCCTATGTATGGTGTAGGAAAACAACACAATAAACAGTACTATAACACTCCAGTATATCACGACGAACCAAGTAAAATACAAGATGATAGTGTATTATTAAAAAAATTAAATTACATGATACACTTATTAGAAGAACAACAGGACGAAAAAACCAATAACATAACCGAAGAAGTAGTATTGTATTCTTTTTTAGGAATATTCATTATTTTTGTAGTTGATTCATTTGTTAGAGTAGGTAAATATGTTAGATAAATAACCTCCAATCATTTATTATTTTTTATCTTCAAGGGTGTTAATTAATAATAAATACTTTGTCATTAGACACCGTTTTGTATATAAAATTATAGAAGAAATACGCTGTAGGGCTTATAAAAGTAGGATGATTTTTTTGTAACAAGTTATTCACGATGAAATAGTTATGCGATATGTTTTCAACTGTACAATATCCGAAGCTATTTTGTGCGGATATGTCCCAAAAAAGTACTTTAAATGCATGCGTAAATACATCATTTGAAGGACATCTGTTTATGGAGGCAAAACAAGATAGGATTTCCAAGTTACCATCTACATATATAGCGGTTTTCCGAAAGAAATATGCCGCTATAACGGAATCGTCATGCTTTAACAAATAAACAAACACATTATTGGTTTCAATAAGTTGTAATAAATTACCATAATGAGGTGTGATTACTATATCAAAATCATGATTAGCTTCTTTTATAAAATCATACACCAAATGTATATTCAATTTGGTGATTTTCAACAATTGATATATGCTAACTAGTTCTTCAGGTTTGTTCCATTTAAGAACAGAAAAACCATATGTAGAATATAAACATAAAGGCACTATTCCAGTTAGTTCATTCTCACGTTTAAACAGCGAAACCGCAATTTTCTTATTGATATGACGTTGATTGTACTCATGTGTCTGTATGATTTGTGGGGCGATTCCTTTTTTTCGGTGTGATTTAGACACACACAAATAGTCAACATAATAACAGTAAAAATTGATGTCGTAGTCATACTTATTAATTTTCACGTTAAGAGGTCTCGATGTAATAACAGAAACAACAGCAGTATCTTCTACCAATCGTTTGTTTACTTCAGAATACAACGAATTCTTGATAGTATACAAAGACAGGAATGATTTATGCGGGTGACCTTCGAAGTAAGGATTAAAACAGTCGTTAGTTATTCTATAATAATTCTTACCATCGTTGAAATAACTCGTATTGACACGGTTAATGCAACGTGTAACCACAAAGGAGGCAGTTTCTGTGATATTTGTTGTTTCGATATTGGTAAAATTCGTATACTTATTTCTAGTGGGTAGCGATTCTTCTATAATACCAGGCGGTTTAAACATGTAATGAATGTCATATATATGAACCACAGGTTGCAACACCCAAAACCCATACTTTTTCTTTATATAAAAATAAATAATGGTTACTATTAATGAAAATAAAAAAATAAAATAAGATAAATATTGTATCATAATAAATTAGTTTTACATTTATTTTTATATGGTATTTTGTGGAAAAGTATTATAGTACCTTTTTTTCAGTTAGATATGAACCTGATGTTGGATATCACCTTTAAGGTTTGACAAACACATATAAGTATTGCTGTTCATATGCGCATTTTACCATATCAATAATGGCATGTATTGTAAACCCACATTCTTGGGCAGTAGCAGATATTACATCCTCGTCTTCCATGTATAGCTTGTGTTTCTGATGTCTTGTTTTTCCATTCTTGAACTTGAATTTTTCATCGAATACTGTGACATTCGTGTCGTCGCTGTCAGTAGTAAAGTTTGAACTATATTGAAAATCGTTAAATGTGACTTGTGTAGTGGTAATTCTTTCTTTTGCATATTTTTGAGGCGATACAACATACAAAGGGTTACCAGGTGGTAAGATAGGATCGAACTTATCTTTGTCTACCATATGGACAACCAAGTACCCACCAGGCATTAGCCATTCCATGCAATTTTCAAAGAATTTGCGTTTATCTTTGAAATAGTAGATTGTAAAATACAGACAGGTTATGTGGGTGAAACTTTGGTTCTTAAAATTGTTGATATCAAGAACGTCTCCTTTTACCCATGTACCATTAGGGTATTTCTCTTTAGTCATATTAATCATCGCTTGTGAATTATCTATACCAACTGCCTCTTTAACCCTTTTATTATTACTAAAAGAATTAACATGATGTCCAGTACCACATCCTACATCTAATAAAACGATTTCATCATTTGAGTCTGTCAACTCCAGAATTTGACCTACCTCAAAGTCATTCTTCACTTGATTAAATACTAAAGAATCGTATATTTGTGAATAAAAACCATCGAACAGCGATAGATCATCTATGTAAACATATTCATCCTGTTGAGTGAACCCTTCTTTGTAGGTAGATTTTTTAATAGCGTTGAAAAATGAGATTAGCATCAATAAAAGTACTATAAATATCAGTGCCTTTCCAAAATCGGACATTTTGCTATAAGTTTTTGGGATATCTGTGAAAATATTTTTTTTCATTATATGTATTGTTGTTATTTTTTTTGTCTTGGTTGTAAATATAAAAAATGGATATAAATGATATAAATGATATTCGGGAAGCTAAAGACTTCAACGGTGTTAGTTTCTCGAATTTCAAAAAGATAGATGTAAAGAAACAACTATTAAAAAGTTTAATTTCCTCTAAAATAGAGCCAGCATGTTATTGGAGCGCCGAATTAGTTTGCGCTGGTCATTTCTTGGACATATGGGAAATCATAATATTCTTTTTCTGTAAATATATTCATTTAGGAAATATAAAGATAGCTTCCTATTTGGAAATGAAATTAGAGGCCTTTCGTAGTTTGATGAATATAGGATATAAAAGTAACCAGATATTAGTAAGAAATAATAGTAAACTACGTAAATTAATTGCAGAAGTAATTTGTATTTTATGCCATTCTAGACAGAAACCTGGAATTGAGTTTATGAAAATAGACCCGAATGAACTAGATATTTCAGTTATATCAGAACGATTAAATGCGCCTAATACCAATTATACAGAGGGTATTTTTATGTCAAAGGACCCAAAAGAGTTATATATAGCCATTAATGAGATGTCTTATAGTATTAATAGTAAAGACGTGGTAAATTCATGCTACTGGTTGGAATGGTTAATAGAGGTGATTTATAAGAATAAAAGTAACAAGATATCATTAAAATGTGAAAGACGTAGTAATATAAAGGTGGAGTCTAAATTACAGATGGACGTCGTATGGATTATATGGGATATTTTTTTAAAAGAATCTAAAAATAACTCGCAGTATATTCAGAAGACAGTACGGTCATTATTATCTTTGTTCATTTTGCAATATAAAAGCAGTTATTTGAAAAAAAGGAAAAATGTGTTGTATTGTGTGATTTCGGTTTTGTGTGAGAATAGTAGTTTGGATGCAACACTATTGCGTGATGAAGACAAAAATAAAACCGTTTCCATAATGAATAATGTAGATATAATTTATCAACAAATCAAGAAAAACGAGATATCTCCAGAAACTGATTATCTATTTAGAGACGTTAAAAAGAGTAATTTGAACAAAACGATAGAACAGTTGGAAAAAATGGATTCTTTTAGTGAAACATTTATTCCGCGTTTGTAAGAATATCTAGATATAGATACAGATGCATAAAACATGATATATTTTGTGTAGGTAATATATATATACTAATGGTCAAAAAGAACACCAAGAATGCTAAAAATATAAAAAATACTAAAAATAAGGCGACAAATAATACTACTAACAGACGAAATAATGCTAAGAATAATCGAACAAAAAAAAATAATTCAATAGCTAAATCTAAAATCACACTAAAGCCAACTGGTAGTTTGGTAAAGTTTCAAAAAGAAATAGCTATTCGGTTTTTAGAAATGGTATTAATGGTGAAATTATATCACTGGAAAACAAGGCAATACTCATCACATATAGCCACCGATGAATTCTACGAACGATTGAATGACCACATGGATAAATTTATGGAAATCTTATTGGGTAAAACACAGGTACGTATGGATTTACTAAACGTAAAGAGTATTAGTTTAATTGACTTGAAAGACGTAGACCAATTCAAAGGCAAACTGGATGATTTCAAAAAATACTTGGTTAATTTAGAGGAAAATCCAGGAATAAAATCGATGACCAATACAGACCTCTTGAATATTAGAGACGAGATTTTAGGACATATAAATCAATTATTGTATTTACTTTCGTTGAAGTAAAATGTGTGTCATGATTCTAAAAATAAATATGTATTTTATTTATAATGAGTAGTTCAAATAGTATTAGTGATGGATTGATCGGAACTTCCAACACAGATAATTTAGAACAAGGTAGTGGTTCCCCAGATTTATCGTCTTTGGCACCTGCTTCTAGCAATTCTGGTGTAGCAGCTAGTTCTAGTTCTAGTTCTAGTTCGAGTGCTGGAAAATGGTTTTCCCGTTTAACCGACTTAACAAATCCTTATACATGGCTAGCAATTGTTTTCATTTTTGCTTTATTAGGTATCAATATCTTCATGTATTTAGCACAAGGGACAAAAGATGCGGCTGAAATGTTTAGACCATTATTCTTCATGATTAGTAAAACGATAGCTTTTTTGAGCGCAACCCTTGTAGGTACTGCTGCCAGTGGAAGCAAAACTATTATAACTGGTACAACTGATGTGGTTGATACAGGTTTAACACAAATAGAAAAAGGAGCAGATAAGGTCCAAGAAAAAACTGCACCTTCTAACCTGCAAGGTACTCCGTTGGAAAAAAAATTAAATGATGTACAAATGGACAACAACAGTTTGAATAAATCCTTGAATATGTATAAGGCAGGTGAAGGTAGTGGTAGTGATTACAAGTCGGATTTGAGCGATAGTACAATTCAATCTGGAGGTACTGGTAAAGCGGGTTGGTGTTACATAGGTCAAGATAGAGGATTTAGAAGTTGTATGAAGATTAATAAAAATGATGAATGCATGTCTGGTGACATTTTCCCGACAAAAGACATATGTGTCAATCCTAATTTAAGAAATTAATAATACCCTGAATAGTTGTAAATAATAAACTGTAAATAATAAACTGTAAATTATATATATTATTTACTTAGGTAGACATGCAGACACAAATAATTTATAATTTTGTGGCCATTTATTACCACTATTAGACATAGTTCGTCTAACACGAGGAAAATATGATTTGATTCTGTTGTCCCAGCACAGTTCTTTTATTACCTTCGGATTAGAAAACCCAGGTACATTTGAGGCAGTAATAGAGTGGCATTTCTTAACGGTGTATCTTTTGATTATTTCATTCGTACACGGGTCAGCCAACGTGTTACATATTAAAGTTCCTTGAGTAGTTATGGTATCATCGTTGGGACAACCATTTGGGTTTGGTAATCCAGTTTGATAAGGTCCTGAAACGTTATTTACGAAACCAGGATTCGTATTTGGCGAAATATCGAATGAATTTACTCTGTATAACCCACAGTTGTTTGGGTTTGTGTATGCAACTCCCTGTGTCCCATATGCTTTTTTGCCAACCCATTTACCCTTGGCTATTTGCGCAAATCTTTGATTTCTACTCAAATTACTACTATTATTTTTGTACTGTAAGATATTACCTTTGTAGAGTATTTGATTCAATAAATTAGCATCAGCTTGTGTAATGTTATTATTAGTAAGAGGATTGAATAATGTAGATGAAGGATTGGCAGGATCAGTACAGTATGGATGTTGCTGTACTCTGCTCCATGCTCTCGGTGGTTGTGGTAAATAACTCATACTTATATAATATATATAATGTCAATAAGAGAAATCTTACTGAAATTATATTGTTTTATCGATAAATTATTACAAGGGTTTTATTCGCCTTCGTTATAAATGAGTTGGATATTTAATAACTGTTAATGGATACTTAATAATTGTGAATTTTATTATTATGTTGTCGGGGGTTTATATATGTATGTCCAGTATCATTAAAATACCATCTCAAAGACAAGTAATCCCAATAGTTGTTATTTACAGTAATAGATGAATCAACAGGTGTTGTGTTAGGTCCTTGTGTTACGATGTCTTGTATTGCTTTCGTTCCTAAAGCATAATTCCAATACCATAAATTAGACAAGTTTCCTTCGAATCCTCCATGACTGGCGACATACACATTACCGTAGTTCTGTTTGGGAACACCTTTTAGTTTAATACTTCGTGCAAGGTTACCGTTAATATACACATCAAACTTGGTATTTTCACACCGAATGATTACATTAAACCATATATTTATTGGAATATCAGGAATTGTAATTTCATGGTTAATTACTTCGTATGTGTTCATCATAATAAGCAAGGCATTCGTATTAGGTACCAAGTATATTCCTGGTGCATTATTAGGCGAATTTAATCCATCACTACCTACTGCGTCATTTCCTTTGAAGAATACTGTTCTATATTTATTTCCTAAATATGCAAGATTGGTAATGTTAATCCATACACTCCATGTAAATTCAATACCTTTATCCTGGTTTACAGACCTATATATAGTAGTAGTGGTGTTACTACTTGGGTCTTGGTAAAATATTTGTTGTTGTGTGGCATCAACACTACCATCAAACAAGTGTGGACTTTCGGTTGGTTTTACCAAAGAAGTTATAACCTTAATACCTACTCTGAGTAGTATCATGAATGCGAATAATACCAATAGTATAAATGCAAATTTGGATACTAAACTATTTGAATCCCCGAATGATCCATCGCCTGAACCATCAGATGTTGTAAAGGAAGAATTATTACTACTCATTTATATATAATATATTCAAATAAGAAAAAATAGTAGCATTTTTATTAATTATAGTTGTAAACTATAGTTAATTTATAAGTTAATTTATAAGTTAATCGTTAAAGTATATATCGATTTATCTCTCTCTCTAAAGATAAATCGTTACTTCTATTACAATTAACCAATAGTATAAGTGTTTTGCGTGGAGCCATTCTCCATAACATTAACCTTGATTTGATAATCTCCTCCCATTAATGATGAACCTTGATATCCGTTTCTGTAGATGTCCCATACTTGTTGAGGATTAATAGTATTAGGCCAGTATTGTAGTTTAGAAGTCCATCCATCGAAACCACCCATAGGTGTAACTATTATGTTGGCGTTATTTTTAACAGCTGGTACACCTGGCAATAGACAAGTTCTTACCAATTTACCGTCTAAGTAAACATCTAAGGATCTATTGTAACTTGAAACAACGAGGTTAGTCCATCTCTGAATAGGAATGTTGGTGATTGTACAAGTATGTAATACGGTACTTTGTACTCCTCCAGTTGCATGTCGTGTTTCAGGAGATCCGTGACAAGCTAAAGCAATTGTTATGTTGTTTTCAACAGCACCCATAATAACTGCTGGACAAGGTTCTAACTTTTTAAGATTTTCCCCAGAACCTATTGACCCAGATGATGCTAAATGTTTGGCAACGGCTATTTTTTGTGCACATGACCCAGTATTTCCACTTCCATCGGTGGGTGTTCCACCGCCTGGTAATTGTGTTGCCATACGTCCAAACAACACTTTTTTGTGACCATATCTATAATTCCAGTCGTTGATATAGAACCAGTAAGAATATGTGAAGTTAGTAGCTGGTGAACTAGTTCCATTTGTTGCTAAAGAAGAAGATTGAATAGTAGAACTAGTTTGTCCACTTACCACACTTTTCTGTAGTGTATTATTATCACCTAAGTAATACCTCAAAAGGTAAAATAATAATATTAATACTACAACGATAACAACAATAATTATTGGATTCATATTATATAATTATCGTAGAAATTTTATATTTGTAATAAGAAATAAATAAATATAAAATAGAATATTACACATAGAATTGTATGGAATTTCCATCATTTCTACTAAAACACTTTTCCTATTGTATCCTGCATAATATTATTGATGTTACGATGTAGTACCTTTTTTTAAGTTATAGTTATGACTTGTTGACGATTGTTTCAGTACTACTAGGGTTGGATACTGGTGGACTATTTTTTTTCTGGCTGTTGTATATCGTGCTTACATTACTGGCTGATAGGACTTTTCTATGATAAACCAAATTACAAAGACCTCCTATGTATCCGTTGTTTTCTCCTACCACTAAATTATCCAACTTGTAATAAGGAACAACGCCCTGATTTGATTTTACCAATTCTCCGTTCAAAAATATATCCATTATTCCTCCGTTATAATTGATGATTATATTATTCCATTTTTGCAGTAGCATATCATCGTTCTTGTAAATAATACGGTCGTCGTTTGAGTCGAATTCTAACAACTTATCGCGATTCGTTCTTTTATCGCGATTGTCATGTTTCATGGTTATTAGTAGAGTATTCTTTTGTGCGTTGTACATGACATTGGGTTTATTACCATAGTTCAGTATAGAAGAAAATTCATTATATTTGTTATTTGTATTCGGAGGAAATGCGTCTAAATATAGCCAGAATGATATCCCATAATTATAATCATACACATCATCCGATTTCGTGAAATCAGCATATGTACCTATTGGTTGTGTTACATTCGTATATATGGGTTGATTTACCAAAAGTTTACCTCCTTGCTGGCTTATAAAATATCTGAAGAATGGTTCTGCAAAATATGCAAGAAGCAATACGATTGACAACAATAACATGTTCCAGTGATTCTTACCTCCACTAGTATCTTTTACGAAAGCACTCAATATTTTTTCCAATAAGTCGTTGAACAAACAAGGAATGTAGAATATAGAATTAATTATGAAATTCTTGAATACGTCTTGTTTTTCACTATGCTTAGCATTTGGACTTTGCATGAATAACACTTTGTATACCAGACCTAACAATACTAAAACTAAAAGAATGTTTAATATAAAACTAACAATACTGCTCTGTCCTGATAAATCTTGTAACGAAATGACTATCCATAAAATGATCATGATGGAAATGACCCCTCCGAATAGCATAGACATGCTTCTCTGGAACATATCTACTTTCGAGGTGGTCGAGTTTTTGTCCGATAGTTCTGGGAATGTGTTACTAATGAACAAAACACTAAACAATATTCCTATTAGCAAAATAATGACTATACTGCCACCAGCACGTGATTTATTATTATCCGCGAAAAAACCTCCTTCGTATGACGCTATATAACCTGCTACTATTGCCAAGAATAAGAAAAAACTGATAGTTCCCCAGAATGAAAATTTACTAAATTTCTTATAGAATGGTTCCTGGTTAGTTGTTTTGTTATTACCACTTTTGTTTCCTAATGTAAATAGTATGATTAAGTAAATAAACATAAATACAGCTAATAATAGTGTTAATAGCATCAAACTGCCAAAATATTGTACGATCACTCCACCTGGATTAACCGTGTAATAAGTTCCTATGGTACAAATAAAACAGAAAAACACAATCATCATTTTGATTCTTTCGTAGTTCAGGTCAAATTTTGCTACATATTTTGCAGATAACCCTTTGTAAAAAGAGAATATACCTAATAATATGGTGGGTATGATGAACAAATATGGATACCCGTTGAGTGTACTTGTTGGCACAGCTGAGTATAAGACAATCAGAAAAATAGTATATGCTACTATATAAAATACGTTACTTATTTGTGTAAACAGATCCTTCAATTCTTTGAAATTAGGAACTAACATAACGGATATGCCTAATATCAATAGGGTAATTAACAATACTAAGAATATTTCAGCTGTAACTTTGTTTGAGGTCTTATCCTCACCAATTTTATCTATATCTTTATTTAGATTTGTACCTGATAATACTAGTATCAGCATTATCATCAAAAAAACTATTAGGAAGACAATTGGATAAAAAAATTTAGGTTCCATTAGATTATACAAGGTTAGACTGCTAATACTACTGCTACTGCTACTACTGCTACTACTGCTACTACTACTAGATTGTCTCTGTCTACTTGGCATAGAAGCAGAACTTGTCCTTGACCGAGAAGAAGAAGAGAATGGGGTATAATTAGTTCGCATAACTTTAGGTGGTGGATTACCTACTTCGTTATTATTATTTGGCTTTCCTACACTCATATCTTAATATATTAAAATATTATTTGTAAATCATGCAAAAGTGTTTTTATTGTCCGTGAATTTACATATTTTCCTTGGCGGTTTTCAATCCGTGACAATTTCGACATAATGCAACTAAATTATCTACACTATTATCACCACCATATTCTAGACGAATACGATGATCAATCTCGTAAGTATGGTCTAGTTGTGCGTCACAGTGACTACAGGTCCAACCTTGCTGGGCAGCAACATACTTCTTTTTCGTTTCACTTACACAACGTTTGTTTCCATTTTTACCAGAGGTCTTGATTCTATTATTACTAAATTTACTGGGGTTACTATTAATACCATTAAATGTCTCCATAAAACTGCCATCATGTTCTCCTGTAAAATCAATAATAGGACTTAATGCCCCCAGAGTATTTTTATTGATAGGCATTAGTTTAACAACATTATTTGCATAGAGTAGCATATTTTTCCCTTCTTTTGGATTCCTTTTCATAGTAAGATAAATACCCACCCCTAAGCAAACATACAAAATCATTTTGTAGTATTTTTTAAAAGAGTAAAGCATTTTAGTATACTTACCATCATGATATGCATTATAGACAAAGAATGCTGTTAGTCCTAATACAAATATTTCTAATCTCATATATACTATTTACAAATAATATTATATCACGCAAATTATATCACACAAATTGTCTAATATGTGTCATACGAGAAATAGGTTTGGGATATTGATGTAATAATTCATACAAAACAATTCATACAAAATAAATTAATTATGTTTTCTTCGGAATTTATTTTTACATATCATGTTTCTTTTTTTACACGTTTTATTTTGTTGTTTTCTTTTGAATTGAACACCCCCAAAAATTTTGTTTTTGTGTTCGGTTATTTCCTTGGATTTTGGCGGTGTTGTGAATCTTATGGACAGCTTTCTGTTACTACCCTTACTTTTAGATTTATTTATACTTTTGGTTTTAGTTTTGGATTTACTTTTGTTTTTATTTTTTATAGTAGTACTATGTTTCTTGATATTACTATTATTACTCACAATAATTAGATTATTAAATTTATCTAAACTATCCAAAATATAATTCTCATCTAGTGGTGATGCAGAATTACTATAAGTATAATGAAATAGCTCTTTTAGTATGTTGAATGCTCTTTTGGTATTGTTGACCAGAATATGTTTGTTTATGTTTAAACTATATAAAATAGGATAATAACTTGTTACAAAACCCCATTTATCCACGTTTTTAACAAAGACAGTATTCAAATAATCACGCATATTGGCTATAATATGCTCATCATTATTAAAGTGTATCAGTATTTCAACAATATATGACACAACAAAGGTTTTAGGGTCCTCGTTGGATATTATTTTTAATAATTGATAAACCATTTCTATGTGACCAGGGCCTCTAACATGGCTCCATTCATCTATATATTTCTTCACAAAAGTGGTTAAATTTTGCCTATTTACTATCCTTTCGGATTTATTGTAAAACTTGGTATATTTATTTATAAAAAACGTGTTGCAAATTATTATTGAATAAGGCGTGTTGTATTGAATAGGACGTCCTTTCCAAACTGCTGGTATTTCTGAGTTTTTACCAGGCACATAACTACATGACAATCCCCAATCAGTTAATCTTGTATATAATCTGTTACCTTGTTCTTGTACTAATATATTTGAATCTTTAATGTCGTTGTGGTACAAGTTCATGTTATTCATCGGTACGATTGCTTTGGTGAATAACTCGACTAGTTTTTGACTCATTTTATGTACTGCTTTAAAGCTCTGTTTACTTTCCATATACTCATCTATAGGGAGTCCTGCGTTTGGCATGTTTATAATTAGCAGGTCGTCAATTTTAGTGTTAATGTTATTTAAAGTGTACTCGTGTTTTTGTAAACTTTTACATTTTTTCGTATAATTTTTTAAATCGCTTTGTGTTAGTTTTTTGGGTTTACACAACTCGGTATTTTTCAAGACAAAATAATTACCGTAGTTTGATATTTTTTTCACCTTGTTTTCTATTGTTTTGGATAACTTATACTCGTCATTCGCGTCCTCGGTGTTCATTAATTTACTTACAGTACTTTTTTTACGGTTAGTTTCGTGCTGACATAGTAGACCAGGTGCAAAAACGCAGCCAAATCCACCAGCTGCGATGACTTCTCCACCCATTATATTATTTGTGTGGTTGTCTTCGTTATATTCATTATTGTTATATATATTCATAATTTAAAACTATATATATAGTACTTATAATTTATTTATCGTAAAAATAGTATATAATTGCGAACAAAATAAATAATACAGATAAATATATGATTTTTTGTTTTATTTTATAATAGCTCATCAGCTTAGTGTTTTTGCTTTTGTATTGTTCATAGTAATTGGTGTAGAATTCTTCGATAGATATGTGCGGTTTTTCTAGTTTTTCATTCACTTTATTATGAATAAAATGTACCCATTTAATTAACGATTCTTTGTTATCTAAATAAGGAGCAACTGGATATTTGACGATTAGTCTATTAAAGTTATTGGATATACTTTCCACTGGTATAAACAAGTAAAAATTTTGTATCATTTCATAGAACTTTTTCTTAGTTACAGCGTTGGGATTTTTGGGGTAATTCATCGAAAGGGTGTGTAAAAAAAACCAATAATGAGGACCCCAGACATCTGGGTCTAAATATTTCATATTGAATAAAATGAATATAAAAAAAACGGTCAAATAACATATAAATACTCCAAGAATGAGTAATGATAATAATAATAGAATTACTTGCAACAATTGTGGCAAGGATGGACATATGTTTTATCAGTGTAAATTGCCTGTTATAAGCTGTGGTATAATATTGTTTCGTAGAAATACAGAATCTGGAGTAGAGTATTTGATGAATAGAAGAAGAAATAGTTATGGATATGTTGATATGATAAGAGGAAAGTATAATGTTTATGATATAAATCAAATGGCAAGCTTAGTACAGCAGATGTCTGCTAGTGAAAAGGAATCGTTATTGGTAAAGACATTTGACGAACTGTGGAATGGTATGTGGGGTGGGATGTCAGCGACTATGGCGCAAAATGAGTATTTGGCAAGTTCTAAGAAATTTAATCATATTAAATCGGGTGTTACAGTTGATAATACATTATTCAAAATAGAAGATATAGTAAATAATTGTAATACAGAGTGGAATGAAACTGAATGGGAGTTTCCGAAAGGTCGGCGTAGTACAATAAAAGAAAGGGACATGGAATGCGCACTTAGAGAAGTGTGTGAGGAAACTGGTATTACGCCTGATAATATTGATATCATCGAAAATCTAATCACGTTTGAAGAAACGTTTATAGGGACGAATTATAAATGTTACAAAAACAAGTATTTTTTGGGTACATTAAAAAATCCAGATATTTCTTTGAGCAATTTTCAGCATTCAGAAGTCAGCAAACTAGAATGGAAAAGTTTAGATGAATGCTTACAGATTATACGACCTGATAATTTAGAAAAAAAAGGATTAATTGCAAATATTAATAATGTATTACAACAATTTAGATTATATTCATAATATATAGTAATATACATGTCAATAATAAATAATATTATGAATAAAACACAAGAATTGATATCAGGTAACGGTGACGACACAAATTCCTCTGATGTTGGCGATGTTGGTGAGTCGCAAAGTGAAACAACAGATACGTCGAGTCCTGATATTCAATCCACACGTGATACTGCTAAAAATTCAAAACCAAATAAACTATATGATAAATTCAAAAACTTAGATTGCAATAATAGTAATTTTTATACAAAGGAGTGTAATGCTTTTTTACTAGAAAAGGAATTAATGGAACAAGACAATCTAGCAAAGGATGAAAATGTTCGCAGTTTTCTGTATCCTAACCTTAACGACAAATCATTTAATATTAAGATTGCTTCTAAAAAAGAGTTTAATGACACCAAATACGACGGGACTATCCACGAAGATATTAAAGGATATGCAGAAAAATTGAGTAAAATGGACTTTGAATTGCAACCACACCAGCAATTCGTCAAGAATTTTTTATCATCGCAAACTCCTTACAACAGTTTATTATTATTTCATGGGTTAGGTACAGGAAAAACATGCAGTTCTATCGGTGTATGTGAAGAAATGCGTGATTACATGAAACAGTCAGGAATAACGAAAAAAATCATTATTGTTGCATCTGAAAACGTCCAAGACAACTTTCGTTCTCAGCTATTTGATGAATCAAGGATGAAATTTGTGAATGGTTTGTGGACAATAAACTCGTGCATAGGTAATAAGCTGATTAATGAGGTAAATCCCACCAACATTAAAGCTGTTTCCAAAGCTAAATTAGCTGAACAAATAAGGAAACTAATTAAATCTTATTATTTGTTTTTAGGGTATGGACAGTTTGCTAATTACATAATTAGACATATGAATGTAGAAGGTAGCGAAAAATATGATTCACAAACGATTAATAAAAGGATTATAAAAAAGCTAAGAAATGAGTTTAACGATAGATTAATAGTGATTGATGAGATTCACAATATACGTTTATCAGATGATAATGCCAATAAAAAGGTGGCTATTTATCTAGAGAGATTGGTGAAATCGGCGTTAAATATGAAGCTCGTTCTTCTATCAGCTACACCCATGTACAATACTTATAAAGAAATAATTTGGCTGTTGAACTTGATGAATATGAATGATAGACGCGGTAAAATGTATATTAAAAATGTCTTTGATAAAAACGGCAACTTTAAAAATGATGGAGAAGAGTTATTGATGCGTAAAGCCAGAGGATATGTTTCTTTTGTGAGAGGAGAGAATCCATATACGTTTCCTTATCGTGTGTATCCTAATGAATTTGCGCCAAATAATACATTTCCTCACATAAAATACCCAAATTATCAAATGAATTTGAGAAAAATACCAGACGATAGTGTAGACCGTATATTATATTTGTATTTGAACACAATAGAAAAGTGTGATGGTTGTGGTGAATGTCAGTATTGTTTGTACAGATATGTTGTAAATTACATGAGAAACAAAGAAAACAGAATAGTAACTAATAAGGGCGATATTATAAATATGCCGTCGTTTGATAATATGACAAAATTTGGATATACCACGTTACAGAATCCTTTGAGGGCGTTAATTATTGCGTACCCCTATGATGGTATGAATGATGCTATTACTAACATAGGAGCTGAAAAATATAGCAATAAATTATCAGCAGATAGTGTTAGTAGTGGTTTAAAAGAAGCAGATGATGATAAAGTAGAAGAATTAGAAGTAGTTGAAGATACTCAGGTGACGTTGTCTAGAAATAAGAAGTCATCGAAACTAACCCAACCCTTAGAACTAGAAGAGAAATCACAAGAAAACCCAGAAACAAAATTGAAAATTTATAAAAGATGCCCTAAGGGTTATAGAAAGGAGCCAAAAACTGGCGAGTGTAAAGATAAAGATGGTAACATTATAGGTATTGTAATTAAACCAACGGCTTTGAAGAAAACCCCATCTCTTCAACAAAATAAAAATAGTAGCATCAAGAAACCAGAAGAAGAGGAACAAAAAGAGGAATCTGATCATGAAGAAGATGAACAAAAAGAGGAATCTGAGCATGAAGAAGAGGAACAAAAAGAGGAATCTGATCATGAAGAAGAGGAACAAAAAGAGGAATCTGATCATGATGAAGAGGAACAAAAAGAGACAATAGAAACGACTGATGATGAAAGTGAATTTCCGTCTGATACTGCAAAAGAGTCAGAGAAGGGCGATACGTTAGAAAAAGATGACACGTCAGAGAAGGTTGTAGATGAAACTGGAAATCAAAGCGAAGATGGTGACGAGGATGAAAGTGAATACCCAACTGACACAATAACTAAAAATGGCGATAGTGAAATAAGTTCATCAGAAGGTGATAAACAGAAAGGTGGGTTTGATTTGAACCCTAATGAATTAACAGGAAAAGCAGGTCTTGAACGTATGATGAGTTTTACAGATACTCAATACAAAAAAGACGATTTTGAATACAGACCACACATAGAAGAAAAATATGGTCGCATCTTTTCCTACGATAAAATAGGTAAATATAGTGTAAAAATAAAAACACTATTAGATTGTATTTATAAAACGAATAGTAAAGATGTATCAGATGGTGTTATACTAGTTTATTCACAATATTTGGATGCAGGTCTTATACCAGTAGCACTAGCTCTAGAAGAATTAGGATTTGTTAGATATGGTAAGAACATAAAAACATTATTTAAAACAAAACCTCAAAAAACAGTAGATGCAAGAACACTAAACCCGCCAAGTGATAGTAAATCATTTATGCCAGCAAGGTATTCTATGATTACTGGTGATAAGAGAATCTCCCCTGATAATGATTATGAAGTAAAAGGTCTAACTGACCCTAACAACACTAATGGCGAGAAGGTAAAGTTTGTTTTGATTTCAAAAGCAGGTGCAGAAGGTATCGATTTCAAATATATTCGTCAGGTTCATATTTTGGACCCTTGGTATAATACAAATCGTATGGAGCAAATTATAGGAAGAGGTGTTCGTAATAATAGTCACAAAGCTCTAGATTTTGAAAAACGCAACGTACAAATATTTATGCATGGTACTATTTTGGGCGATAATAAGGAAGAAACCGCTGATTTATATGTCTACAGGTTTGCTGAACTGAAAGCAATACAGATTGGTAAAATAACACGTTTATTGAAAGAAACTGCCGTAGATTGTATTCTCAACCATGAGCAAACTAATTTTACGAATGAACAAATGTCAAAGATATTAAAAAAACCAATAACCCAACAGTTATCAGACGGAAAGGTTCTGAAAAAATTCAAGGTAGGTGATATGCCCTTTTCACCAGCGTGCGATTACATGAAAAACTGCGATTATTTATGTAGACCAAATGATGTTGGTGAGGAAGTGAATCAGGATACATATAACGAGAAGTTTATATTTATGAACAACGAGAAGATAAAACAAAAAATCAGGATGCTCATGAAGATGAACTTTTTCTATACGAAGGATGTATTAATATCAATGATTAGAAATGAAAAGAAATACCCTCTGGTACAGATATATGCCTCTTTAACCCAAATGATAGATGATGAAAAGGAGATAATCACTGATAAATATTCGCGAAGTGGTAGATTGGTAAATGTGGGGGACTATTATTTGTTTCAGCCGTTAGAGTTGAATGATACAAATGTATCTATTTTTGAGAGGTCGAGACCTATTGACTATAAAAGTGATAGTATTGTGTTTGAAATAAACAAAAAAATATTAAAAAATCCGAGTGTGCCATTTTCACAACAATTATATGAGGAAATAGGATTAGATGAAGACAAACCCAAATTACTAGGTAGTAATGACGTAATAAAGAAGATGAGTAAAAAGTACGAATTAACCCAGCAATACATAGTGGTAACAAAGAATGATGATATTGATACAGAGCGTGTTTCTAGAGGTGATAATGACTGGTATAAGCATGCTGGTATTGTTATTAGAAAATTATCTCTGGAATACCCAGACGCAAAAGACCGCATGAATTATTATTTGGTATCGCATATTATAGAAGAATTATTTTATAGTGATAAATTGAAATTAATGAAATATATTTATTCACTAGAGGATAAGTTTGCGAATGGTTCTTTTGAATGGTATGTAAAAGAGTATTTCAAGAAAAATACTATAAAAACTGACAAACATAAGTTTCTTATTTTATATGACCTAGAAAAAATGAAGATGTTTATTTTGGATAATAATAAATGGTCAGAAGCAACACCGGAGGACCAACGCGAGATTAGGTTAGAAACAGATGAACTCACTTTTCAATCAGACAAATATAACAAGATTGTTGGTTTCTTAGGGTACAAAAGAAAAAACGTGGCGTTGGTATTTAAAGTAAAGGACATTACATCGAAACGCGATACTGGT
>Ga0233433_10001041_pt1 | contig 27894 bp, 25 predicted proteins | sample SI_122_August201_5_FD_179868 | JGI IMG/M metagenome (GOLD analysis project Ga0233433, IMG submission 179868) | Seawater microbial communities from Saanich Inlet, British Columbia, Canada - SI_122_August2016_100_MG | ecosystem: Environmental > Aquatic > Marine > Inlet | place: Canada: British...
CCCCAACACCCTACGGGTAACCATCGAAAAATTTGTTTCAGACGGGGGTGGTGATCTGGTGGAATTCGGTTTCCGTTCTTTAATGAATCTGACCTGCGACTTCGCGGGGATCGATCGTCCTGAGGGTGCACAGGATGAAACGGACCGCCTTTTGTTGCTGATGCGCACCTTCGCCCTTGGCACGACTCTCGCGCATTCAAAGGATGACCGGGAGAAGGTCCGTCAACAGGTAAGGGATGCATTGACTGCTTTTGATAAGGAATTTTTGCAGCCCTCAATGGCGCGCAGGCTTTTACTCATTAGCAAGTGTGAAGCAGGCGAAGTTGTCGAGGGTGAACTACCCCGGGACGTGCTGACTGTTCTATTACGTAACGAGGACCAGATCGAACTTGATGACCAGGAAATGGTTCGTGAGATGGCATTTTTTGTCGTCGCCGGTGCGCAGACCAGCATTCATTCCCTTGTGCACGTGATGCACGAAATATTTTCATGGTCGACTGACCATGCCGGCGAAAAGCAAAAGTTACTATCCGATCCTATGTTGCTGCAGCGTTGCGTCCACGAGAGTGCAAGACTGCACCCATCGAGCCCTGTCGCCAGAAGGAAGGCTGAGTGCCCTTTGACCCTCGCTACTGAAGAGACTGTGGACACCGGCGAACTGGTCACCATCGATCTACTTGGCGCAAACAGGGATGAAAAAATATTCGGGCCCGACGCTGCGCAGTTCAATCCATACCGACAGACTGACAAGGGCGGTTCGCCCTACGGGCTTTCATTTGGCCTTGGCATGCATGCTTGTATAGGCCGGACTCTTGCAGCCGGAGTCACACCCAAACCAGATTCCAACCCCTTGGATCACCAATACGGCACCATCACTTTAATTGCGAGCGCACTGCTGGAACACGGCGCACGCCCAGACCCTGAAAAACCGCCGAAAATGGATGAAAAGACGGAGCGACCCAATTGGGGTCACTATCCAGTTATTCTGGACACACCCTTATAATGAATAATTATCAACCACGCAGAACATAATATGAAAAAGGCAATTGTCACCGGCGCCGGCGGAGGTATCGGAGCATGTATAACGGAACTCGCCGTTAACCTGGGCTATCGAGTCGCGGCTATCGACGTGCAGCCAGGCAGCGTCAATGAGCTCGCTGACCGTCTTGATAATGTTATACCTCTTATCGCTGACATTACTGACCCGGAATCCGTCAGGGAAGCATTTGACGTCTTCGGAGGTGTGCCGGACCTGCTTGTTAACAACGCAGGACTCGTGCGCTTTGGACCACTTGAAGACCTCTCAGTGCAGGACTTTCAGGACGTCGTCAACGTAAACCTGGTCGGCAGCTTTATCGTCGCCAAAGAGGCAGCAGCCAGAATGAAAACCGCTGGCAGCGGCGCGATTGTTAACATAACTTCCATGGGTGGAATCCACCCTGCTCCAGGCTCGGGCGCTTATGGCGCCACTAAATCAGGCCTGGCCCAGATGACACAATTGATGTCAGTCGAGTGGGGGCCCTACGGCATTCGCGTAAATGCAGTCGCACCGGGGTTTATCGACGCGGGAATGTCGGCACCTTTTTTTAGAGACCAGGCAGTTCGGGAACAACGCGGTGGCGGTGTACCTTTGCGAAGGCTAGGAACGGCAGAAGACGTTGCGAAGGCAGTTATGTTCCTCGCATCCGACGACGCGGCCTATATTTCGGGACAGGAAATCGCTATTGACGGTGGCGTCATTAATAGCGTGCTGGCACAGCTGCCACGGGAAAGGCCAGCGGGGCAATAATCGAGAGAAACAACTAAAGGTGGTAGCAAAAAACATGCACGATCTGTTCAATAATAGTATCAAGTTAGCGAAATCGATTGATGTTCACGCCCATGCAGTATTGGATCAATCCATGGGTGCTGCCGGGGAGCATGGCCCGGAACTTATTGAAACGGAAGATCAACCCTCGTTGTTTCGAGTCGGTGGATATGAACTGCACGGCGTTAAGTACAGGGACAGTGCGTTCATGGATGTCGGCAAACGCATAGCACGCATGTCAACCGCAGGGATAGATTTTCAGATTCTGTCACCTAATCCCTTGACCTATTTTAATTACATCGATGCCCCCAGTGCGATCAATTTCTGTAAACGGCACAATGACAGTTTGATTGATCTGGTAAAACAACACCCTGATAAGCTCGCGGGCTTTGCCGCTTTACCCATGCAAGATATCCCGGCAGCATGTGAAGAACTCCGCCGATCCGTCACTGAGCTTGGGTTGCTCGCTGCATATATTGGCACAGATATCGGACAACCGCTTGATGGGACTGCACTGGACCCTCTATATGAAACCTGCCTCGAATTAAATGTACCGCTGTTTATACACCCTGCACCGGCGGGGATTGACGGCCCGCCAGGAGACCCGCTCTTGAACCGTTTTGACCTGGCTTTAACCACCGGGTTCGCCGCGTCAGAAACCATCGCGGTCTCATCAATCATCTTTGGCGAGGTCTTAGAGCGCCATCCGGGTCTTGATATATGTGTTAGCCATGGTGGTGGCGCAGTACCCTATCTGGTTGGTCGGCTGGCTCAGGCGAGCAGGGTGCGAGCCTGGGCACCTGAATCGTTGCGCAAGGACGGCGCGTTTGAGGAGATGCTTGCCAGATTGTGGTTTGATTCCAATGTACATGATCCTAGATCCTTTGGGCTCCTGGCAGATGTCGTCGGAACCGATCGACTGGTGTTGGGGACCAATTTCGCCGGTTGGGACCAGGCTGAGATTCATCATTCCCCGGAATTTCTAATGTTAATGGCTGACAACGCCCGACGGCTATTACGGGTCGCACCTTGATTTTTTACCAGTCATCTCAGGAACTAACTAAGTCATGAAGGATTCAATCAGCATTGAATACAGTATTCTTAAGGACAGCGGCGAGCTGCTCACATTTGATGTCGAAATAGATGACCAGAATGAAAGCAAACCACCTGACCTAATTACCAGTGAGAACGAAAAATGGGCCCGCTTAGACAATCATCAATGTCAACATTGTCCTTTGACACCTTCGGAAAAATTTCACTGCCCTGTCGCCCAAAGGATTACCTGGGTTGTCGACTCAGTCCAGCATGCTATGTCTACCGAGGTCGTTGAATGTAAAGTCACCACACCCGAGCGAGTTTTTAGCAGTCGGCTGCCAATGCAGAGGGCAATCTATTCGCTATTGGGCTTGTTGATGGCCACGAGTGGCTGCCCCCACCTGGGTTTTCTTAAGCCTATGGCTCGCTACCATCTTCCCTTTTCGACGGCCGAGGAAACGATCGTGCGTACATCGTCCTTTTATCTGTTGGCTCAGTATTTCAAAGAAAATTCGGGTGGCGAAGCAGACTATAGCCTTGCTCACCTTGGGACTTTGTATGAAGAGGTCAGCAAAGTTAACGAAGGCATTATTAAACGGGTTCACTCGCGATCGGCGAGCGGTGACGCCGATAAGAACTCGATTATCATCCTCAACAGTTTTGCTCAAATTTTGAGTTTGGACGAAAAAGTTGGCCTTAACTCCGTTGCTAAGTCTTTTATCTAACTAGGATACAAACTGTTGCTCCAGGAGCTCTCTTGCCTTGTCTTTGAGACTGTCAATTTTGGCATCGCGCACCGAGACCAACTGCTCCAAAAATTCTATATACAAATTGATTTGAAGAACCCTTGATATACGCGCCTTCACCACCGGAGCACTGACAGGCTTGCTAACGTAGTCCGCAGCACCCACTTCTAAACCCATTTTCTCGTTCTCGCTATCCTCAAGGCCTGTAACAAAAATAACTGGGATGTCGCTCGTCACAGGATCTTCCTTTAATTTCGCGCAGACCTCGTAGCCGTTCAGGTCAGGCAGCACAATATCGAGCAAAACCAGATCCGGCTTTCGCTGCCTCACCATATCAATAGCTCCCAGACCCGTGTACGCCACACACACTTCAAAGTCTGTTTCAAGCATCATCGACAGCATAAGCGCGTTGGTCCGTTCATCGTCCACCACACAAATCAGTTGTCTCGTTTGATCTTCCATTGATTCCCCCAATCAGTTTTCTCAAGAAAACGAATACGCTTTTACATCCTCAATCATCAAGTTAGACACCGCTTCGATATCTTTCATATAAGAAATTACTTCCGGTATATGATTAGCTCGCGAAGCCGCTTCTATTTTTCTCAGTCGCCAAGCGAGGTCATCGCCACCAAAGCTCGCCACACTGCTAGACATTGTATGAGCTTCTCTTGTCAATGCGACGAGATCTCTTCTGACCCATGCAGCGAACAAGCAAGCCAGCCTTTCCTTGGTTTCGTTGAGAAACATCTCTCTACAGCGTTCAAAGTTCTCTTCGCCGATTTGCTCAACAAGAACCACGATAGTGCGAGCATCGAATTGCGGTTTGTTTGATGGTTCCACGACCGGTAGTGCGTTTTCTCCCGCATGCTCTAGCCAGAGCGCCAGCTCTCTGATTAGCTCGTTTCGATCCAATGGCTTCTTTAGGTAGCCTTTAAAACCTTGCGACAGATATTGATTGGTTAACTCTGAGTCGCTATGCGCTGTTACGGCGACTATAGGTGGCGGGTCTTTCCTTAGGTTTATCAACTGAGCTGCTTCAATGCCACTAATCCCGGGCATTGAAATATCCATGAGGACAAGGTCGAAGTTGAGATATTCAGATATCTCGACCGATTCTTCACCGGTCGAGGCAGTTCGTACCACAAGCCCCAGCTTTTCAAGGATCATCTTACCAAGCAACAGGTTTGTCTGGTTATCATCTACAAGCATCACGCGCCCTTTGAAGGCCTTGGGAAGCTTGCCCATTTCTTTACTGGCAACATCCGACTCCCCCGCCTCACCAAGAAGCAAAGGTACCTCCAGCTTGAAGCGGCTTCCATAACCGAGCGACGATTGAACCGCAATACTGCCGCCCAGTAACTCAATTAGATGCTTGCAAATATTTAGGCCAAGACCAGTGCTGGCTTCTGCTGAGCTACTTCGTTTCGACCAGAATGGCTCAAATATATTGCCAATGTCCTGTTCACGGATTCCACAACCTGTGTCCTCAACACTAAAACAGACGTTAAGCCCGTTATCAAAACTATCAGAATCGACAACTCCGACTTTTAACTTAACGCTACCTTTCTCCGTGAATTTTATTCCATTCGCCAGTAGGTTAATAAGGATCTGCCTTAGCTTCTTGAAGTCTCCCTTTAGGTGTAACGGAACGTCTCCACCTATCGTGGATTGAATTTCGATAGATTTCATCTGGGCTCGACTGACAACAACATCAGTAGCATAGCCAACCAAATCATCTAGCCGGAAGTTCGTGCTCTCCAAAGGCATCTGCCCAGCTTCAATTTTAGAGTAATCAAGTGCATAGTTGATTACGCTCATTAAATTGTCGGCAGAGTTTTTCGCAAGTGATGTCAGTTTATCTTTATCGTTCTGATCACCATCCTCAAGCAATGATAGTGCGCTGATTACACCATTTAACGGCGTCCTCATCTCGTGACTCATGACCGCAAAAAAATCTGATCGAATACGGTTTTCTTCTATCGACTCGCTTTGAGCGCTTACAAGGCCCCGATTGAGTTCCTCGAGATCGACGACCATACTTTTTTGTGTAGATATGTAGAGCTGTTGATCCATCTGCGAATCAATTTTGGGAAAATCTCCCTGATCCAGGCTGGACTCAAAATTGTTAGCGCTAATCCATGCCAGCCAGGGCATACCAACAAAGCGATAGCCTTCAGCTTCACTCAAAGGTAGTAACTGTCCTCGCAAACCATGCCCACCACTTTTCGAAAGTAGCAGGACCAGCGCACCTCCAATATGCCGTAGGCCTTCTACACGGTTTACTCCACGCGGCCTATGAATCGTAAAGACATCAAAAAGGTTTTTACCGTTTTCAAAATCACCTAGATATCGGCGTAAACGCGGAGAGGGGTTGTAAACACCAAGATCCTGATCGATGGAAAAATTCATCGTGAAAAGTTCATCGAGAACTTTCTCAGTTGACAAATCGATCATCTCAAACTCCTGCTAGTCGAGGGAATTGGAGCCGAAAAGTAATGTGCTCGCCATTTTCGACTTCTTCTCTAGATTCGATCTCGATCTCGATATCGGTTTCGAAACGCTTTCGTAATCCCTTCAGTATACCTACGACGAACGACTCTAACCCTTTTCGCGAGCTTCTGTAATGAAGGAGATGAACCGATTTAGAAATCTCCTCTAAGACGAAACTTGGTGGTTTAAATTCAGTAAAAGCAGACGAGATCTGATCATGCATATCATCCAAGTTACCTAAAAACCCAATCACCTCACGACCGGCGCTTTTTAATAACATATTGTAGTTTTTCGGAGCAAATTCCATCAGCCAGTATTCGCCAAACGCCTCTAGGCATTCATCGATGCCCAAGTTCAAGTGCTCAGAGACGGCACCCACCAGAGCAAAGGTTACTTCATCATGGTAGGCGCGCATTGTCAGGAAGGAATCACTCTCGACTTCTGAGTTCGAGAGAATCTCTTCCCAAGTAGTTTCACCGTATTGCTTACGCACCATGGATTCGAGCGCTTTATGAATTAGTCCATACACTACGAGGTTGCTCCCGAAGTGACCGCCTTGTTTTCCCAGGATTGAAGTTTTCGATAGATCGTTGATGGTGCAACTTCCAACAACCTCGCGGCCTTGTTAACGTTTCCTCCGCATTCCTCAATAGCCTTCTCAATGGTTCGCTTCTCAACCACCCAAAGGGGCTCCACCGCTTCTACCGCTTCTACCGCTTCTACCGCTTCTACCGACTCCACGGCATTGACGATTTCCGCGGGCTCTGCCTGTTTTATTGAAGTGACCGGGGACGGATTCGTGACAAAATTCGCCAATGAAAGCATGCCGGTTCTTAAGACACCCCCTTGATTAAGTACGACCGCCTGTTGAATAACGTTCTGAAGCTCTCGTACATTTCCTGGCCATTCATACTTAAGCATTTGTTCTTTCGCATTTGGACTAAATCCCGTGAACTGCTTACCCTCTTTTAAAGCGAAAGTTTCCAATAAGTGTTCGGCAATAGCCAGAATGTCATTACCGCGATCTCTCAGTGGCGGTAGCACCATGGGAACCACATATAACCTATAGTACAAATCTTCCCTAAACCTTCCTGCCTTGACCTCATCAAAAGGCACTCTGTTGGTGGCACAAACATAACGGACATCGACTCTCTCGATAACGCTGCTGCCTACTTTCTGAAATTCTCCGGTTTGGACAAAACGAAGCATCTTTTTTTGCAAATCCAGATCCATCTCACAGATCTCGTCAAGAAAAAGTGTTCCTCCGTCAGCAGCTGAGGCCATACCTTGTCTGGTAGAGGTCGCACCAGTAAACGCACCTTTTACGTGACCAAAGAGTTCACTTTCCATGAGCTCACGCGGGATCGCACCGCAGTTCAGTGCGACAAATGGCTTGTCTTTACGTTTACTTTTTTGGTGGATACCCGTCGCCGCCAGCTCTTTACCTGTTCCACTTTCCCCGCAAACGAAAGCGGTAGCGTCACTCGCAGCTACCGCATCAATAATGCTATAGACAGACTGCATGGGCAGCGAACCACCAATAAAATCGCAATACCTTTCACGACTTAACTCCGCTAATTGATCTACCGTGCTTTTTAGCCGCCGCTGATCCAACGCATTATTTAGCGTGACATGCAGCCGATCCGCATTAAAGGGTTTGGACAGGTAATCGAACGCACCAATACGTATTGCTTCAACTGCCATCTCTGAGGACCCGAAGGCGGTCATTACAAGGATTTCCGGTGCGCTCTCGGAATCTGGCGGGTTCTTCAGAAGATCGAGCCCGTGCCCATCCGGTAATTCTACATCTAGCAATACAATATCTGGATTGAAGCGGGGCCACTCATCGCGAGCTCGGGCGAGTGAATCAACGATACACAACTCGAATTCCCGTCCCGACAGGTAGGAAGCGTAAATAGCCGCGAGCGTCTGGCTATCTTCCACCATCAACAGGCGATGTTTATTTTCCATAGGATCCGACTCTAATAAGGCTGTTGTGCATAATCTGGCAGCGCAAAGTTCATGCGAAAGAATATTCACAACAACGAATAAACATATTTAACCTTTATATATCATACTGTTAGAGTTTTCTCGTCGGCGTAAACAAGGCCCTTTTCGACATTGACGAAAGGACACCTCTTGACGTATTTTGTATAGTCATCGTCATGAAGTGAACAATGGTTAACCATTCCATCCACGATATTTTATCAAGCAGCTCGCCCAGGGTGAAGCCGATTCAACGCCAGTAAATTCACGCAATGGTGACTTTTGCCCGTAATTCGCCGATATTGTGTATACCGTCATCGATCTCTTTACCAAAAGTGAAGACACTCAACCGCCAAATTAAGGCATTTAGGCTGATATTCATAGACGAAAATCAAGAATTCAGTCCTGAAATAACGCTAAACTAACGTATTTCGAGATAAGAAAGTAACATGCGGAGGTCACTATGCTTAAAAAGATAATTGTAGCGGCGATAATGGCAATGCCCATGGGGGTTCTGGCCATTGAAACCGTCAGCTCTGAAGTACCAAACAAGCAGTTACTCGGTCAGGAACTGGTCACAGGTTTAATCAAAGAAAGGATCGCAGAGGATCAAAGTCTCGCTTTCAACGTCGTGACGCAGGGCCTCGCAGACTTCCCGGATGAGGTTGTCGCTATCGTTATTTCAGCAATGCAGAGCGGCGCGTCAACAACTGATATTGCCAGTCAATGCGATACTGGTATTCCAGCAAGAATCGTCCCGAGTCTGGTATACGCAGCAATTTCCCAGGGCGCGGACCCTGAAATCATGATTGCCAAGTGCCTGTGTGCGGTACCTGTTGATCAAGCACACGTGGTGTTTATGGCGGCTATGCAAAATATAGACGCCACGCAGGCAGAAGGACTTTTAGCCACCGCTATGCAGGCATTTGAAGACTGCGATGGCGCTGATTGCGCGCGCCCCTCCGCAGAAGCTCTTGTTGGCGGGTCAACTAAACAGGCTGACTCGCCCTCAACTGCAAACGACCAGAGCTTGAGTCAGGAACGGAGCCTAGCGTTAATCAAAACAAAAATCACAAATGACCAGAGTCTGGCCTTCGAGGTCGTCAGGCAGGGGATCGCTGACTTCCCGGATCTAGTGACTCCCATCGTTATTTCGGCAATGCAGGCTGGTGCATCAACAACCGACATCGCCAACCAATGCGATACTGATATTCCAGTAAGCATTATCCCGGATTTGGTCTCCGCAGCTATTTCCCAGGACGCGGACTCTGAACTCATGGTTGCCCGCTGCCAGATCAACATTGCCAGCCAGTGCGATACTAGTATTCCAGCAACAGATAGCCTGAGCTCGATAACCGGAGCAACCCCTCAAGACGCGGACCCTGAGCCCAGGACTGCTGAATGTCAGTGCGCAGCACCGTTTGATCAAACACTGAACATGCTTGTGGAAGCCATGAAGAATGCGGAGTCTATTCAACTAAAAGCTCTTCTGCTGGACATCACCATCAAAATGATACCGACCGATGGTACAGCCGGATCAACAACAGTCTTTGACGGTTACCTGAGTACCCTGCTCCTGGCGGGCATGCAGGGCAATAATACTCCTGAAATAGACCGCTTATTAGATGTCGCTATCCAAACTTTTGAGGGTAACGATTTTGACGGATCAACAATACTGGTGAATACCCTGGTTGAAGGCGACTTCCTGAGTTACGCGAACACCTCAGAAGATTGCACTGCTGAGTGCACGCGACCCCTCGCACAAAACCTTATCGACCAGAAGACTCAACCGAGCAATTCCCCGTTGGTTGTAAATCCAGATCCCAATGAAGTCGAATCTTCAGCGAGCGGCAGCTAACGTCACTATCAAGGTTTAGAGCGTAGCGGCTAGAACAGACCTACGAGAAATACTAGAACTGATTAGCCCGGGTAGGCTGCTCATGAAGGTCGGCCTTTCCGGTGAGGTAATAACCTACGCAAGGATGGATTGTTATACTCCTGTCGACCTGCGTGCTTTCGTCTTCGATTGGGAATCTGACCTTGTCAAACTCTAAGATCCTTCAACTGCTCCAGTACTGTTTTGATCGTGTCGAGTCTCTCGGACGATGCTCGGTAGCTGGCATGAATACCCCGGCGATAGCTTGGTGCACCCTTCACCGGATGAAGGAAGTCATTCGATGCGATTTGGCTTGAGGGCAGATACGCTGCCCCAGATGACCGCGACAGGATCTCTAACGCAATACTCGCCATGTTAACCTGCAGACCAACAACGACTCTTTCACCAAACCGGTTCGCGTGAAAGTTGGCAAACGCCGTTCCCCAGTCCACGTAGATGTAATTTTGAGTGATCGCTTCATTTAGCTTCTCGCCCTCTAAGGAAGCCGCCAGTCCCAGCTTCAACTCACCGATTTTCACAGATGTCAGATCCGTACTGGTGGGAGGATCGTAAAGAATGATCAGGTCCAGGGTGCCATTCATCACCTTCCCGACTAATTCTTCCGAGGAATGACCCTCCGCCTGAATCGCTATCTCTGGTGTCGTTTCTCTTATTTCCGCCAATCTTTCCTGTAACGACAGCAACCAGATTCCCGGTGTTGACCCGAGCGCAAGTCGTGCATCGACCTCCGGTCGCAGCTGCACTTCGTGCACAGTCCTAGCCCACGCGGCGATCATAGTCTCTGCATGAGGCAGCAATCTCTCTCCTTCAAGGGACAGCCTCAGGTTTCCACGCTGTCGAATAAAAAGGTCGACACCAAGCTGGCTCTCAAGCTGCTTTACTCTGGCCGAAACGGCAGCGGAGGTCACAAACAGGTTCTCAGCAGCACGGGCGAAATGACGCGTGCGGTTGACCTCAACAAATGTTTTCAACAGATCGATATCCATGAACGGATACTCCCAGGTGGGCTGGCGATATTACATTTTTTTTACGTCGCATCAAATTTATTTTGATTTACGTCAGCGCGCCCATCCATAGAATGCGCGCGATTAAACCAATTCACAGGACAAGCGCTATCGTGGCCAAGAGCATCAAACTGCTGCTGGTTTCAGTCGGCATACTACTGACCGGGCATGGGTTGCAACTGACGCTGCTGCCGGTTCATGCGCGCGCAATCGGCTGGTCTGATACGGAAATCGGGCTGACCGCTGCAGCCTATTTTTTCGGTTTTGTTCTCGGGTGTCTGAGTGTACCCAAACTTCTTTCCCGCGCAGGTCACATTCGTGTTTTTCTCACGGTTGCTGGTCTCACTGCTGCCAGCCTTCTAATGCTTGAAGCAATCCAACTCTTTCCCGTGTGGATACTACTTAGACTTGCCAACGGCTGGTGCCTTGCAGCGATCTACACGACCGCAGAAAGCTGGCTCAATGAGCATGCTCTCGATCATCAGCGCGCCCGACTCACTGCGATCTACGTTACGGTGACGTTAATCGCCATCGCCAGTGGCCAGGTTCTCTATGGCCTGCTACCTGCCAATATGCTCTTCACCGGTGCCGCTGTGATGATGATGCTGGCGCTCATTCCTGTCGGCCTGTTCTGTGGAGACCAACCTATGGCGCTGAAACAGAGGAAATTTCGAACAGGTTCCATCTACGCTCTACCACCTATTGCTCGGGCTGGATCGTTTCTGTCGGGAGTGGTCACCGGCAGTCTATGGACGATGGCACCACTCATCGCCGGAAAAAATAGCCTGGAGGCCTCTTCTGTCAGTTCCGTGATGATGGCTGTGGTTATAGGAGGAGGTGTTTTTCAACTGCCACTTGGCTACCTTGCAGATCTCATCGGCAGAGTCAGGGTTATCACAGCCGCTTCATTAGCATGCACGTTAATCGCTGTTTCGGGAATACTGGTGGTTCCTCAGAACACAGGACATCTGGTAATCGTCATGTTTCTTTTCGGTGGGACAAGTCTCAGTCTGTACGCGCTTTGTGCAGCTGAGGCAAATGCAAAGAGTCATCTGTCACGCGTTGAAATCGCCACGCTGTTCCTGCTGTTGCACGGCGCTGGCTCCATCATCGGTCCAGTGATGACCGGGATCGTTTCCAACTGGACAGAGGCTGCTCTTTACGTCGTCGCCGCCCTTGCCATGTCCATGCTGCTGGCATACACAGCATTCGAAGGCGCAAGTATTCGTCGAACCTGCGATTCCAAGTCATTAACAACCTCCTCGTACTGAACTCCTGTCCTTCAGCAAAAGGTTGTTTGAAAACGCTAAAGCCACAGGACTAGGGATGGCGTCTGGCATCAATGATCCTGGCGTTCGGGTGCATCAGTGGTATTCAACCGATGTGGCGAAAATTATTCAGCATCTTGTCAACAAAATAGGGCGCAAGAAGTAGGGCGCAAGAAGTAGGATCAATTGTGGCGCGACGGACCGCGCTATTTCAATATCCAGCATTCCCGGGGGCAGTTGATCATTGCGATCCGGTTCCGATAGTTTGTTTTTTGGTCCGAGGCTCATCTTCCCCCATCACCCTCGTCCAGCCATCTGGCTGCTCTTTCAAGCCCACCAAACGGAAAAAGATGCAGCCCCTTTAACCGTCTACTGACATGGTTACCGCAAAGCTCGTAGAGTTCTTCCAGCTGATCATCCGGATTCCATGAACTCATCAGCCGCCTTGAATTCCGGTTTGTCAGCATCATTTTTACGGAAGTGGCTACACCACAACGCGCGGCGTAGCGCATCAGACTAGCAAGGCTGGATGGTCCCGCGAGGCCCACGTGGATCGGCAGGAAGTCAAAGGCTTCTTCCCAGGCGTCCAGCCAATTTGCAAAGTTCGTCATGTCGAAGACAAACTGGGTGACCAACCACATGTGCACGTCTTTCTCACGCGCATAAGCTTTTTTCATTTCCAGAGCAGATCTAACGTCAGCTTCACTGGCATGTAAATGTCCGTCGGGATGAGCGGCAACACCAAGATGAATGAAGCCATGTTTTTCCAGCAGCCCGGAACTCAGCACATCGAGTGTGTCACTATACGGGCCCTGATGTGAGAGAGGATCGCCTGCTATCAGCATCAGACGATTACACCCGGTCTCTGACAATTCATGGAGCCATTCATCGAGTTGGCTGGCGTCGGGAATTGAACGTGCTGCAAGGTGAGGTATTGCAACCATGCATTCACTCTGTACTTTCTTTGCTGCAGTTACGGAGAGGTTAAGATCATCGCCACGCAGGAGCGGCAGATAGATTTCGGTTCCTTCGGCGAAAAGTTCAGAAAGCGGTGGCGCTTGGATGACCTGGGTCGGCAGAATTTCAATAGAAGCAAAATGCTTAAGATCATAATTTGCTTTAAAGCCTCCACCACTATGAGCCGCGGCTAGATCAGCGTCAGCAATCGCCGATGGTTTTGATTCAGGTTCCATAACTCTTGTCTCCTCCCGCGGCATTGCACCTTTTCTTGACCCTGATTTGACACGCAACTCTCTGCAGGGGCTTGCTTTTTTTCGACAAAGTTTGACTTCAAAACGTCAATCATTGAACCCCATTCACAAAGCCTGTATTCGTTAAACACATGCGACAAAAAAAAGCTCAAAAACGGCATACGCCATCATGCATATCGCAGGTCAGCCCTAAAATTAGAGTAAGATAACTCTCGTAAAAAAAATGCCGTGGAGCAACAAATTGGCAAACTTTCCGGACCATGCCGATGTGGTTATCATCGGACTCGGCGGTATCGTAGGTTCATCCGTCGCACACCACCTGATAGAGCTGGGCTGGGATAATATTGTTGGCCTCGACAAGTCAGCTGTCCCGACCGACATCGGATCAACAGCACACGCGTCAGACTTCTGCTACACCACGGGTGCAGACAGATTCACCACTTATACAACCAAGTATAGCCAGGACTTTTATGAAGCCCGGGGCAACTACGTCCGCATCGGCGGTTTAGAGGTTGCACGAGTCGGCGATGATGACCGCATGCTTGAACTGAAGCGAAAAGTTGGCCAAGGCAAAGCCTACGGAACCAGCGCCAGGTTGATTTCAGCAGCAGAAACAAAAGAAAAATTCCCCCTTGTAGATGAGTCAGCAATTCAGGGTGCCCTGTGGGACCCTGATGCGGGGCTAGTCGTGCCCAGGTCACAAAAAGTAGCAGGAGACCTCATTGATGAAGCAGTCGCGTCTGGTGCGCTAAAAGCATTCCCATACACGCCTGCAACAAAAATTGACGTGAAGGACGGGAAGGTCTGTGGTGTCGAAACCCGCAGAGGCTACATTGCAACAGACAAGGTCGTGTTGTCTGTCGGTATCTGGGGACCCCTGATTGCTGACCAGGTTAGCAGCCCCCTTCCGTTAACACCGGTAGAACACCCGTTGATGTTTTTCGGTCCTTATCAGGCACTCGACGGAACAGGGGTCGAGATCGTCTATCCCCTGTTCAGGGATCAGGGTAATTCGGGATACATTAGGGATACGGGTGACCCGACGACCACGGAGGGAGGTCGGATCGAATGGGGTTACTACGAAACAGAGGAACCGAGGCTCGTCCATCCAAGAGACATCCTGGAACCGGAAGAGGCCTCCCTGTCACCATCGATGCTGAATCTCTCCCTCGAGCAGGTCATGAGCGCCTACGAAAAAGCCCTGGAATTAACCCCAATTCTTGGCGAACTGGGGTGGGAAGAACGACACAGCTTCAATGGGTTGCTGTCTGTCACCTCAGACGGCGGTTCACTCGTTGGCGAATCACCCGAGGTGGGAGGCCTGTGGTTTGCAGAAGCAGTCTGGGTAAAAGACGGCCCGGGTATTGGCAAGGTTGTCGCTGACTGGATGACAAAAGGAATGCCAGATCACGACCCCCACGCTATCGACATCGCTCGATTTTATCCAGCACAGAAAGAAGAGAGCTATGTGGCCGGTAGGTGTCGTGAGATCGCACAGAAGATTTACACGCCAGCTGTACACCCGCGCGAACCCTTTGCGACTGGCCGAGACCTGTTCGTCAGCCCTTTTTATGAGCGGGAAGTCGCTCTCGGCGGGTACTTCATGGAAGTCGCCGGTTGGGAACGGGCTCATGGTTACAAGGCGAATGAAGAAACCCTGCTAACCAGGTATCGCGATCAGGTGCCCGTCAGACAAGCGGAATGGGATAATCGTCATTTCTGGGAAGTCTCTAACGCTGAACATCTGGAGTTGAGCGAGAGCGTGGGCATGATCAACCTCTCCCATTTTGCCATTTACGACATCCAGGGACGCGATGCCGAATCTCTGCTCGAATATCTGGCCGTCGCGAAGGTGGGTGGGGACACAAAAATCGGCAAAGGCATTTATACACATTTTTTAAGTGCTGATGGCGGCATCAGGGCAGACCTAACCATCGTAAGATTATCTGCGGACCTTTATCGGGTGATCTGCGGTGGGGATACCGGTCACCGCGACCTGGTCTGGATTAGAAAGATGGCGGAAGACAGAGAAGCAGAAATCGATATCAGGGACCAGACTCATCAACTGGCAACGCTGGGATTATGGGGGCCAAAAGCTCGCGAAACTCTGGCTCAGTTTGTTGACGACCCGGATGAAATCAGCCATGAAAATTTTCCATTCGCGACTGCACGACAAATCACAGTGGCTGGCATCAAGGTATGGGCATTTCGTATTTCTTACGTCGGCGAGCAGGGCTGGGAGCTCTATTTCAGCTTTGAAGATGGCTTAACAATCTGGGACGCGTTTTTCAATGCGGGAGTGGTACCAATAGGCGTGGAGACCTATGCCAACAGCAGAAGGCTAGAAAAGAGCCTTAGACTCCAGAATGCTGATCTCGAAACTGACTACAACCTTTGTGAAGCTGATCTCGCACGACCGCTTGTAAAAAAAGCCGACTTTCACGGTAAACCAATATACGTGACCCAAAGATTAAAGGAACAACAGGACTGCATTCTCTGCACTATGATCATGCTCGATAATCGGGACAGTCAGGGCGTCCCAAGATTCCCCGTTGGTGAATGGCCAATTTTATGCAGCACAACAAAACAGGTATTGGTCTCGGAAGACGGCCGAAGATCGGTCAGTACCAGCCTTGCCTACGGCCCATCGCTGGGCATCAATATTCTGATGGGCTACCTGCCCGCGAACAGAGCAAGGGTCGGAGAAGAATTGCTGCTCGAATATTTCGGCGACCACTTCCCGATCAGGGTCGAAGCCGTTGGTTATCAGCCGCTTCTAGACGCTGACAATCTCCGCGCAAGATCCTGATTGTGCTTACTCATGATGCTAAACTGCCTTGTCGCAAAAAAACTGCGACCAAAGGGGGTCTAAATGCCAGCTGATATTCTTCAGATAAACAGCGATATAGGTACCTTTAAAGTAGGGTTCCTTCTGCTTGATAAATTTACTCTGATGCCCCTGTCCTCGGCCACTGAACCACTAAGAATGGCCAATCACCTGACGGGTAAGCGCCTCTATGACTGGCAACTGATTGGTGAAAGTGCAGAGCCAGTCAGCACCAGTGGGGGCATTAGACTATTGCCGGACACGACTATCGATGAAGCACCCGATTTCGATCTGGTCATTGTCGTCGCGGGCATTAACGTAAAGGAAAACACCCATCCAAAGACAGTTAAGTGGTTAAGTTCCATCTCCCGAAAAACACCACTCATGGGAGGTATCTGTACTGCTCCCCTGGTACTTGCGCAGGCTGGTCTTCTCGACGGTTATTCCTGCAGCGCTCATTGGGAGTGTCTCGCCGCCCTTCAGGAGGAGCACCCCCTCGTCTACTGCAACAACCACCTGTTTACCTTTGATCGAAGCAGGATAACCAGCACCGGAGGCGATGTCCCCCTGCACATGATGATTCACCTTGTCACCAGCCAACACGGCCGTGCGATTGGCAACGCCATTTCAGACATGTTTGTCTGCGACAGAGTCAGGGACAGTCAGGAGCCCCAACGGCTAAGGATGGAACGACAGATATTCGCCAATCAGCCTAAACTCGCAGACGCTGTTGAACTGATGGAAGCGAACATTGAAGAACCTATTGAACTCAACGACGTGGCATCTTATTCAAAGATATCCCGTCGACAACTCGAACGATTGTTCCTGAGTTATCTTGGGATCACTCCCTCGCGGTTCTATCTCAAACTACGACTAGAAAGGGCCAAACAATTGCTGAGGCAGACATCCTGTTCCATCGTAGAAGTTTCCACCATGTGTGGCTTTGTTTCTGCACCTCACTTCAGCCGTTCCTACCGCAAACATATGGGGCGTTCGCCAAGGACAGAGCGAGACTTCCGTGACCCTCCTGGATCCTCATTGGTATTCACAGAAGAATCCACAGGACTCGTACCAAACCGATCTGAGGAGGCGCTTATTCTAGGCAGTCAGGAAACTTCATTTGGCTCACTGCACGATTAGTAGCTGGTCTACATCATCAATTCAAATTTCGTAGACTTTCAAAGGAATCTACCTGATGGAAAAATATTCCGCCTACAGCCTGTTCAAGCATGCCCTTGGCCATCACGAGAACTGGCAGAGACAGTGGCGAAATCCTGAACCAAAGAAGCACTATGATGTCATCATCATCGGCGGCGGCGGTCATGGCCTGGCTACAGCGTACTACCTTGCGAAGAACCATGGAATCCACAATATCGCTGTCATCGAGAAGGGTTATCTGGGCGGCGGTAACACTGGCCGCAACACAACAATCGTTCGCTCAAATTACCTTTGGGATGAATCCGCTCATCTCTACGAACATGCACTGACCCTGTGGGAAGGTCTGTCGCAGGACTTAAACTACAATGTCATGTTCTCTCAACGAGGTGTTCTGAATCTTGGACACACCCTGCAGGACATGCGCGATATCGAACGTCGTGTCTCCGCAAACAGACTCAACGGCATTGACGGCGAAGTGCTGGACGTGGACGGTATTCGAAGAATAGTACCTATACTCAATACCTCGAAAAATACACGATTCCCTGTATTGGGTGCTTCATGGCAACCTCGCGGTGGTGTCGCGCGCCACGATGCGGTCGCCTGGGGATATGCCCGGGGCGCAGACCGCCTGGGTGTCGATCTATTGCAACAGTGCACTGTCACTGGTTTCGAAATGAGCGGGAACCAGGTACGCGGTGTTGTCACTAACCGCTACGGCACCATTGAAGCGGATCGGGTCGGTTGCGTCGTAGCCGGTAACTCCGGCGTCTTAGCGGGCTATGCAGGATTCGAGCTACCCATCGAATCACACCCCCTACAGGCGCTGGTGTCTGAACCGATTAAACCAGTCCTTGATACTGTGGTCATGTCCAATCAGGTACATGGGTATATTTCACAGTCAGATAAGGGAGACCTTGTCATCGGCGCAGGCATCGACAGCTACACGGGCTACGGCCAGCGAGGTTCATTTACCACCATCGAACACACAATAGCCGCCATCGTCGAACTCTTCCCGATCTTCTCCCGCGTTCGCATGAATCGACAATGGGGAGGCATCGTTGATACCACACCCGACGCCTGCCCGATCATGGGTACAAGTCCAGTGGAAAACCTTTACTTAAACTGTGGATGGGGAACAGGGGGTTTCAAAGCGACCCCAGGATCCGGTCATGTGTTCGCAGAATGTCTGGCTTCAAACGACACACCTCAACTAGCCAAACCCTTCAACCTCCAACGATTTTACTCAGGTGCATTGATCGACGAGCACGGAGCGGCCGGTGTTGCACACTAACGGCCTTGCAGGAGATTTAAAATGCTAAAGATTCACTGCCCCTACTGTCAGGAAACCAGAGAAGAAGAAGAGTTCCATTACAGCGGCCAGGCTCACATCGCAAGACCAACCGACCCTGAGTCATGCAGCGATGAAGACTGGGGTAACTATCTGTATTTCCGTAAAAACCCGCGCGGGCGGCACATGGAAATGTGGGTCCACGCAGCGGGCTGTCGCAAGTTTTTCAATGTGGTCAGAGACACCGTTACATACGAGGTCGAGCAGACCTATCTGATCGGCCATGTCCCCGCGGGGTCAACTTAGTGAGTCAATCCAATAGAATACCGGGTGGAAGATGTGTCGACTACGGGTCAGAAATCAACTTCCGCTTTAATGGTCGGTCACTGAAAGGCTACAAAGGGGACACCCTTGCCTCTGCCCTGCTCGCAAACGACATCAAAATCGTTGGTCGCAGCTTTAAATACGGCCGTCCCCGGGGAGTGATGTCTGCAGGTTCCGAAGAGCCTAATGCCATACTTCAACTTGGTGCAAACCCCGCAAGCCAAGTGCCAAATGTTCGTGCTACCCAGCAACAGATATTCAACGGGCTTACAAGTCGCACGACTAATGGCTGGCCCAGTGTTGATTTTGATGTCATGTCACTAGTTGGTCTTGTTGCAGGAAAGCTGATGCCTCCTGGCTTTTACTACAAAACATTGATGTTTCCGCAGTTCCTGTGGCACACCTATGAAAGGATTGTAAGACGCGGCGCAGGAATCGGTATCGCCCCAACTGAACCGGACCCGGACCGCTACGACAAAATCAATCGTCATTGTGATCTCCTGATCATTGGTGCCGGGCCTGCGGGTCTTGCTGCTGCGCTCATCGCTAGTAAAACATCCGCCCGGGTCATCTTACTGGATGAACATGACGAGGCAGGCGGGACACTTCTCTATAGCAATGACATTATCGAAGGTTTACCCGGCATTGATTGGGTGAAGCAAATAACGGCGGAACTTAACGCAGCCGCCAACGTTGACCTGCTTACGCGGACAACAGCCGTCGGCTACCATGACCAGAATTTCATTGTTGCCCATGAGCGCCGCACAGATCACCTGGCAGACGTTGCACCTGCTGGATTTGCCAGACAGCGTGTCCACCGCATTCGCGCACGACACGTCATCCTTGCGACCGGCGCCCATGAACGCCCCCTGGTATTTGCGAACAACGACGTGCCAGGATGTATGCAGGCGAGCGCAGTGTCAGCCTACATCAATGGCTATGGTGTGCGACCGGGGAAGCGTCTTGTTTTGATGACGACTAACGACAACGCCTATGAAGCTGCATTCGACTGGATCGAGTCAGGTGGCGAAAGTGCTGTCGTTGTAGATATCAGAACCAGTGTGAATAGCGAACTTCTAAAACGCGCGGCAACCGCAGGTATTCGCACCCTAACCGGCTCAGCTGTGTTCGAGGTGAAAGGCAAGCGGCAGGTGAAAGCCGCGCTCGTTTGTGGGCTGGATGCTGAGCGAAATGCCCTCATCGGCAACGATGAAACGATTCCAGCTGACATCATTGCCAGCTCGGGCGGCTGGTCACCGGTAGTTCATCTTTCCTGTCACACCGGCATCAAACCAGACTGGCGAGAAGATATCGCTGCGTTTGTCCCGGGCGCGACCAACCAGAAGATGTTGACAGCCGGAGCAGTTAGCGGTGATTTTTCATTGTCGGCAGCATTGCGCCAGGGTGCATCGGCGGCGGCAACCATACTCGCTGATTGTGGATTCGATCTCGAAGACAAGGCCACAACTTCCTGCCAGGAACACACTGTTGGTATGTTCCAGCCCTGCTTTCACATTCCGCACAGAAAACCCACATCCCGGTCACCGGCGCAGTTTGTCGACTATCAACTCGACGTCACCGCAGCGGCAATCGAACTCGCGACCAGGGAAGGCTTTGAGAGTATCGAACACGTAAAGCGATACACCGCACTCGGTTTCGGCACAGATCAGGGCAAAATCAGCAACGTCAATGGCATCGCCATCGCCGCTCGCTCGACAGGTCGCTCTATCTCCGAAACAGGCACGACGATGTTCAGACCAAACTATACACCGGTCAGTTTCGGCGCAATGGCCGGCCGTGATGTCGATGAACTGTTTCAACCGAAAAGATACACCGCGATGCAACCCTGGCATGAGCAAGCGGGTGCACTGTTCGAAGACGTCGGTCAGTGGAAGCGCCCCTGGTATTATCCCCAGACAGGCGAATCCCTTCAGGATGCCATCAACCGAGAATGCCTCGCCGTACGTAGCGGCGTCGGTATTCTCGACGCATCAACGCTGGGGAAAATTGATATCCAGGGTCCCGATGCGCGCGAGTTCCTGAACAGAATCTACACCAACGCCTGGATGAAGCTGGGCATCGGTAAATGTCGATACGGCCTCATGTGTGGCGAGGACGGTATGATCATGGATGATGGGGTGACTGCCTGTCTCGCAGATAATCATTTCGTCATGACCACGACCACAGGCGGCGCAGCCAGAGTGCTCGAGTGGCTGGAACTCTGGCATCAGACTGAATGGCCGGAACTCGAGGTTTATTTCAATACCGTGACAGATCACTGGGCGACGGCCACCCTGTCTGGCCCGGGTTCGAGAGCGCTGCTCGCCGAACTCACCGATCTGGACCTCGATCCAACAAACTTCCCATTTATGGATTGGCGCGAGGCGATGGTAGCTGACATACCCGCCCGGGTATTTCGCATATCCTTTACGGGTGAGCTTTCCTATGAGATCAACGTCAACGCCAACTATGGTCTGACGCTCTGGAGACGACTCATTGAAGCCGGTGAAAAACACAACCTGACCCCATACGGCACAGAGACAATGCATGTGCTCCGCGCAGAAAAAGGATTCATTATCGTCGGCCAGGATACCGACGGTTCAGTAACGCCGGAAGACATCGGTATGGAGTGGGCAATCGCCCGCCGCAAACAATTCAGTTTCATTGGCCGACGCGGCATGGCAAGAGAGGACTGTCAGCGTCAGCAGAGGAAACAACTGGTCGGCCTGCTTCCGGTCAACGGGGATGTGGTCCTGCCCGAGGGCTCACAGATTGTATTCGACAAACCCCACCAGTTGCCGGCAAAGATGGTCGGTCATGTGACTTCCAGCTATTACAGTGCTGTGCTCGGCAGAAGCTTCGCTTTGGCGCTGATTCGGGGTGGCCTGGGCCGGATGGATGAGACCGTTCAGGTTTCTATCGGTCCTGATACCTGGGAGACAGCGGAAATCACGGCTAGTGTGTTTTATGACCCGAAGGGAGAACAACAGCATGTCCAATAATTCCTACGCAATCATGGAACAGCAACCCTCAATCAAAGGGCTGGCCAATACACCGCTGGTTAATGTGGTCAGGGGCGCCATTCCTGGACCTAATCCAGTCGGAATTGAAGAACACGATGATGTTGGCCACCTGGTGCTTCGAGGTGACGCCACACAGCTCGCGAGTGCCGTGACCGAAGTCCTTGATCTGGTATTCCCGGACCAACCCCTCTCCAGCTGCAGCAGAGACAAAACCTGTATTCGCTGGATCAGCCCGGACGAATGGCTTGTGACGGTCCCCGGAACCGAAACCTCCTCTGTGGAATCATCCCTTCGCGACGCAATCGTTGGCCATGTCGCCATCGTCAACGTCTCCGGCGGACAGACAATTGTCCACCTGACCGGTAAACACGCGTCTGACGTACTGATGAAATCCACTTCCTATGATGTTCACGAACTGAATTTCCCCACCGGCAAAGTGATCACTACCACTCTCGCCCAGGCACAGGTCATCATCCGCCGATTGGATACCGACCAGTTTGAACTGGTCATCAGGAGAAGTTTCGCCGACTACATTTGGAGTTGGCTCCGAGATGCAGCTACGGAATTTGGTGTTAACGGATAGGTTGTCAGCCCTTTCGATTACGCCGGTTTCGGCGTCGTTGCCCCCCTGGCTCCGGCGCCTGTTCGGTCGCGGGTTTCGTGACCGAAGCAAACAACAAAGGAAATGGATCGGTCTTGTGCGGAATCGCCATTGCTTCAACAAAATACTGCTGAAAGCCCGGACTCACTGCCGTTTCAATCTTCTGGACTTGACTGACTATCTGCTCAATTTCCCGTCGGCTGTCAGTATTCAGCATCGCGACCCTAACACCGGTACTCGCTGCATTCCCAATTGAACTGACATTGCCCAGTTCACAGTCGGGGATTAACCCCAGAACCATCGCATGCCTGGTATCGATATTGCTGCCGAACGCGCCAGCAATATGGATCCGATCGACCCTGGTCACTGGAAACTCATCCATTAGAAGTCTGACACCCGCGTAAAGTGCAGCCTTCGCCAGCTGGATCTGACGAACATCCGTCTGCGTAACAACGACCTGCGACTCACCAGTGGTAAGGACAAACGAGCAGGTGCGTCCATCCTTAATGATCCGGTCGGTTCTTGTCGCCTGTGCTTCGTTAATAACACCATCTGCTGTCAACACCCCGCTCAGATACATCTCTGCAACAGCTTCGACAATCCCGGAGCCGCAAATACCGGTTACGCCCGTGGCAGCGATCGCGTCCGCGAATCCTGCCTCGTCAGACCAAAGTTCCGAGCCAATCACCTTGTAGCGCACAGCCAGTGATTCTGGATCAACCCTGACCCGCTCAATCGCCCCTGCTGCAGCCCGTTGACCGCAACTGATCTGCGCACCCTCGAATGCAGGACCCGTCGGGCTTGAGCATGCGAGTAACTTCGCACGATTACCCAGAACAATTTCAGCATTGGTACCTATGTCGATGATCAACGTGATCTCGTCACGTTTGTATAGCTGATCCGACAAAATTACCGAGGCAGTATCTGCACCAACATGCCCTGCAATGCAGGGTGGAATATAGAGTCTGCCACCCGGATTGATATCAATCCCCAACTCGCGCGACGGCATGCTGACCGACTGCTCAGTGGCCAGAGTGAAGGGTGCAGAGCCAAGCGGAGAAGGATCTATGCCAAGCAGTAAGTGGTGCATGATGGGGTTTGCCGCCACCGCCAGGGAAACAATCAGCTCGGGATCAATGCCGACTTCAACAGCAGCTTCTACGATCAACTCATTGATCGCAGTTCGCACCACCCCGGTCATTTCCTTCGCTCCTTCAGGCTGCATCATCACGTAGGAAACCCGGCTCATCAAATCCTCACCGAAGCGGATCTGGGGATTCATCTTGCCGACAGATGCAAGAACATTCCCCTGGTGCAGGTCGGTCAGATGAAGTGCAATAGTAGTCGAACCAACATCGATGGCAGCGCCATAGACTGTTTCTACCAGCCCGGGCCACACAGCGATCAAACTGGATCGCCCTGACCCTGAATAAACCGCAACCGTGACGCCGGTGTCACTGTCACGCAGTTTACTGTGAAGCAAGGGCAACACCGTGACATCACAATCCAGATCGACAAGGTTCCATTCCTGCTTCAGCGCCAGACGCAGGCGCGTAAGATCGCTTGCAGGTTCTTCCATGGAATCTTCGGACACCTCGACGTAACACAATCGAATGTCCGGCATCAGCTCAATATCCCTCACCTCTGCGGATTTTCTGACTATCTGCCGGTGAACCTGCGATTCCGGTGGGACGTCGATTACCAAAGGGCCTTGAATCAATGCATGGCAACTGAGTCGTTGACCCTCCTCGAGCGGGGTTTTCCTTTCAGCGTATCGGAGTTCAGTCTGTGAAACCGGATTCAAATGACTTGAGCCCGACTGGATCCCATGTTTCGGAAAACTACCCTCTGTGCAGACAATCTTGCAGCGACCACACAAGCCGCGCCCGCCACACACAGAATCTATATCTACACCAAGCTGTCTTGCAGCCTCTAGCAACGGGGTGCCGACGGCGAAATCACCGCGACGCCCGGAAGGGGTAAATATTACCGAGACAATATTTGTTTCATCCATCGATATGGTTCAGGGCTTGACTATGCACTGCGCCTGCGCCGGCCCCTGTCTCTGCGTGCGCCACCAAGAGGTGCCTGGTCGCGGTACTTGGCAATCCACCTGGCGCAATCAGGATCATTCCCCATCAACACATCGGCCCCCATAACAGCCTGCACGACTTCTGTGTGCAATGGGTTCGTTATTGCAGAGGTCATACCCGCCGCCATCGCCATGGGCAAGAAGGCCGCATTGATGCCATTTCGGTGCGGCAAACCGAAGCTGACATTAGATGCACCGCAGGTGGTATTGACTTTGAGTTCTTCGCGCAACCGTCGAAGCAGGTGTATTACCTGCTTACCGGCTGAGTTTATCGCGCCAATCGGCATCACCAGAGGATCGACCAGAATATCCTCGTGTGAAATCCCATGATCGGCAGCTCTTTCCACAATCTTTTTCGCAACCTCGAACCTGACATCAGGGTCTTCCGAAATTCCAGTTTCATCATTGGAAATGGCAACTACCGCGGCACCGTGTTTCGCTACCAACGGCAAGACGCTTTCAAGCCTTTCATCCTCACCGGTAACCGAATTAACCAGCGCCTTACCCTGGTATACATTCAAGCCCGCTTCGAGTGCTGCAACAATAGAGGAATCAATCGTCAATGGAACATCAGTAATGGACTGAACAAGTTCAATGCATCTGGCCAGGATCGCAGGTTCGTCAGCGAGCGGAATCCCTGCGTTAACGTCAAGCATATGAGCGCCCGCCTCGACTTGCGCCAGAGCATCTTTCTCTACCCGACTGTAGTTTCCCGCAAGCAGTTCCGCGGTCAGGATTTTTCGACCTGTCGGATTTATTCGTTCACCGATAAGTACAAAAGGTTGGTCGAATCCGATGACAACTTCCCGCGTCGCCGAACTGATCACTGTATTAGTCACGTTCTCGTACCTCCAATAAATTAAGTGTTGCGTTTTGCTGATAGCGCAGAGGGCGCAACGCCTCTGTTTCTGATAAGCGCTTCCAGATCGCTATCTGAGTATCGAGATTCGATAGCAAGGACTTCCTCTGTTACCACTACGCACGGGTCAGCGGTACTGTCAATTTCTATGGTCTCTCTGCGCCATTCTTCTATATACGCTTGGCTGCCACCCTTTCCAGCCCTCATCGCTGCTCGATCAATTGCCTTCTGAAACCGCGGCGACAATAACTCTTTGGTCTTGTTCCTGCCTTTCTTCAAAATAATTTGCGAAGGTATGTCACGCCAGTAAATAGTGATCTGTTTCATGACACACACCACCTGAGTGGTTGTTCAAGTTCATCCATACCAACATGAATATGTCTGAACTCCAGCCCCAGGTAGTTTGCCGCCTCTTCCGCTGTCGACAAAAGACCTTCGCCCTGGTTTTGTGAGACATAAGTCAATCGCCGGTAGTTCGCAAAATAAAGCTCCTTGAGTTCCGGATGAGAATCCAGCTTGAGGCTCTTGACCACCATCGTCTGGAAGTGTCTTGTCAGAAAATCCGTCAACCAGAAAGTCCCCGGTTCTTCTTCCATCAATGAGTCGAAACGATGCGAGCCTGCAAAAGTGGAAAAACAGTGTGGCCCTGGTAATCGAACGACATTCGGAAGATCTTCGATCAATCTGTCTATCGCGCCATTAGTTCCACAATCTGCATAGGCAATAAATACTTTCTCGTACCGCGCTCCTATTGCGCCGAGTTTTTCAGCCAGACGCCCCGGTATTTCCTGAGGTCGATGATGCAATGAAGCATCCAGACAGACGAGATCTACGTGCTTCCAGTCATTGGCGACCTTTACCTGTTGAATCTCCCGGGCCAGTGCGCCGCAAGCAATAATGAGCGATTGCTCAACCACGGTTGGCACCTCGCTGCAGTACCAGCAGCGTCGCCTTGTCTGCAGCGTCTGCAGCATCCCTACAATAGGCATCCGCACCCACCGCAAGACCAAACTCCTCGTTCAGGGGCGCACCACCCACCATGACGATGTAGTCGTTACGCATCCCTCTGGCAACCATCTCATCAATAACAACCTTCATGTAGGGCATGGTTGTGGTCAACAGCGCCGACATGCCAAGCACATCGGGCTTGTGCTCTTCTATTGCAGCAAGGTAGTCTTCCACGGAATTGTTGATGCCGATATCGATCACATCGAAACCTGCGCCCTCCATCATCATTCCAACCAGGTTTTTCCCAATATCGTGGATATCACCCTTGACAGTTCCGATGACCATTTTACCAAACGGCTTGGCATCCGTTTCAGCCAGCAGCGGACGAATGATTGCCATGCCACCTTTCATGGCATTTGCGGCCAGCAATACCTCCGGGACGAACAGAATACCGTCACGGAAGTCGACACCGACAATCTGCATCCCGCGAACCAGCGCTTCATTGAGAATTTTTTCGGCGCCCCAGCCACGAGCGAGCAGTATCTCAGTGCCTTCGACGATTTCTTCTCTTAATCCGTCATAAAGATCATCGTGCATCTGCTCTACAAGTTCGGCGTCGTCCAGTTCATTAAGATCGAGATCGTCATCCGTTTGATCTGTCATGTCTATCTCCGGTAGCTAGTAGTTCTGATCAGGAAAGGATGACTTCCGCTGCGTCATAAACGCCAGCAGTGCTTCATCAACCGCCTCATCCAGGGGCGGTGGCTCGTAACTCGCCAGTTTTTCTTTCCAGAGCAAGTTGGCACGCTGGCTGGCATCCAGCGAACCGTCCTCGAGCCATTGTTCAAAGCTGTTGTTATCTGCGATGGTTGATCGATAGAAAGCTTGTTCAAAATTGGCCTGGGTATGACTGGCCCCCAGGAAGTGAGCCCCCGGTCCGACTTCACGCAATGCATCCATTGCAAGGCCATTTTCTGACACATCAATTCCCTTTAGGAGGATCGCGATCATGTTAGCCTGGTCTTCATCCATCATGAATTTTTCGTAACTCATCACAAGTCCACCCTCAAGCCATCCAGCCGTGTGAAGCATGAAATTCACGCCTGCCATAGCCGCTGCCTGAAGCGTGTTAGAGGACTCATAAGCAGCCTGGGCATCAGGAATTTTAGACGCACACAGTCCACCACCTGAACGAAACGGTACCTTTAACCGTCTTGCCAATTCAGCCGCACCGTACAAAACCAGCGCTGGTTCCGGTGTCCCGAACGTGGGAGCGCCTGACTGCATCGAGATCGAGCTTGCGAACGTACCGAAGACGACCGGCGCCCCT
>Ga0233433_10001050_pt1 | contig 27722 bp, 22 predicted proteins | sample SI_122_August201_5_FD_179868 | JGI IMG/M metagenome (GOLD analysis project Ga0233433, IMG submission 179868) | Seawater microbial communities from Saanich Inlet, British Columbia, Canada - SI_122_August2016_100_MG | ecosystem: Environmental > Aquatic > Marine > Inlet | place: Canada: British...
GTTCCTGTTTTCCCGATCGAAATGAATCAGTGATATCAATGACGCCAGGATACTCAGACAACCTTTCCCTTAGACGAGCCGCGGCAATTCTCAGGTCATCAACGTTGTCTCCCGCCAGCTGAATGTCAATCGCATCACCCACTGTGAACAAAGCACTGGTGAATCTCAATTCGACCGCCCCGGCAACCGAACCTGATTGCTGACGCCATAAATTTGCCACCTCTGCCGTCTCCAGGTTTCTCGTTTCGCTTGGTGTTAACTGCAGCGTGACCTCACCTAAATGGCCACCACTGGCCACACTTTCAGCAGTGCCAGGCGGGCCGGGACCACCCGTGCTACTGGGATGATTCCCAACTGCAGTTAATACATGCCTTACTGGTGGAGATTCGGGAAATTGGGATTTCAGATCCTCGGATAACTGAAAAGCCGTTTTTTCAAGCCTCATAACTGCTTGCCGGGTCACCTCAACCGGCGTTCCCAATGGCATGGTTAACTGGGCAATTGCCTGGTCGGAAGCAAGTGGCGGGAAAAATGAAAAAGGCAACCGCCCGCTCATCACGATTCCTATCCCGGACATAAAAGCCGCCAAAGCAATCGCTAAAGTAATATAACGAGCCTGCGTACTCTTTTTCACCAGTTGCCTGAAGCCGTTGTCAATCTGATGTTCCAACCAATCAGAAAACCGCGTTTGTGCGGCCATTATCCTTTCTGCGATAGCTTTTGAATGCCCTGACCAATGCACTGCCATTACCAATGACACGCAAATACTGAGAAGCGCCAGATAAGTCCTCATGTCTGAGGCAAACTCCAATAAAATAATAAAGACGATCGGTATCATCAATAACCCAATTTCACCGACCGATGTTTTTACATCCTCATGGCCAAGATGAGCCGGGAGTACAAGCTGGGACTCGACTAACGAGAAAACAAGGCAGCAGACGACTACCGTGGCAATCACTCCGCCAATCTGACCAAACGTGCCTGGCCCTACAATCAAGGGGAAAAAAGTACATATCGTTGTCAATACACCAAAAATAACTGGAACTGACACCTGCTGGGTCCCAGTAATAGCACCTTGCAAAAGAGATCCAGACCTGAGTTGACTTGAATACACATTTTCCCCGACCACAATCGCATCATCCACCATAATGCCGAGCACCAATATGAAGCCGAACAAGGAAATAGAGTCAATCGATAAACCCAGGAAATTGGTCATAAAGAGCGCGCCCAGAAAAGCCACAGGAACACCCAGACTGACCCAAAAAGCAAGACGAGGTCTGAGAAAAAGCGCCAACAGCAACAACACCATCATGAAGCCCTGGCGAGCGCTTTGCAGAAGAGTGCTCAATCTATCTTTTAGCAGTTTCGAGCTATCATTCCATATGGTTAACTCGACCCCAGCAGGCAAGCTTCTCGGGGCACTTGCCAGATAAGCTTCAACCTCACGAGTTATTTCCTGGATATCCTGATTACCAATTCGAGAGACTTTGATCAAGGCTGCTGGCTTACCATTAAACCGTAACATCTGGTCTGTGTCTTTAAAGCCATCGACAACTGTCGCCACATCCCGCAGATACAATCGGGAACCATCAGCACGGCTTAGCAAAACCAGATTTTCAAACTCATCACCCCAATAAGCCTGACCTTTAGTTCTAAGCAGAATCTCACCACCACTGGTTTTTATAGAGCCACCTGGTAAATCCAGCGACCGGGTCCGAATTATTTTGGCCACCGTATCAAAGCTGAGACCGTTTCTCCTTAGAGAGGCCTCTGATAACTCAATTGAAATCTCGTACGGTCTGGTGTTAGCCAAAGTTACCTGGGTGACGTTAGGCAATGTCGCGATATCATCCCGCACTCGCTGACCGATTACCTTGAGGGTTTTCTCATCCTCTGGACCGGTGATGGCAATATCTATAACTGACCGAACGGAGCTGATCAGATTGATGATTGGCTTTTCTGTCTCTCGTGGAAAGGTATCGATCGAATCAACTCGGTTCTTGACATCATCAAGTGCCTTAGCTGTATCCGCATCATCTCGAAGTTCAACGGAAACCGAACATAAGCCTTCATTAGAAGTTGAGCGAAGCTCCTTGATGCCTTCAATACCATCTAATTCCTCTTCTACACGCACACAAACGCCCGACTCCACCTCCTCTGGAGCGGCACCCAGATAAGGTATAGACACCACGATAATAGGTACATCAATATCAGGGAACGTCTTTTGAGGCATGTTATACAGACCTGCCAATCCCGCAAAGACCAGCAAAAAGAGCAGCAGATTGGCGGCAATGTGGTTTTTCGCAAACCAGTCAATGACACCGCTCATAGAGGATAAACCGGTTCACTGGCGGTTCGAACCAGCATTCCAGGGATAGCATCATTCAGGTTGGTAATACAAACCAAATCACCCCTGGTAAGTCCTGCAGCAACGTATACCTGATTGCCCACCCGCTTCACTATCTCCAGTTGCCGGAGTTCCAAGCGGTTCTGACTATTAACAATATATACCTGATCGTTGGATCGTATCGCCTCACGAGGCAGAATGACGACTGCAGGTAGCGCTTTACCCAGGATCTCAGCTTCAACAAAAAGACCCACAGCCAGCGGAGGTTTGCCGTTGAGCGCAGCGTAAGGATCAGCAACCCGAGCCACCAACTGGATCATCCGGGTCTTGGCATCAATCTCGCCTTCGGTACGAACAATGGTCCCCTCCCATTCATGCTCCTCTCCAGCAAAACGTGCTCTGAGACGGGTAATAACCTGACCATCAAGATTCTTTCCAGAAGTCGATAACGGTAGATCTAAAAAAGCCAGCTCTTCATCGTGAATCGGCAATCTAACTTCGACAAAATCAGTTGCATAAATAGTAGCGACAGATACGCCTCGATTAACGAATTGGCCAATATCAAGCTGCTCAGACCTGACCCTTCCATCATAAGGAGCCGTTACCTTGGTTCTTGCCATGTCACGGGTTGCTTTGGCGACCCATGCGCGGGCCTCCCGCCGAGTGGCTTCTGCTACTTTGAGCCGGTTTAATGCATCATCGTGTTGCGATTCACTAGCCGACTGACGTTTAGCCAGGTCCTGCTGACGGGCATAAGCTTTAGATGCGTTGGCTAACTCACTGACCGCCCGTGCCTGGCCGGCTTTTGCTTGCTCAAGCGCGACTTGGTAGTCCAAGGCGTCTATGGAAAACAACACCTGACCTTTATTAAAGAATCCACCACTGACCAGGTCGTCGGATAGGGCTATAACTCGACCCGAAACCTCGGCAATAAGATCTGTCTGGCTGCGTGGTCTGACAGTACCATGGGTCAGCGCTGTCATCTGGACATTGGCTGGCATTGCTACTTTAGTTTCCACAATAGGGGGGACTATTGCAGGGACAACAGGCTCAAGCGAAGGACCGGTCATCACCAGAATAGCGGCGATCGCAAAGCCAACCATAATAATGCCCAGCGGCAATAGTTTTTGTTTCAACTTAATCATGCAGTTCAACCTCTTTCGGGATACCGGGCTGATCATTATTCAAAAACCCCGCCACCGAGAAATTCAGCAGTTGCTGGCATTTCTCTTCTTTACTTACTTCATCTACGTTTATGAAAAAAGATCGATTAAAAATCGTCTGAAGCATTGCACCGATGACGAATGTCAACTTAACGTTCAATTCCTGCTCCCTCATTTTCGGGAAAACCAGTTGAAGTCCCGCAGTATACCGCGTTACCAATTCTCCAAACTGTTCCGCTAAAATTGGGTTCGTCAGTTCCTCCGGCTCTGCTGTCATTTGCGCCATTAAATCCAGCGTATCCTGATTAGAATGTAGCATTACGGGCCTTAGAAAGGCTGCCAGAATATCCCGCAAATCAGGTTTGGGGTTTTCTCGCAGCAGCGTATCCAGAGCCAATAATCGCTGTTCGTTAATGGGTGCTAAACATCTGCAAAAAACCGCTTTAAACAACCCTTGTTTCGACCCGAAGTAATAATGCGCAGCTGCCAGGTTGACACCGGCTGCTGATGTGATTGCCCTAAGCGACGAGCCTACGAAACCCTTTTGCACAAATATGCGTTCAGCCGAATCGAGAATTCGGGTTCTGGCGGAGTCTGCACTGGCGGGACCTTTCGCTACCATACAAATCTAATTTTAAAACGAACGTTTGATTATATCTTCTGCGACTTAAAAATAAAATACTTCAGGGTTTGCTTTCGGCGCTGCAGATATGACAAATTAATGGCTAGTTGAAACCAGATTTAGCTCATTCCTGGTAAAGCGTTTAAACCACCTGATCCTTAACGATCCAGGTATAAAATAACCAAGAAAAAAGAAAGCATTTTGTTAGGAGAAACCTATGACGCTGCTTAACCCATCTAATACTCCCCCATCCAAAGAACTGGAAACCCTGTTCAATCTGGTATCACAATCCATGGGGTTTGTTCCAAACAGTATGCGGACAATGGCGCATTGGCCCGAACTTTTGCAGCACTTTAGTCAGCTCGCCGGTACGATCCTAAATACCGGCCTATTGCCAGCAGATCTTAAACAACTAATCGCTCACGTGGCTTCGACGGCGTCAGGATGCCAATACTGCCAGGCGCATACAGGACACCAGGCAGTGCACAAAGGGGTGACAAAAGAAAAGTTAATGGCTGCATTCGAATTTAAAACCAGCGACCTGTTCTCCCATGCTGAAAAAGCTGCACTGGATGTCGCCCTGCATGCAGGGACCTCCCCTAACGGTATCGAACCCACACACATGCAAACACTGCTAAACCATTTCAATGAGCGAGAGGCAGTTGAGATAATCTCGGTTATTTCCCTATTCGGCTTTCTTAATCGATGGAATGATTCACTGGCAACAACCCTGGAGTCGGGCCCGCTTGAATTTGCAGAGGCGACGCTTAGTAAAACAGGCTGGGAACCAGGCAAACATAGTACTTAATCAAGTGTGATAAGTTCTGGAATACAAGAAGGTGGCACCCAAAGATAAGCTTTCTGTTGAAATTGCTCCGCCCATTGCGCCGCTTGCTGCTTGTCAAGGCCGAGAACAACGTAGCTTTGCTGAGTCCAGTCTGAAGCAGGGTTTTCTATCACGGCAATGAAATAATTCAATCTCTCCGCTTCAATTAAACCAAGCAGTTGCATTTGTCTATCAACACTTTCATCCTCCCAGGAATCTGCTCCATTAGGTCTAATTGCAGACAGAAACGCGGCAGTGTCGACAGCGAAACTCTGCATTAACAAACGCATCCCGTCGTGTCTTTCCGCCACCTTCAGAACAATAGGTGGATCATCTAAAATGATAAAATCAGATTCATTATATAATGTCTTCTGTTCAACTGTACTTCCCATTTATCTAACTCACCTTACCTATTTCTCGGCAGCCGCATGTGCCAGCATTGTTCTCATTGTATGAGCTTACAGATTCACCGTGTTGATATTAATTTACGGGCTAAATCACCAGAAATGATTTTTTCATTGTTTATTCGTGGTGTATTATAACCCTAGAAAAATGTACCGTAGTCTTGTTCGCGCAGGATAGCATATGAATCAGGGCTTTCTAATTATCCATACTGATATTCCTTCTTCCTCCAGATCATTAAGAGTCCGCCACTGAAACCATTGTGAATACGCCTCTGGAATTCCAAATCAAGCTTGCTGCTACCAATAGAGCCGCATTCCTGATAGCACTGAATCTCTTGCTAACCGTGGCTCTGAGCTTCTATTTGATGTATGGCGCTACATTAAACTCGGCCATAACCCCGCTTGTTCTGGTGTTCGACTCAGCCTCCTGCGTTGCGATATTTGCCATGTTCGTAGCCGCAAGCACAATCAAAGTGACCTTAGCCTCAAGGCCTATCTTGTTAATCAGTCTCTTTATCCTACAGACAGGAAATGTGCTGGATACAGCCACCCATCTATATATCGTCGAAAATTCAAACTGGCCAATCCTGGCTGACGCACTCATTTTAATCAGTGAACTGGGCCTGGCGGCAGTTGCATTCCGTTTCGTCCGGGGTGCTAATGACATAACCAATCGAGACCCGTTAACAGGTCTACACAATCGAAGCCATCACATGCGACAACTATCTCGATTATTAAAGGAAAGTCATAAACGCCAGCAATCCGTAGCCGTCGTTGCTATAGACCTGGATCACTTTAAACGCATCAATGATGTTCATGGCCATGGCTACGGTGACAAGGTGCTACAGACTGTCGCCAGCGTTTTGAAAGAGAGGGTCTCTGGCGCTGACCTTGTTTCCAGGACAGGAGGTGAGGAATTTGAAATCGTCATTTCAAATATCGATGAACCTGCCGCCAAGGCCTTCGCTGAAAAAGTACGCGAAAGCATCAATGCCATCTCCATGGACAGACTGGATTCATTAACTGCCAGTCTAGGTGTCGCTGTGAGTCATCTAACCGAAGGCCTGCCATCCCTTAGGCAACGCGCCGATGCAGCCGCTTATCAGGCAAAGAATTCTGGACGTAACAGGGTATATCTGGCTAACTAATCAGTCAATCGAGACCAGCATACCTGTCCGGGATGCTTAACAAGGCCAGACACTGCGTAATTAGCTGAACGAGTACAGTGCATTAACGGCCTTTACAGTATAGAAAATGTCACCGGCAGGAAATTCATACCACTTTAAGCCAATTTAGATCGCCCCATTAAAGAGTTTGGTCCCGCTTGCGCCAATCGCCCATTGTTCTAATCTAGATTGCTAAATCATTTCACCCAGGTAACGGACAATTAATGGTCTCCCCTGATTTTAGCGATGGGTGACCGGCGGGCTGAAAGGTAAGAATCATCGCTCTTCTCGAATTTGATGACTTATTCTCTCCAGAACCGTGGATGAGATGAGGGTCAAAGAAGATAAGCGACCCCGGGCACACTTCAAACAATACCTCATCAGCCAGGTCAATGACTTTTGAATCAGTATAAAATCCACCTAGTTGAGATCCATCAACTCTACCCGGCAAGCATCCAGCCTTGTGACTACCGACAATAGCACGCAAGCACCCATTCTCTCTATCGAATGAATCAAAACTAATCATAACATTAGGTAACAAATCCACATGGCCACTATCATGGACCCAGTAAGGAGAATCTTGATGCCAGTCAAAGGCAGAACCACCAGGGCCTTTGCAATTAAGTTTATTCGTCCAAAGCGCTAAAGCCGAGCAACCCAGTATCGATTGCATTGGCTGCAATAATCGTTGTTCTGACAGCAGCACGGCCAGGTTTTCTGCAAGACTGTGCACTGGCTCAATAACCCGCAGGTCCTTAGACTCAGGAGTGTGTTCGAATTGAATAGTATATTCGGCAAAGTCAACAAAACTTTTACCATCCAACGTGTATGACTTACCTTGCCTCGCCAGCTGCAAAGCAGTTTCAATCGCCTCTTCAACCCCTAGATGAAAACCATGAATTTCTTCATCGGTGAAAACACCCTGCCTGACAACAAAGCCTTCATCCTTATATCGTTTTAATTCCTGGTCGGAGAAACCGAACTGTCTATCCATAACCATAACCTTAGGTCTCTCGACTGAGCATCAAGCATATTCACTTTCGGTTGTGCTTGACTGCACCTATGATTCAACCCGATCCTGACCCGCCCACCAATCGAGGGCCCGTACATTACAACGAGAAATATTTCTTAATTCGGTAGTATCCATGAAGGTTTTTGACTCACCCGGCTGCAATATCGACTCCTCACTCAGGACATAAATCAACCCGGTGTCCACCACCTGGCCTTGATCATTCTTCCAGATGGATTGGACCGTCACCATCGTTACCGGAACATTGCCTCTATTGACGATCTCTCCTTCTACTCGGGTCACTTGCCCAGACCGACTACAATTAGTCATGGAGGCGCTTACCCAGGTCCGAGTATGGTCCTTCTCCACAGGTGCTATTGTTGCCTCCTCAACTGGAATAATGGTATCGGTATCAAGCAGGACATAAAGCGAAGCAATAATTAATACTACCAGCACAGCAATTATAGCCGGGGCCTTTTCATCAGGCATGTAGATCTAACACCATGAGCAACACCTCCTTTTGGCCCTGTTCCGTTAATTGCGTACCAACGACGCGAAAGCCCAATTTTTCATGTAATGCAAGTGAAGCTGGATTGGCCGGAAATCGATTTACTTCGCAGGTAAGCATCGGTATTCCAGTTGATTTCGCATGGCCAATCAGACCCTGGTACAGAGCCTGCGCAACTCCGTCACGCCGGAACGAGGAGGCAACGATAATTCGATCGATATACAGAAAGCTGGCAAATTTATCTACAAACCATTGATAGTTTATACTCTTGTACGACTTACCGGTTGTCATCGCGATTACAAAACCAGCCAGTGTTCCCTGATCTGTTATGGCCTGATTAAATATTTCCGCACGCTCATAAAAATATTGCATATCAGACAGGTCAATCAAGTTAACATGCGGAAGACTGGCATTATTCAAAACTAACAAATCACTAAACTTACCATCTACAACGGGTTCAATCTTCACTTATACCTCACTCGCCCTAGCCGATGTCTGATCACAAATACATTTCCTGTCGGATCAGCAGTTCGGTAAACTCAAACAGACAGGAACCAGTATGATCATTGAACCTCATGTGGTGTATTGATTCAATATCTGTATTTTACCTGAGTACCAGACCATTCTGCGCTTGAGATATTTATTATATGACCAATACAGACAATCTAGAAAAACTGCTAGCCAAGGGAATGGATAGTGCATTGCTTAGGTTCGGCTTAGGTAGTGCTTACTTCAACACTGGCAATTATACCGAGGCGGTAGAGCACCTTCAGCGCTGCATCGCTTTAGATTCGGATTATACGGCAGCATTCAAGTTACTCGGCAAGGCGCTGTATCATCAGCAACAATGGCAGGCTGCGGTCGACGTTTTCAGCCAGGGATGTGAAAGTGCTTTACAAAACGGTGACAAACAAGCTGAGAAGGAAATGCAGGTGTTTACCCAGAAAATAAAACGCAGGCTATCAAAGCATTAACCCCACTGGATCAACCCTTCATCCTTCATTATCGACTTTTACGATCGACTTTTACGCTTAATCAATCGACTGTACATTTCAACTAGCCTATAGTCGGTTGCCCAGCCTTCGATGTTGGCAACCACATCGGCACGTTCAAGCATGATCATTTCCAGTTCGGTTAAAAAAGCATTTAACGCGGCTAGACTATCGGATATATCTACTTGCATCATGTCTACTGCATAAGCCTTAGCAACCGCCAGTCCTTCTGATAGCCCGTGCCGGTATAGTAACCCTGTAAAAGCCAATAGAATCGAACCCGCTTCATAGAGCGGAAACGACTTGATCATGGGTGCCTCTAATCGATCTCCATCAACAAGCACTAAACCATCGAATAACACGACTCCTTTGGACATCTCAGGTAAAAATTCGTCCTTGGCAGGAATCTCAATTGTTAAACCTGCTCGGTCGCGAGGGATCTGATAAAAGGAAGCTGAATGTGATTTTCCAACCATCACTATTAAATCATCGATGACCGAAGCCGCTGCAACCCAGGTCTTTGCTCCATACAGGCAATGTTCTCCCATTGATGATGTTTCAATGGTAACGCCCGGTCTGCCCTGGGCACCCTCACTAGCACAAAAAGCAGCCCATCTATTTGATCTAATGGAAAATACTCGCCGCATTGCAACCTGATAACCTGCCGAGAATACCCAAGCCATTCGGTCGGCCAGCATGCCACCCACGAATGCCAGTGTCGCCAGGTCTACCGAGGCAGGCAGGCTCGATTGCCAGGTATCATAATAACTTTGCTCATCCGGCATTGCTGCCGTGGTCAGTACCGCTTCGATCAGGTTTAGGTCAAGGCCTTTTAATCGCTCCTGATTCATTTTTCCTCCAGGCAAATTCACTAAATATAATTAACCGTAAAGATTAACTGAAAAATCGGCTAAAAAAGGTACCTATCTAAAAGAAAAGCTGACTAGGTAAAAGAAAAGATGACTAGGTAAAAGAAAAGATGACTGGGTAATAGAGAAAGTGACTATCTAATAAAAAACTCATTCCTTTTAAAAAAACTGACTATCCTGATAAAAAACTGATAATCCAATAAAGAGCTGACTAGATAATTTGGCCATCAAAACAAACTGCAATGACTTTGGTTGACGCGAGCAATCCCTCGGTAACCCTATGCTGGGTTGATTGGATCCTATCAATATCGAGCCTTGCTCCACTTGGTTTGCAACCAATGGCCCATCGCAGCAGCCAAGACAGGCACTACTTTTAACCACTTGCGGTTTCTCAACAAGGTACCCTCGCTGACTAGCAGTTGACGATAGGCGTACAACACCTTCGCGCAGCGCTGCCGCCCGTCTCGCATCTTTAACTCAACTGCTCGAAAGGTGGGATTAGTGTCAAGCCAGACCTGAAGGTCGGGAAATGCCCTGGCAAAACAAATGACGGCGAGGAACAAAAACACCACGCCCGGTATTACCGGCATAATCAATCCAAACAGGCCTAACAACACCAATATGAACCCTGCAACCCCATAAAGTAATTTTGCTAACATCGCTATTCATCTCTCCCGAAAAAATAATTCAATTTTGCAATCGAATCTCTCTAATTATTCAGGAGTATGTGCATATCCCATGCCAGAAGCCAAAAACCTATTTCCGGCTTCTGCAAGGGATAGGGTCAAATCAAGACGATCATAAGCACTAAATACTGGCCAAATTAACCATCTAATGAGGCAAATGTTTTGCCCTCGGCAGCCAGACGTTCCAGTAATGCAGAAGGTTTCCAAACATCAGCGCCAGTTTCATCAAAAAAGCGCTGGATATCAGCCAACACCTCACCAAGGCCCTGAGCATCTGCAAACCACATAGGTCCACCCACATAAGTAGGGAATCCATAACCATTAACGTAAACAGTATCGATATCACCTGCACGCAGTGCATGGCCTTCTTCGAGCAGTTTTGCGCCGATATTAACCAGGGGATAAATGCAGCGCTTTAGAATTTCCTCATCACTAAATGACTTCCTCTGATAGCCCAGATTTTCAGAGACTTTAGCTATCACCTCATCGGCAATAGGATCGGCTATCGGTAATCTACTAGCGTCTTCATAACGGTAATAACCAAGACCATTCTTTTGACCATATCGGCCCAACTCACATAGCTCATCTGGAATCCGGCTGGTAACTTCATTCGATCCGCCGCGCATCTTCCTGGCTCGCCAACCCAAATCAAGACCCACCATATCGGCCATTGCAAACGGCCCCATGGCCAGGCCAAAATCATAGATAACCTTATCGATCTGGGCTGGAGTTGCACCTTCAAGAATCATCAAATTAGCTTGATAACTGTATCCACCGATCATCCGATTGCCGATAAACCCTGGACAGTTACCCGCCATTACACTGACTTTACCGAGGCGTTTTCCCAGAGCCATGGCTGTTCCGAGGGCCGCAGGTGATGACTTCTCACCTTTGACTACTTCCAGCAGCTTCATCACATTAGCAGGACTGAAAAAATGCATTCCACAGACAAATTCTGGCCGGGAGGTGCTGGCTGCAATCGCATCTACATCAAGACCAGAAGTATTCGTCGCCAGTAAGGCCCCTGGTTTCATAATGGTATCAAGCTTACTGAAAATTTCTTTCTTTAAATCCAGATTTTCGTAGACGGCTTCAATCACCACATCGGCATCACCTAGTTCATCCATTGAAGCGGCAGGCTGAATCAACGCCATACGACTATCCATTTCCTGTTGCGATAATCGTCCTTTCGCAACCGTTCGAGCATAATTACCTGCAATGACTTTTAAACCGCGCTGTAGCCCATCAGGATCATTGTCATGAATCAGTACAGCAATGCCTGCATTAGCGAAACACATGGCAATACCACCGCCCATTGTACCAGCACCGATAATAGACGCTTTCTGCACATCGATAAGCGGCACTTCTTTAGACAACCCAGGAATTTTATTGGCCGCTCGTTCAGCAAAAAAGATGTGGATCAAGGCTTCTCTCTGAGGATGACTCAAACATTCAGAAAAACACTGTCGCTCCACCGCCATACCCGCATCGAAATCCGCAGCATTAACGGCTGCCTCGATACATTTGAGGATTTGCTGGGGAGCAAACTGACCTCGATGAGTTTTATCCAAACCAGTTGCAGCTAATTCAAACAACTCAGTGTTGCCCTTGTCAGCCTGAATTTTATCGACCAGGTCTCTGATTTTCCTGGTTGGGCTACCCTTTGAAATAATCTCTTCAGCAAACTCAAGACCACTTTCAACAATATCCGTTTCGACCACTTTGTCGACAATACCCATATCTAGGGCTTTGCCCGCTACAATAGGATTACCCGATACAATGGCTTGAATAGCCGCAGCAGCACCGACAAGCCTGGGTAGACGCTGTGTCCCTCCTGCACCCGGTAATAGCCCCAATTTAACCTCGGGTAAACCAACAGGGGCTGTACTACTGGCAATACGATAATCACAGCACAGTGCCACTTCAAGCCCGCCCCCAAATGCTGTGCCATTGATGGCAGCAATAATCGGTTTTGGGCTGGATTCCATCTGCTCCAGAACCTCGTTCAAACTCGCCCCCTGAGTAGCAGCAGCGCCAAACTCACTGATATCAGCACCGGCGATAAACGCTCGATTAAGACCTGTCAGGACAATAGCCTTGACTTCATTATCAGCCAAGGCACGGGCTACACCATCAAACAACCCTTGTCGAACGCCGGAGGACAATGGGTTAACTGGAGGATTATCGATACTGAGCAATGCTGACGCCCCTCGCTTCTCATAATGTACCTGTCCCTTCATTAGTCTTTCCTCCTTTTTATAGTGTAATAACACCAAGTATACCTTCATTGAATCCAATTGTTATGGTCTTAGTCGCAACATCAATGCCTTGAATGATCTTGATTACCCTACATTGAATTTGCATGCCACTAATGTACCGGAGATACTGTAATAAAGCTGATTCAAAGGCAGGCCATAATGATTGAACCACCTGGCAGTAAGGCTTGGTTAGCATTACACGTTGAGCCGGTGCTGGATCCTGATAGACCGATTATCGATCCGCATCATCATCTTTGGCGAAGACACAACCACAATTACCTGTTAGAAGACTTCTGGGATGATACTCAAACCGGTCACCGTATTGAGAAAACTGTATTTGTTGAATGCCATGCCGCTTATCGTCAGGACGGCCCAGAACAGCTCAGGTCGTTGGGCGAAACTCAGTTCGCAGCAGAGCAGGCAGAACAAAGTGAACACCAGGCTAAGCGGGCAACCATTGCCGGAATCGTCGGTCACGTTGACCTCAGATTAGCTGAGAACATCATACCCATCCTGCAAATGCATATAGAGCTTGCCGGAGGGCGATTTAAAGGAATTCGCCATGCTGGTGCCAGAGCAATTGATCCTGACGGAATGACCATCATCGGTAAAGCTCCTGAAGGTCTTTACGAAGACCGGAAATATCGCACTGGGCTTCGCATTCTAGGCGACATGAATTTAAGTTTTGATACCTGGCACTACCACTACCAGAACGACAACTTCAGAGACCTGGCTGCAGCCTGCCCAGATACCGTCATGATACTCGATCATTTTGGTACCCCTTTAGGGGTCGGTTCCTTCGCAAAAAAACGCCAGTCTATATTCACCACCTGGCAAAGAGATATTGAGGCTATCGCCAAACTTGACAACGTAATTGCCAAACTAGGCGGTCTGGCAATGCCTGATAACGGCTTCGGATGGAGCGAACGTGCCTATCCAGCAAGCTCGGATGAATTTGCTGAACTCCAGGCTCCGTATTATAGCCACGCCATCGATTGTTTTGGGCCTGACAGGTGCATGATGGAAAGCAACTTCCCAGTGGATAAATCTTCGATCAGCTATCGCGTTCTCTACAATGGATTAAAGAAAATTGCAGCAAAATACAATGACCCTGAACAGAGCAAATTATTTTATGGTACCGCTAACAGAATTTATAAGCTCAGCTAGTGCTCAGATGTTCCATCCACAGGCGTGTTCCACCAGCAACAGCCGCGGGCACCAGTACAATATTCAAAACTGGAACCGCTAAAAGCAGATATACAGGAAGCCCAAAAGTAAACACCTGCTGCCAGTTTCTCCTCAACCGATAACGCAGTACAGGAAACGACATCGCGTTATTTTCCGCTGCAAAATCAGTATATTGAAGCGTCATAGCCCAGCCACCAAAAAGCAACCAAAGAGGTGCAGTCAACAGGTTTATACCTGGCACCAAACTGAGCAGCATCAGTAATAGCCATCGTGGCGCTAAATAGACAAACTTTGCCCATTCTCGACTAAACGCCTGCATCACGAGTTGAACCAGGCTGGTAGCTTCAGTCTCTATACCATGCTGGAAACGTTTTTGAACCGCCTCTGCCAAAAGCGCGTTAAAGGGAGCTGAAATAAGGTTGGCTAATAGAGAATAAATAAAAATACCAAAGCTCAGCAGAATGATCCAGGTCACTATCTTAACGAGCCAAGCGAACCATATCAGCCACTCAGGCAGCAATCCAAGCAGGTACTGATTCAAGTCAGAGACACTGTCTACGGCGAATAAAAACAACCCAAACAACACAAGTGAATTAAGAAAAACAGGCACAAAAACAAAACGCCTGATTCCGACCTGCCCGAGCAACTTAAAGCCGCTCAGAAAACAGTCCCAACCATTCTCTCGACTAGATTTCAATTAAAAATCTCATTGTTTCCTGCTCTTCATAGTCAGTCCATTCGCAACGCGTCAACTCACCTCCATCAATTAATGTAGTGACGTCACAGGATTCGCCGACGGTCGCTCCGATGCGACGATAGAAACCCTTTCACCATAGCGCGAATGTGGAAAATAATCCCACACAGCATGGTGCTGCGTGCATCTATTATCCCAGAACGTTAGCGTACCAGGTTGCCACTGGACCCGTGCCGTCAATTTAGGCGTACTGTTAATATGCCTGAATAGAAAGTCCAGGAGCGCCCTGCTTTCTTCCGCATGCAGACCTTTAATTCTGGTAGTAAACCCAGCATTAACGTAGAGCAGTTTACGCCCGGTTTCAGGGTGAGTAACTACCACCGGATGCTCATTTCTTGGGTAGCCACCCTGTGGAGGAGTTGATTTATAGGCGCCCACATAAGATAGTCCGCCATCATGAATGCCAATAAGACCTGAAATCATCTCCTTTAAAGTATCTGACAATAGATCGTAGGCTAGATACATGTTCGCAAACAGAGTATCGCCTCCACCACCTTCTGGCACCTCGGTCACATACAGCATAGAACCCATTGGCGGGAACGCATCGCAAGTTACATCTGTATGCCATCCATCTCCTGCAGTGTAGTTAGAATCTGCGTCTGTATTGACAGTCAACACAAAGGGGTCCTTGATACTGCGCTCCTTATGCAGCGGATGAGTATGCAATTCTCCGAATCTAGACGCGAAAGACTTGTGTTGGCATTGATCTAAATCCTGGCCTCTGAAAACCAGAACAGACCAATCCAGAAAAGCCTGCTGCAACACGGCAAATTCAGCATCGCTGACAGAAGAACTCAAATCTACATCGTAAACCTCTGCGCCAAGGTGCGGCGTAATTGGCCTAATTTCCATCACTAAATTTCCAGTTCCATACTTAAACTCAGTATACCCGTAGTTTGGTGAAATACCCGCCCAACTATCAGCGCCTGCCTGGGTCGCTTTATAAAGGCCCTCCAAGTGATAGAGTAACCCCGTCAACTGTGGGAGGTACCGCTATACCGATGTGCTTTGCAAGGGTTGGCCCTATATCAACGCTGAATGCTGTCTGGTCTAGCTGACCTGGTTTCACATTCCAGCCATAGAAAATGAGTGGAATATGCCGATCATAGTCATACAGGGAGCCGTGGGTGGTGCCGCTATCGGAAAACAAACAATCCGGATGAAGCTGCACCATCAGATCTCCGGAGCGAGCAGGCACGTAGCTACGCCTCATCAATTCTGCCTCTATACTCGTTCCTGTTTTAATCTCCGATGCATTCCAGGCATTTACGACAAAGCCATCCGCTTCGACAAAGGACTCTATAGACGCAAGGGTTTGCTCAAATGACAATCCGTGTTCACCTAGAAAATCTCGATTTATCGATAACCCAGCCCCGCCAAAAGAGACCAATTGCCCTGGATTATCAAACGGGAAGGTAAAATTCCAGTAAATCTTCCAATATAGCTTCAACAATAAAGACAAAAAACCGATTCTTCCCTCATTTTCTGTACATTGGAGAGTGCCCTTTCTTACATGCCATTCGGGCAGGTCAGCAACGCCATGATCAGCCGTGAAAGCGACCACATAATCCTGTTCGCCTACGGCAGCATCCAGTTCACTCAGCAACGACCCTAATAACCGGTCGAGACGCTGCAAGTTGTCTTCGGCTTCTGCACTATTAGGCCCATAGAGATGGCCGATGGTATCAGTCGCTGATAAGGAAATTGCCAGTACGTCCATTGACTTCCCTTTGCCGAGTCGCTCATGGCGGATAATCTCTAGCGCCAGATCCAGCGTGGCTTCATCTATGAAAGGCGATTGGAAAACCTGAGCATTAATGTCTTCAGTACTGCCTAGTATGACTGGGTGGCCACTGGTACGGCTGAACTCGGTGTCTTCTCCTGGAAAGTCATCTTCCCGAACAGAACCCGGCCCGTGCGTCCACTGTTTCGGGAAGTCTTTCATATAGCCATCCAAAACCGGGTCCGCACCATTAAATTCGAGCACATAGTCGGGCAGTTCATCCATATAATAACCGCTGCTGAGGAAGCGTCCGGTTTCTCTATTGAACCAGTAGGCGGCATCGGCTTGATGGCCACCTAACGTGATTGCGGCCCGGTCCTTACCAGACACAGAAAAAACTCTACTGTCCGGACTCGACTCCTTCAACCAATCTCCGAGGGTAGTCACCTTCATACTACTTGGACTTCGTTGCTCGCTACCGCCAATTTCCTTGGATTGCGGATCGTCATCATGAACACAATAACGTGTTTCGCCAGTCTCCTCATCAAAAAAATCATTACTTGGTATACCAACCTTATCGGGATGATGGCCCGTTAAAACAACCGCATGACCAGGACAGGTCGTGCTGACTGCATGCCCAAGCATCGCCTTCTCATAGACTCTGCCTTGCTTGGATAACCGAGCCAGGCCATGCTGGTAGCCACGTTCCAACAAATCGCCGCGCAGCTGGTCTACAACAATGACCACGGCCAGACTTGGTCTCTGGCCAATAAAATGCGCTTCGGCTAACAGGTACGGCGAAGCAACAGCCCCACTCAGGAATAGCGCGGACATAAAAAAAGCAAGTTTTAAGGAAGTCGATTTTATCATTTACACATACCAATAATAATTAAAGTGGGCCAACCAACAATTCATCAAAGCAACTTTATCGATTCGATAACAACCGGAACCATCGGCACATCATCAAACGATCCGCGTTGCTCTGTTTCCACGATCTCAATTTCATTGACAATATCCATTCCCGAGATCACCGTTCCAAACACCGCATAACCAAAACTCGCACAATTCAATGGCTTAAACAGACCTTTCTGCCTGGCTGTCATAACATCACTTTCCTGCTTTCTAGTACAACTGTCTTCCTGATGGTCTAAACGAGAATTATCAGCCACATTAATAAAAAACTGTCTACCGGCGCTGTCAATGACATTCGTCCTTGCCATGGCAATCGTACCCGTGCTGTTACTTATACCGTTATCAGCCTCATTGCGAATAGTTTCAAATTCCTCCAACTCTGTAAAATCCGGGAGATAACCACCACCCTGAATCATAAATCCAGGAATAACTCGATGGAAAATAGTTGCTTCGAAGGCATTGGTTTCTATATATCGTAAAAAATTGGCCACCGTTAAAGGAGCGTCTTGAGCAAATAACTCAAGCTCAATTGCTCCGAGGCTTGTTTGAACCCTTACTTTAGGATTTTCAGCTGACACCTGCGCGCTAACTAAAAGAACCAGCAGACTCGCCAGTATGGCTGTCAGGCATTTAAAAAATATCATTGGTTTCAATCTTCTATCTCTCCACTATCGACGATTAACCCTACCTGAAACAGCTTAGCTCAGTGCCCGTAAAGCATCTTGTGCTATGTCACCTTGGGGTCAAAACCCGGAAACTGGTATAGGGTATCAAATTTCCCCGCTAGGATTCGAGCATAATGGTTTGTACAGGCAGCAGCAACTCAAGCAACCGCAAATCGACCTTACTAATGAGAGTATTATATAGTTAACATTAGCTGGCGGAGAAAATATTATTTATGGAACAACCTGTAGATTTGTTTAGATTAGAAACACGGCAATGGCTGCAAGACAATTGCCCGCAAAGCATCAGAAAACCAGGGTTTGTTCCCTGGGGTAGCAGTAAGATAAAGCTCGATGAAGATAGTGCTCACTGGTTATCGGTCATGTCCGTAAAGGGCTGGACAGTACCCACCTGGCCAGAAGAATATGGGGGAGCCGGCCTGAACAAGGAGCAATATCTTGTCATCCAGCAAGAAATGCAGCGTATTGGCGCTCGCCCTGCCCTGACAGGTAGGGGGATCAATTATATAGGCCCCACAGTCTTGGAATTTGGTAGCGATGAACAAAAATCCCGCTGGTTACCAAAATTTGCCAGAGGTGAAGGCGGCTGGTGCATGGGTTATAGCGAACCCGAAGCTGGCAGTGATCTGGCCAATCTAAAGCTCAGAGCCGAAGAAGATGGTGACAATTACCGTTTAAATGGCATGAAAATCTGGACCTCTGATGGTTTGTATGGAGACTGGATTTTTTGTCTAGTTCGAACTGACCCAAACAAATCGAAGCATGAAGGTATCAGCCTGGTACTGGTGAACATGGAACAGCCTGGTGTCAGAGTCAGGCCGATCAAGCTCATCAGTGGTAATTCGCCATTCTGTGAAACTTTCTTTGAAGATGCTATCGCCAAAAAATCCGATTTGATTGGCGGTGTTAACCAGGGCTGGGGAGTGGGTAAACGTCTACTCCAATACGAACGATCGGTACATGGCGGTGTGAACACCAGTGGAGCCCAGGCTCAAGAAGCAAAATCCTCACTGCTCGATCTCGCTAAACGGTACCTACCACGAGATCAAAACACCCATGCCCAGCAGGCATTTCGCAACAGATTACTGCGCCTGGAGATGAACAACAAAGCCTACAAACTGACCCAACGGAGGGTTATAGCAGAAACACAAGCCGCAGCACCCGCGCTGGCCACTTCAATCCTGAAGGTGAAAGGAGCAGAGTTCAGCCAGGAACGTGTCGAAGTACAGCAAGCCCTGATGGGTATTCAAGGCTGTGGCTGGGAAGGCGATCAGTTCAGTAGCAGCGAACTCGCCCTGACCCGCGAATGGCTGACAAGCCGAGCAATTTCCATTTATGGTGGCACCAGCGAGATTCAGAAAAACATCATTGCAAAAAGAGTGCTGGGTTTACCTGATTAAAAAATTATTTTCTTGTCTGGAATTAAAACTCCAATTTTAGCTAGAAGCAACCCATATCCAGCATCACATTTTAATCATAGCCCCCTTTTGGCACGCCGTAACAGTGTAATGAAGCCCCTGATTTACTCAGCCCTGCCGGTCCGAAAAAATCCAGGTCAATATGATGCCCTTGATGGCGGTTACAGTGGCCATTGGTTCATCCAGCATAAAGTGATGGTAGGAACCTGGCACCATAAATATGGGAAGAATCCCCGATGTTAATTCTTTCATGTAAGGGGCCGCCAGTGCACCTTCATCCGTTGAAAATTCTCCCAGGAGGACAGCGCTACGACATTTTAAACCTACAAATTTGTCACGCTGATCCAGGCCCATTTCCAGAAAATCAAACAGGCCAGGATCAAACTTCCATGTGACTCCTCCGGTAACCGCACGCAATGATTGCCGGGCTATGAAATCAACCACAAAAGCGTGCTGGCAGGGTTGTTCCGGTATCAAGCGAAATCGCGCCAGCGCTTCGTCTTCAGCAGGATAAATTCTTGTTGCCCTGGCTGGCTCACCGCCCCTTTGGTCAGCTTTTTTCCCCCACTCAATATAACGCTCTGGTGGTTCCACGGTAAAATCCGCAAAGATAATACCACCTAGCTTTTCACCAAAGTGATGTCCTGTTTCCAAACCAACAAAACCACCAAAACTATGTGCCACTATAAAGGGTTTGTCGCCTAAATGAGCTGCTTCACAGACAGCCATAACTTCCTGCGCAAATAAGCTGCCACTGTAAGTGGACCTCCATCCACTATCACCATGACCCGATAAATCCAAAGCCACTACCCTAAATTGATCAGCAAGAAATGGCGCAACAAATCTCCACCATTCCAAGTGAGCATTGCTGCCATGAATCAGTACAATACCAGGCAATCCAATCGTTCCCCAGGATCGGTAATGGACTTTACAGCCCTGCACCTCCACAAAACCTTGACTCACTTTGGCTTTTAAGGCCCTGTTAAACCAATCAGGCGGGTTTTCGGTCGTCATAATTTTCTCGTCTCTTAAGAGCGCGCTCAATGTACCACATTCTTTCGAGCACAGTCCTGGCAGTCTCTATTTGCATTTCTGCGTCGACCTGATAATGTCCGGCCATCATCCCATGCAATCTAAGGAGAGTCAGGTGCAAATTAATGGACAAAATGTTGTCATCATTGGTGGGACTTCGGGAATTGGACTCGCTACCGCTGTCGCTGCCAGCGCAGCAGGCGCAAATGTCTGGTCGGCGAGTAGATCTGCAGATAAGGTTGCCTTATGTCAGTCGAACTATCCAGATATTGAATTCTCCCAGGTTGATATTCACGACCCTGCTGGTCTAAAGGACCTCTTCGAAAAAACGGGGAAAATCAATCATATTGTTGGCGCAGCTACTGGCGCTAACCGGACTATGGTCCCTTTTATGGAACAAACTGATGAACAATTCAGAGAAGCCTTTAATAAATTCTGGGGCTATACAAACGTCGTTCGGCAGGGTGCCCCTTTTCTTGTTGAGGACGGTTCGATAACGCTTGTCAGCGGGACACCGGCACGCAAATGCAACCCGGGAATGTCATCGGTTTCCTGTACGGGAAATGCAGTCGAAGGCCTGGTGCGAGCCTTAGCCCTGGAACTGGCCCCGAGACGTGTCAACGGAGTAGCTCCCGGTATAATCGATACCGGCATGTTCGATCGCTTGGGGGATAACAAAGCAGCTGCGCTTGAAAACATTGGCAAAGGCATCCTGCTGGGTCGAGTTGGAGCCGCAGAGGAAGTAGCTGATGGCATTATGCTCGCAATCGGTAATCCTTACATGACGGGCGTCGTTCTCGATATAGATGGTGGCGCATTACTGCCGTGAGTAATCCTGTCATTACTTAACAGGTAATAACGCTTTACCAAGAGACGCATTGGAGGCAGAGGCAGCTAAAATTTCGTCCACAGTACAGGCTTTTTGAATATGGTAGCCCTGACCAAGATTACAACCCAATTGACGGAGAATCAGCAACTGATCCTCGGTTTCGATACCTTCGGCTATTATTTTCAAGCCTAGGCTGTGCCCTAAATCAATAATAGCCTTGGTAATGACGAAGTCATCCGAATCAAGGGCTAACTCTCTGACAAATGCCTGATCAATTTTCAATGTATCCAGCGGGAATCGTTTCAGATAGGCCAATGAAGAATAACCAGTGCCAAAATCATCGACACTGATCTTGTGACCCCGCTCACGAAAGGCCTCCATCAATTGGAAATTACTTTCTACCGCCGCCATAGCGATTCTTTCTGTTATTTCCAGCGTGATATCAGACGGCGCCAGCGCGGTTTGTGAAATTAACTTATCCAGGCGAACAGGTAAGTCCGCATTGAACTGCTGCGCAGATATATTTACAGCAAAATTAAATCCTTTAAGGCCTTTATCCTGAAAGGCCGCTAACTGCCGGCACACTTGTTCCAACAGTTGATCTCCTAACGGCAGGATCAGTCCACTCTGTTCTGCCATTGGTATGAATTCTGACGGTGGTACTTCCCCTAATTCCTTGTGGTTCCATCGCACCAGAGCCTCAAAGCTTTTTATTTCCAGCGATTCGAGATCAACGATTGGCTGATAACAGCAAACCAACTCATCTTCAAGAATCGCCTCCTGGAGAGCAGAACGAACATAGACAAATTTCTTCGCTTCTTCATACATCACCGAATTGAACACCACAAAACTACCTGCGGCCTCCTGCTTTGCTTTCTGTAGAGCTGTTTCACCATCCCTTATCAATTCATCCACAGACGTGTATTGCGCCGAATACTGAACAATGCCCGCACTGACCACGACGCTAACACTCGACTCACCTGCCAGGATTAGGCTCCTTTCAATCTCAGCCTGTATATCGTTTGCAATAACCACACCCAGGCCTACCTCTCCAGCCTCATAAAGCACGGCAGCGAAAGTACCTCCTCCAAAATGTGAAATCGTATCCTGTGGGTTTAAGGCAGCACTAATGATCTGACCTACCTCCACAATTACAGTATCACTAGCTTCAATTCCGAGGCCTTGCTTAATGACACTGAGCCGATCAATACCAAATAGAACCACGGTAAAAGCGTCTTTACCCTGCATTTGATCACCACCAGCATCAGATGAAATCATTCGGCTGGTAACCCGATCAAAAAATAACTGCCTGTTGGGCAATTTAGTCAGGGAGTCATAGAAAGCACTCCTGACAAGTTGTTCTTCCTGGGATAACCGTTGGGTTATATCCCTGAAGGTGACTACTTGAAGTTGTTCCTGGCGAAGTTTGAACCAGCTTACGCCGATCTCAATAGGGACTCTTGCAGCATCGCTGCTAGTTAAATACTGACGGGTTACTGCCTGGTCAACTATTTCCGAACTCGGGTCCGGCACCTCCAGCGTTACAACCTCATCACCCTCAGTAAATGCACCCAATGTGAAGGTGGAGTCTAAATCAGAGCCCAACAGCGATTCTTCAGCAATACCTAATATGCGGATCGCCGCCGCATTTGCGAGCAGCACCTTCCCTTGCCTGTCTGCGGTAACAACACCGTCATCAATATTGCTTACTGTTGCAATAAGACGTTCACGAGCAATTTCAAGCTCCACATTTATTTGATGTTCGTAGAGCGCAATCTCAATAGTGATTTCAAGTTCTCGATTATCAAAAGGCTTTAATACATAACCATATGGAACGGTTATCTTAGCTCGAGCCAGCGTCTCTTTATTGGAATAGGCTGTGCAAAAAATAATGGGGACGTCATACTCAGCTCTAATATTAGTCGCAGCATCAATACCATCCATTTCTCCACGCAAGTTGATATCCATCATGACCAGATCAGGCCGCAAATCAAGGACGCGCTCGACTGCATCTTCACCTCGAGCTGCAGTCCCTACCACTTCGTAATCCATCTTCTGCAATCTAGACTGAATATCCCTGGCAACGATGACTTCGTCTTCAACAACAAAAATGGTGTTTTTAGTCATTAACGCTTCTCCCGCGGGAATTCTATCGTGAAACTGGCACTAGGCTCACCCTTAATCTCGAGACTGCCTTCTAGCTGCTCTGTTAATATCGACACAATTTCCATCCCCATGGACGCGTTCCTGCCAAGCTCAAACTCAGCTGGCAGCCCATTTCCATCATCACTGATATGCAAACGATAATTATCACCCTTTGGTGCAAACTCTATATCAATGTTACCTATTCCTTGTCTATCTTTAAATGCATGCTTGAGCGCATTGGATACCAACTCGTTCAATATGAGCCCACATGGAACAGCAGTTTCAAGGTCAAGATGAACATCATCGACTAGAATATTGAGGCAAACCTCAACATTAGGCACCACATAAAATCGGCATAGGCTATCAGCCAGCATGCGGATGTAATCATCCACATCAATTGACAGCAAATTTTCCGACTGGTAGAGATTCTCATGAATCAACGACATTGACTTGATTCTATGCTGACTTTCACCCAATAAATTCGATAAACCCTCGTCCACTACCGAGTCGGCCTGCATATTGAGCAGGCTAGATATCACCTGCATATTATTTTTTACTCGATGATGAACTTCTTTTAACAATAATTCTTTTTCTCTAAGCGATTCCGCCAATTCTCCTCTAGCATATTTGTGCTCGAGAATTTCTTTCTGTAGGGCTGCTGATCGCTCCGCCACCAGATTCTCCAGATTACGACGATAATCCTCAAGTTCTGCTTCAGTTTTCTTGCGCAAGGAAATATCCCTGGAAATGCAGACAAGGGCTGATCCCTGACTTTCACTTTCACTTCCACTTTCACTGACCGACGCAATCGTAACCTCTGCTGTGGAGCCTTGACTATCTCCCTGCAGAGAGACTTCTCCATTGTACCTGCCGTGACTAGCCAAGGCATGCCTCACCTCAATTATTTCATCTTTATGATTAAAAATAACTGGTAATAACTGCTGCCCCTGAGCATCTTTCGGTGCCAGGCCGAACATAGATTCGACGGCGTGATTGGCATACAGAACAACCCCATCTGGATCAGCTATCATAATACAGTCAGTCGCCTCTTCCAGCGATTCAATATATAGCTGCAATCGTTGGCTATAGCGCTTTTCTGCTTCAAATCGCTGTCGCCGAGAGTTGCTCTGTAAAAGCAGGTAAAGAGCTCCACTGACAGCAACAAAATAAAGAAAATAAGCCCACCAAGTCTCCCATGGAGGCGGTTCAACTCGAACCGAAATACTCGTGACTGCCTCGTTCCATAACCCATCATTATTCGAACCCATTAACTCAAAAATATAATTTCCAGCATCGAGGTTAGTGTAGGTAACCCGGTGTTCACCATTAGCATCAATCCAGTCGTCATCAAATCCTAATAATCTATATTTAAAATCATTTTTTTCGGTGCTGTAAAATCAATAACGGCAAATTTAAAGCCGATAACCGAGTCTGTGTAATCGAGTATCAATTCCTCCGTTTCTGAAAGAGCCTGGGGTAGCGGATAGTTTTTATTAAATTTACTGAATTCAGTCAGGACTACAGGTGCCAGGTGGGTATTTTTAATCCTGATATCTTCAGGATCAAACAAATTGAAACCGTTGTTTCCGCCAAACAAAAGCAAATCATTTTCAAGTTTCAAATAGGCACCACTGTTAAAATCATCGCTCTGCAGCCCATGGGTAGAGTCATAAACTTCGAACTTTCCAGAAGCCGGGTCATACGAGGTCAGCCCTTTACCACCACTAATCCAGATTTTTCCAGCACTATCCTCTAGTAAACCATAGACCGAACCACTAGCGAGACCATCGGCTTTGGTATAATGGGAAAAAGCCCCAGACTCAGGAGAATAGAAGCTGACCCCTCGGTCTCGTGTACCTATCCATATGCCCTTGTCAGTCTCCAAAAGAGAGACAATATTATTGCTGGACAATGACGAGCTATCATCAGGTCTGTACATAAAAGAAAGCGTATCACCGGTATCTGGGTCTAGCACAATTACGCCGCCACCATTGGTTGCAATCCACATATTCCCATCGCTGGCTTGAATGATATCCAAAGCCTGTAGTGACGAAAATTGACCATGGGGGTTATTAGACACGGGATAGCGACGAAAATTATCATTGCCAAGGTACAAGTTTACTCCACCACCATATGTGGCTACCCAAAGCCGCTCCTGTCGATCGACATAAATTCGCGTAACGGCATCAATTGAAAGAGATTCCATATTACTTGCATCATTCAGATAAACCCGGTCAAGCATTTCATCCCGTAAAACATGAATGCCATTGGCCATTGTTCCCGCCCAGATTTCATTCTGGAAACCCTTCACCGCCATGACCCTTCGACCGTTCGGACCTAAATCGGGAGAATCAAATACTTCGGTAGTTTTCTGGCTCTGGCGCCAGATACTGATACCTTCAAAAGTACCGATCCATAAGTCTCCACTTTCATCTTCGGCAAACGAGGAAGTAGATGGACTCGAAACAACGTTCTCAGAACTGGATTGCAATTTGAATACGGGAAACGTTTCTACTGTGGCATTCCACTTGCTGATACCATTGTATGTTCCAACCCAAATAACACCGCCCAGGTCCTCAAACAAATCAATAATAGTTTCATCACTGATACTCTTCGGGTTTCTGAGATCAGACCGGAATCGTTGAAAGTCATTGGTTTCGGGCTTCCATAAATTGAGACCCGCATCTGCACCTATCCAAAGCGAGCCGCTAGCATCACGAATAATGGCTCTTACGCGATTGCTACTTAACGAATTGGTATCATCAGCCCTGGATTTCAAACGAATCCATTCATCATTAATTTGATCGAGTACGCCAATACCCTGAGACATTGTCCCAACCCATTTCCGACCAAGTGCATCGGATTGGATAGCCCGAACTTGACTTGCTGGAATGGAATTAGGATCTGATGGGTCATTTTTATAGTGTCGAACGACTAGTCCAGCAGCATCTAAGACCGTCAACCCGCCCTCTTCAGTTCCGACCCAAAGCAGACCTTGCTCATCCACAAACAACGCCCTGACACCACCTTTGCCAATCGAATCTGGTCTCGTAAGATCGTGTTTATACCAACTGAACTGGCCATCCTTAAAGCGGACCAGGCCATTATTGGTCCCTATCCAGACACTGCCATCGAGTCCTTCAGCTAAAGAAAATACCGCCACTATTTCGCGGCCAGGCTCCCCGGGAAAATCTAACCGGTGACGAATAAATTTGTTGAGAATTGGGTCATACAAATCTAACCCTGCATCGGTTCCTATCCACATCCGGCCAAGAGAACCAGCCAGAAGCGCATGAACCTGATCGTGTGAAAGTGAGAAGGCATCGTTTTCTGAATGATAGAAAACTTTAAAATCATAGCCGTCATAACGATTCAAACCCTCCTGAGTCCCAATCCAAATCATACCGTCTGAATCCTGGGCAAAAGAAGTTACCCCATTCTGGGATAGACCTTCCTCAGTATTGAGGTGATCGAAATTAACCATTCGTTGATTGACCAATTCACCCACAGCGAAAGTCTGCAAGGACACCTGAAAGAGTAAAACGGTCAATCCAAGTAATAGTGAATTTCTACCAATAGCAGACCGAAAACAGCACTGGGCCGAAACGAATCCTGCTAACCTTGAAGCTAATTTTTCCCGCTTAATGGATATTGCTTTGAGGTGGCTTAATTGGTCTCTTGAGAGCAAGGGCCTATCCAGATAATTTGTTTACCTATGAAAACAGTAATCTGTTACAGGTACAAGATCCAATTAAGCCGATTCAGCATGTTCTCAAAAATTTGGCAAAAACCCTTACTCTTTTGATATTACAAATTCCAGATAAAGCCTGCATTCTCAGGTGACGCCAGGTTCCAGATGAAGCCGGCATTCTCAGGAGATGCCAGGTTCCAGATAAAACCAGCATTCTCGGGAGATGCCAGGTTCCAGATAAAACCGGCATTCTCAGGAGACGCCAGGTTCCAGATGAAACCACTGTTGTCAGGAGATGACAGGTTCCAGATGAAACCAGCATTCTCAGGAGATGCCAGGTTCCAGATAAAACCAGCATTCTCGGGAGATGCCAGGTTCCAGATGAAACCACTGTTGTCAGGTGACGCCAGGTTCCAGATGAAACCGGCATGCTCAGGTGACGACAGATTCCAGATGAAACCGGCATTCTCAGGTGACGACAGGTTCCAGATGAAACC
>Ga0233433_10001052_pt1 | contig 27626 bp, 26 predicted proteins | sample SI_122_August201_5_FD_179868 | JGI IMG/M metagenome (GOLD analysis project Ga0233433, IMG submission 179868) | Seawater microbial communities from Saanich Inlet, British Columbia, Canada - SI_122_August2016_100_MG | ecosystem: Environmental > Aquatic > Marine > Inlet | place: Canada: British...
ATTCTGGAATGGGTGTTTCAACAGAAATTTTAATTAAAGCAGCAAAAAAAAAATTTAGAATAATTGAAGTCCCTATAGTAGTATCATATGAGGGAGATACCTCAACACATAATCCAGTATCACATGGAGCGTCTGTAATTTTAAGTACCATTAAATTCACATCAATTGAACATCCGCTAAAATTCTATGGAATTTCGGGCATATTCTTTTTAGTATTAGGTTTATCTTTTCTGTTTTGGACTATTCAATTATTTACAGAATCAGGAAAAGTTGTAACAAATATTTCATTAATTGGGATTGGAGGAATAGTCATAGGAATTATACTATTAGTAACTGCCACTATACTTTATTCTATAATTAGTGTAGTTAGAGAAAAAACAAAATAAAAAAATTCATAATTTATGGAATAGAAAAGAACAATGATAGTGTTCCATCAGCATACATTTCTTGATAAATTTTATAATCATTTAATGAATCAAGTTCCAACCAACCATTATTGATTGATATTGCCTTAATTTCGTTTCCTTCATTGATTAATCCTTGAAGTAAATCAGTCATGTACGATTTTTCAAATGGAATGTTAGAATTTAGAGGATTTATTCCTTCTAAAGATTTATTTTTTAATTTGTCATAAAAAAATTTTAATTTATCAATACCATTGTTTTGAAATTTCATTAAACCTATGTACTGTCCTTGAATTTCATCTAAAGATTGTGGTTTTTGGCCAATATCTTGAATCATATTTTGATCATTAATAATTAGGCTTTCAGCATCTTGAAGAGGATCTTCAAAGCGTAATTTCCAATATTTTTCCCAATCTGAATCAACAATTACCGATATATCATCTTTAGATTCAATAAGTTTTTGTAAAATTTTTTGTTCAAATATTATATCGCCATATGAAATTATTACAGAGTCATCTAATTTTTCTCTTGCACAGAAAAGTGTTTCAACCATATTTGTTGAAGCATAATTTTCATTTTTCACATATGAAACATTAGGAATTTTTAACAAGTCAGACAAATATCCTGTAACAATTGTAATATCTGAAATTCCACATTTTTGAAATGTATTAATCGAATGGTTGATTAAGCTATTGCCAAATAATTCTACAAGACATTTCGGTTTATCATTAGTCAAAGGTTTCAGTCTTATTCCTTGACCTGCTGCAAGAATTATAGCTTTCAAGTTAACATTTCCAAAAATTTGAATCTTGGAAAACTTTTTTTAAAAGTTGTTTATTATTTTTATTTTGTGATCTTTCAGGATGCCACATCACACCCATAATCGGTAATGTTTTATGATAAAACCCCTCAATAGTTTTATCATCAGCAATTGCAAATGGATCTAAATTATCACCTAATATGTTTGAATTAATAATATTATTATGAAACGAATTAACTTCAATTGAATTTAAATTAAATATTTTATAATTGGAGGAATTTTCAATGTTAATGTTATGTGATGTGTTAACATGATTTGGTGTAGAAGTCTTAACAATGTCTCCTCCAAAAAAATCATTAATTATTTGCATTCCTCTACAAACACCAAAAATAGGAATTTTATTTTTTATACTGTATTCAAGAAGAGATTTTTCTGTTGAATCCCTTTGAGGATGTTCACCAAGATTATCACCACCTGAAATAATCAAACCTTCAATTTTAACATCATCAAGGAATTTTGAAACATTTTCAAGATTGTTTGGAATAAAAATCGGTACAAGTTCAATCTTTTCTAAAAATTGAGCCCAATCATGACTAATTGCATCCCTAGATTCATCATAATTTGGAGCTTTCATTATTCGCAATGATATTCCAATTTTCATTTTTTTCATAAAATTCCCTTCAAATTCATTATTTGATATAACCTAATGATTTTAGAACCTTTCTTGCTTCTATTATCTCATTATTTTCAGAATTCTCCAAAATCATCACTTCCTCATTTTTACAATCTAGCATTACAGTAGATGAGGTCTTTAATTGTTCATATAATATTTCGCCACATCCAATTACTGCAGGTAATCCAATTTCAGCACATCTTATTGCCATATGAGATGCTACACCACCATATTTTGTAATTAATGCTGCAGGATTTTTAGTAAAAATCCAATCAAAACCAGGATCGGCATGTTCTATCAAAATGATTTTATTTTCAATTTTATCAGATTGATATAAATTTTTTTCTAGATCAAATAAAGAAGAAGTAATTTTTTTATTAGTTATAAAATTAGGCTTTGAAATATAATAATTAATTATTTCAAAATCTTTTTCAGAAAAAATTAAAGGAGGTAAAACTAACATATCATTGATCTGTTTTTTAGTTAATTCTTTTGAAATTAATTTTTTCCAAACTTTTTTTGTTTCTGTCATTGTATAATTCTTAGCTTGTAATATTTGAATTATATTCAAATTTGACATTTCATCTTTTGAAAAATCCATTCTTTTACCAGCTTTTGAAATTAATTCAATTGCAGCACTAAGGTTTTTAGTAAATTCAAATTTTAGTTTTTCACGAGAAACTAGTGATAATTCAACAAAATCAAAAAAATCAATTGAATCAAATTCTAAATTATGTTTTTTTAATAATGATTTTAAATTTTGTTGTTTTGGACGTTTTTTCAATTTTTTCTTTGTAACAAACATTTTGATATTATCTAAAAAAATCTCTTGTTCATCATATCTATTTGCAGTAATATCATATGTACCTGGTCGTAGGTGGCCATATTTTTTCAAAAAATCAGTTTTTGATATTTTCCCAATTTTATATGAATAAAGATCATTTTGAATGTCAGAGAGAGGAGTTGAAATAGAATTTAAGAAATTATCTACAAAATCAGACGTAACATATCCCTTTTTTTGAATACTTTTGAGGATGATAGTAGAAATAAAGGCAATTCTAGCCATGGTTGAGAAAGGAACTGTACCATAAATTTTACAATCATTTAATAATTTTTCAGCAGCTAAAAGTAATTCTTTATGAGAAGAATTAGGTTTTATGGAAGAAAGTGTATTATTTCTTTTTTGAGTTAAAATATCAATAGAGTCATTGGATTTTTTTAAAATAGAATTAAAATTATAAATAATATTATTTGTGAATTGAATTAAATTTGATTTTAATATATTAATTTCTTGAATTGTAAATTTGGTCTTTTTTAATTCAGTTAATCTAGAATTCATAGTTAAGTCATAACATGAAAATAAAATTTCAAATTCAACTTTATCATGTAAATATGGGAAATTTTTTAATTTTGTTAGATAAAATGTTAAAAGTTTTTTCTTAATAGATAGAGGCAACTTTGATGGAAGAAGTGAATTAAAACTAGCTTTAACATCAACATATGGTTTATTTCCAAATCTGATCATTAAGGGAGTAGATTTCATATCATGATATCCAATATTCTTTCTTCCTTTTGACCAAGAATTTTTCATTATAAGGAAATCATATAATGAATAATCAAATAGATTAGGATTGCTCCCAATGATTTCAGCAGGATTCCAATCACTCATATCAGAATAAATGGTTTGTTTTCCATAAAGCCTAGTTGAAGAGTTTAATTTATGGAAAAAAATTTTATTTTCTAAAATTAATCTACCGACTTTTTTATCTGCAAGATTTACATTAGTTTTTAGTATGAAAGTTATAGGTCTAACTTGGAAAATTATTACTTTATTATTTTTATTAATACCAAATTCAATATCTAATTTATCTAATTTTAAAATAGATTCAATTTCTTTTATAGATTCAAGTAAAGTGTTCCATGGTTTAGGAATTGATTTTTTGGGAGTATTTCTAAAAATTTTAATTATATTACCTACAGTACCTGCTGTAACACCTACTGTTGAAGTACTTTCATCAAAATTTATCAAATAATAAGGTGAGGCCAATTCAGGTCTACGAGTAAAAATTACACCACTAACAATGATATTTTTTGATTGATTTTGAATTAAAATTTGATTTTTTTTATTTGAAAAACCTGCTATTTCATATGATTGTATTACAGAAGAAATTGCATTTTTAATTGAATTTTTGGAATTTGGGTTTACATCTAAGACGCTCTCAAAATTTCCTGCTTGTGATGATTCAAGTGAATCTTCTCCTATTGCTGAACTACGTACTATAACATTTGAATTAAATTTTTTTGAAATTAACTGAATGATGTTTTTTTGGTTTTTATTCCATTCATCTACTGTAAAATCATAAATTGTCTCAATTTTTGAGAGATGAATTTTATTTTGTAGATATTTTAATACATCTGATTTTGATATAAATTCAAATTTTTGTCTGGAAGAAAAAGATTTATGATTCATAATTTCCTTTTGTGCAAAATAGATTTGTGTCTTCCATTTTAGAAATAGGATATGCTTTAACTAATTCTTCAATTGATGTTTCAAATACAAAATTTGTTACTTGTCCGTCTATTTTAAAAATTTTATAGTTAAGATTACTTAATAATTCTAAATGTTTTTCAGGATTTGAAATTCCATATTGTGTAATTGCCCAAGGCCACCATTCATGTACGATTTTAACATCCGGGTTTTTACTTAAGATTAAATTCATACCTTCAAATGCTCTACCTTCACCACCAACAATATCCATTTTTATAAAATTAATTTTTTCTTTGAAATCTTTAAAATAATCATCTAAAGATATAGTATCTACATCTACAACATCATCAAAACGTGATGGTTTGAATAAAGCTCCAGAAGTATAGAATTCATTTCCAAGATAAAATTTAGATTTGCCTGTTACATTAGAAATTGCTTTATTTTCCACAATTATATTTTGATAGTTATTGACTTCTATATTCTTTTTTAATAAATTGAAATTATCTTTATGAGGCTCAAAAGCAAAAACTTTTCCTGTTGGTCCAACTAATTTAGCATAAAGTAAAGTATAATCTCCAATATGAGCACCAGCATCAACAACAATATCACCTTTCTTAATTTCTTTTGTAAACAATTTTGCCATTAGTACTCCATGGGAGCCATATGTAGAAAGTGATAACGTGTCAAGTTTATCTAAATAAATCTTATTTCCATTAATTATTACAAAATCAGGTTTTAATTTTACTGTAAGAAATCTTGAAGTTTTTTGAAATATTCCATACTTGTAAAGTCCTGTACCAACCAATGAATTTGCTACTAAACGAAAAATTTTAGAGATTATTTTTTTCATAATTTTGGCCTTTTGAATTTAAAATTGAAAAAAATATTGCCATTAAGCAATTCAACTCATATATTGTGTAATACGTTTTTCTTTATCACTAAATATTACACCAATAGTTCTCAGCAAGGTCACATTATTTTTGTCACAAAAATCAACTAATTGATTTATGTAATTAATAAAAGTAGAAGAAGGTTGTTTATTTTTTATTAATGCAGAAAATAGATCATCATGATCTAACATCAAAATCTTTTCTTCTGAAGGTAAAAATGAGACTATTTTAGCCACATTTTCAACACCAGTAGGACTTTCAATCTTTGGAACAATTATGACATTATTAGGAAGGAGTTTTACAATTTCTTCAAGATCATCGGTAGAGTTTACATTAGATACTGCTAGATATTTGATGTTTGAATAATTGTTTAATATGTCAATTAAATTTTCTAAAGAATATGAGTTGTTAGGAGGTTTGGTTCTTCCAATTGGTAGATCTAAGAAAATTGGATGTGCTTTATGTTTGTTCAATAATATTTTTAGATCATTGATACTGTTAACCCATGCAAGATTAATACGATATACAGAATTCTCAGGAATTGGAAAGTCATAATTTGATAAATTTTGAGATAATATTAACACGTGTGCGGTTATGAATTAGGCTTATAAAAGGTTAGTTGAAGTAATAAATGGTATCAACCAAGGTAAAAAAATGAGAAAGCCTAATTTTTTTATTGTCGGTCATACAAGATCAGCAACTTCATCATTATTAGATCAATTAAAACAACATCCAGATGTATTCATCATTCACACTGGCACTGGTTATACACCAGCGTTTTTTGGGTATTCACCATTAATTAAAACTGAGGAAAAGTATTTGGAATTATTTTCTAATGCAAAAAATGAAAAATGTGTAGGGGAGAAAAACACAGATAATGTAATGTGTGAAGAATCAGCTCCAAAAATTAAAAAACATTATCCAGATGCAAAAATCATCATTTGTTTACGTAATCCTATTGATGTAATGTATTCTAAGCATAGTCAACAAATAATGTTAACAATGGAATCATTGACTGATTTTAAAGAAGCAATAAAAATTGGTCCTGAAAGAGAGAGAATTAACAAAGAAAAACCAGGTACATATGATGAGAATTTATTGTATAGAAAAACGGTTAGATATCCTGAACAAATTAAAAGATATTTTGATTTATTTGGTAAAGAAAAAATTCACATTAGAATTTTAGATGATGTAATAAAAGATGAGCTTTTAGCTTTTAAAAAAACCTGTGAATTTTTAGAAGTAAATCCAGATTTTAAGCCTAAGATTGTGCATAAAAATGCTATTAGGCATTATAGAATGCGTTCTTTACAAGCACTTGTTAAAAAAATGGAAGGAACAAAAACAAGAAAGATTTTAAGTAAAATCCCAGGAATTCAAAAATCATATAATTTTGCTAATTTGCCACATGTAAAAAGAGTCCCACTTGATGTAAATTTTAAGAATAAATTATATAAAGAATTTGAGCCTGAGATTAAAGAATTAAGCAAAATATTAGATAGAGATCTCTCTTTTTGGTTAAATAATTGAATTAGTCAAGTATAAAATTTATTTAGGAACTTCGAAACTTCAATTTAGACTCCGAGTAACATGAAACAAAATATTATTTTTCTAACCCTTGATTCATGTAGATCTGACAAATTTTATGGAAAAAATAAAACATCAATTACACCAAACATAGATAAATTAATTGAAAAAGGAGTATATTTTGAACAGATGATTAGTTCAGCAGATTCAACATTATTAGCAATCACAAGTTTATTTACAGGAAAGCATCCTTTCAAAACCGGAATTCGTTCTCAACGATTTAATAAATTAAAAGAAGGAGTTTCAACATTTTTTAAAATTTTGAGCAATAATGGTTACCATCATTATGCTTACAATCCAACGGTGACAAAAACAATTGGATTAATGCCAGATTTTGAAAATAAAGATAGTCATTATGATTATCATTTTGATTTAAATGATGGATTAGGAGAAAAGGTAATTGAAAAATTGAAATCAGAATTAAGTGAACCATGGTGTTTTTATATTCACGCAAATGATCTTCATTTTCCTATTAAAGTACCTAAAAAATTTTCAGATAATAAGTATGGAGATAGTAATTTTGAAAAACAATTGTCAGGAATTGATTCATGGATTGGAAAAATTTTTAAAAATATTAATATAAAAAATACGCTTTTTATAATTACATCAGATCATGGTACATTCATTCCATCAATCACCATTGAAAATGAAATAATAAATTTTGAGATTGAGGGTAAAAAACAACAATTAATTTCTAAAATAAGTAAAAAAACACCAAGTTTTTTACAACCTCTTAAAACAAAAATTTTCTTAAAAAAAGAGAAAAAAGAAAGAAACTCAATGAAGAAGAAAATACTAAAAATGGACTTGAAACCACATCAGAAAAGAGAGTTACTTTGGCAAAGATCGGATTTAGACAAAGTCTTATTTGATTCTAATGTTAAAGTACCATTACTCATTGTTGGGAACCAAATCAAAGAAAATGTGATTATTTCTCAACAAGTAAGACATGTAGATGTCTTTCCCACTATTTTAGATATAATTGGAATAAAGAATAGTGAAGGAGTAGATGGTCAAAGCTTGGTTCCATTAATCAATGGTGAAGAGTTGGAAGAATTGCCTGCATATATCGAAAGTACACCTTCAATTCAAACGAAATCAAATGAGGTTATAGGAATTAGAACATCTCAATTTAAATATTTTAGAGATCGAGAGGATAAAACAAAAAGAATCCACCTATATAATCTAAAAAATGATTTAGACGAAGAACATAATATTTCAGAAAATAAAGATATTATAAAAAAGATGGAAAATATTATTGATGAATTATATAAAGAAAGTATAGAAGATGAAGAATTCAGTGAAGAAGAAACAAAAGCTATTGAAGAAGAATTAAAAAAATTAGGTTATGATTAAAAATTATACAAGAGCATGACCTTTGTTAATAGTTTGTAACAAGTTCACAATGTTAGATTTAGAAACAGGTAAAGGATTATTGTCAATATGTTTATGATCTGTAAGAATCAAATCACTAGCTTCATCTAAATCACCATTTAAAGAAATGTTATCAAAATCAAGGAGTTTTACCAAATTTAAGAAACGCTCGTAAAAAATTGAATTATTAAATTTATGCGCTAAAGTAGTGGTAAAAGCTAATGCATGACCATGAGATATACCTTCATTAGAAAATACATAAGATAAAGCGTGACCAAGAGTTGTAGAAGCATTACCAAATCCTAAGCCAGAAATCAATGCACCATATGCTAAATTATCATAAGTTTCTTCAAGTAATGATTTTTCTAGAATTCCAAAAGCTTTTTCACACAAAAATTTTGTGTAAGGATTTGCAAGTTTACTATCAAACGCTTCCGTGCATTGGGCACATGCATCTATTGCTGAATTTTTAATAATGTTCATTGGAGAATCACGTATAAAAAATGGATCTACAATAGATACATCAGCAATCATCCCATCATCATGAAAACTAGTTTTTTTACCATCTAGTTTTAAAACTGCAATTCTAGTTACTTCACTTCCACTACCAAAAGTGGTTGGAATAAGGATTTTGGGTTTTTTTAATTTAAATCCCACATATTTTGCAACATCAAGAGAGCTACCTCCTCCTAAACCAATTATTGAAGAAAAATTTTGATTAAATTCTGATAGAATTTTATCTATTGTATTCATAGAGGGGTTTGGTTCTACAGAATCAAAAAGATGGTAATCTAAAAGATTCAGATAATCTAGCCATCCTCTAGATTTTGCGCCTTTTGAAGTTATCAATAGTGAATTTTTTGGAAAGACAAAATTTTGACAAGAGTTCATTCCAAAAATTATTTCTTTAGGTTGCTTAATGGTATACAAGCGATTTGTATATTTTTAATATTATTTATAAGTACAGTAGTTAGAAACGTGATAATATCAAATGACAAATAGTCAAGAATTAAAAAAATTAATTGAAAAAAAACCGATTGTAAAAGTTGGTGGAGCATATGATGCATTATCAGCAAAATTGGTAGAAACATCAGGATTTGATGCAATTTGGGCTGGAAGTTTTGCCATTTCTGCAACTCATGCACTTCCAGACGCAAGTATTCTTACTATGACAGATTTTCTCAGAGCAACAGAGAATATGGTAGATGCTTGTAACATTCCAGTAATTGCAGATTGTGATACAGGCTTTGGTGGACCAGCAAATGTAAGTCACGCAGTGAAAAAATACGAAAAAGCAGGAATTGCAGGAATTAGTATTGAAGATAAAATTTTTCCAAAACAAAATAGTCTTTTAGAGAACTCAAAACAAGAATTATTACCTGAAAAAGATTTCGTTTCAAAGATTATTGCTGCAAGAGAATCGAAAAAGGATCAAAATTTTATGATAATTGCACGTACAGAAGCGTTAATTGCTGAAAAAGGAATGGATGAGGCTATTAGAAGAGCTTTAGCATATGAAAATGCAGGTGCTGATGCAATTTTAATTCATTCTAAAAAAAATACCCCAGATGAAATTTTTGAATTTTCTGAAAAATGGGATGGAACAATTCCTTTGGTTGTAGTTCCTACAGCATACCCATCTGTTAAATTAAATGAACTTGTCTCACATAAAATAAAAATGATTATTTATGCAAATCAATCATTACGTGCTGCACATAACATAATGTCAAAAATATTAAAAGATATAATTGAAAAAGAAAGCCTTGATGATGTAAAAATTGATTTATCAAGTATGAATGATATTTTCAAATTACAAGAAATGTATAAAATTAATGATCAAGAGAAAATTATAGAAACTAATTTAAAAAAAATGGGTTATATCAGTTGAATGAGCAATCACAAAGGAAATTATTTAGTTTATTAGAAAAAAAAGGAATACTAAATTTTGTCGGTGTTCCTGATTCAACTATGAAACATTTCATAGATGAAGGATTAAAGAAAAAGAGAATACTGATAGCGACTAGAGAAGAAGAAGCAATTGGAATTGCAACAGGTATGAGTCTTTCAGGTGAAAATTCATTAGTTTTTATGCAAAATGCAGGATTTGCAAATTCTCTTAGTACTATAACATCGCTTCTTCAATTATATCAAATTCCAATGATTTTGTTAATTGGTTGGAGGGGTTTTTTAAAAAATGACGCACCTGAGCATGAAAAAATTGGAAAAATTCAACCAGAATTGATTAAGAGTATGGGTTTAGAATCAAGAATCATAGATGATAAAAATTTTAAAACAGTTTCTGATTGGGCATTAATGAAATTAAAAAAAGGTAAATTAGTTGGTTTGATCATAAAGAGGGAATTCATTGATTAGAAAAGATGCTGTAAAACTTATTGCAAAAGAAATTGGGAATCATCCAATAATTTCTGCAAATGGATTTCTAAGTAGAGATGTATATGAAACTAGTGAAAAAGAAAATAATTTTTACATGATTGGATCAATGGGGTTAGCTTCCTCAATTGGATTAGGACTTGCATTAAAAAACAAAAAAAAGAAAATCTATGTATTTGATGGAGATGGTAATATTCTCATGAATTTAGGCTCATTAGTAACTATTGGTTCACTACAACCAAAAAATTTTGTTCATATTATTTTTGATAATAAAGTACATGAATCTACTGGAGGTCAACCAACAAATTCAGGTAAAATAGAATTAGAGAAACTTGGAAAGGTTGCAAAATTCAAAACATACAAAATATTTACAGAAAATCAAATTAAAAATATAATTCCGAAGATCAAAAAAGAAACTGGGCCAATACTAGTTTTAGTTAAAATTGATAAAAGTAAAGTAAAAAGTATTAGAGTTGACATCGAACCACCAAAGATTAAAACTAGATTTATGCAATCCTTAAGACAAAAATGAACGCAATAATTATAGCTGCAGGATCAGGAAAACGAATTAGTAGAAACATTAAAGAAATTCCAAAATCCATGGTCAAAATTAATGAAAAACCAATTATAGAATATCAAATATTGGCCTTAAAACAAGCTGGAATTAATGATATTTGTGTCATTACTGGGCCATATAGTGAAAAATTTCATTCTCTAGATGTCACATATGTAAAAGATCAAAATTATGAAAATCATGATATTTTAGGAAGCCTAATGGAAGCAAAAAAATTTTTGAAGAATGACACTCTAGTATTATACTCAGATATTTTATTTGAATCAAATATTATTTTTCAAATTTTAGAGTCAAAAGAGGATATTTCCATTGCTATTGATTTGAATTGGAGGGAAATGTATGAAGGAAGAACAGAACATCCAACATCTGAAGCTGAAAATGTTCTACTAAACAATAATCAAAAAATTATTCAAATTAAAAAAAACATTCAAAACGAAAAAAATAACATGGGTGAATTTTTAGGCATTATGAAATTTTCATCAAAAGGTTCAGAAATTTTTATAAAAAAATATGATGAACTGATTAAAACACATAAAGGAAATTTCCATGAAGCTTCATCTATTTCAAAAGCATATCTTACAGATATGATTCAAGAGTTAATCGATTCGCATATTGATATAGAACCTATTTCAATTTCAGGAAAATGGTGTGAAATAGATACTATACAAGATTTAGATAATGCTGAAAAAATGTTTGCATATTAATCATGCTTATTAATAATCTTCTCTAATTCTAACCATAAAATATCTTCCATTTTCTTCCCTGTCCCAATTAAATTATTTTTTTCTGTGGGATCAAATTCAAGATTATAGAGTTCTTTTGTGTTATTGTATTCATTTAAAATTAATTTCCATTTTGAAGTCCGTATCGATTTTACATTTGGTTCTTCAGGTGGTGCTTTTTCATGTAAGGGATTGCCAGTTTCAGAGAATGCAAATAATTCTGGTTCAGATTTATTTTCAATTGTTGGAATTAAAGAAACCCCATCTAGTTCACTGTAATTTTTGTCTAAAGAAATATCTAATAATTCCAAAATTGTAGGCATAAAATCGATAGTTCTTACCTGTTTTTTTACTTCTTTAGATTCAAAATCAGGAATAATAAAGTAGGTTAAAGTTCTAAGTGTATAATCATAACAAAAAGCACCATATGCTCTTTCACCAATTTTTTCGCCGATACTAATTCCATGATCTGACATTACAAGTATAATAGAATTCTTATCCAATTCTAAATCATGTATTGTTTCTAAAATTTTTTCTAAGTAAACTTCGGCTCCTTTAAATAATTTATCATACCGTACCACATTTTTCTCCTTGCTTGCAAAGAATTCATCGCTAAAATTATCATATACTTTTAAAATTTCGTTCATTATGCCTGTGTGAATTTTACTATAATGTAAATAAATAAAGAAATTTTTATTTTCTAAATTTTTTTGTTTCATTTGTTCTAAAAGATTATTGTGACGTACAATTAAATCATCATTTAATTCATCATGAACTACATAATTATCAAAACCTTGTTTAGGAACTACTAATTCATTTATCAAATCAGCACAAGTATGATAATTTTGTTCTTTTAGATATTCAGTAAGTGTTTTAAATTTATCTTTTTTAAAGTCAAAGGTAGACCAATAACTATTAGTCCCTGTACGTGTCCCATAACTTCCACTAAAAACAGCATGCATTGCAGCAATAGTATGTGGTCCATAAGTAATAGAATTTGAAAAAAATATTGATTTTGATTTTAATTTGTTTAAAATATTAGAATTAAAAGATTTATCGAATCTTCCACCATCAATCATTATTATTATAACATTTTTTTTGTTCATGATATAATTGACTTTATTTATTTATCTAATTTTTTCCTTTAGGATCAAACCATTGTATCGATTCAGAAATTGCTCTTTCTGCATTTTTTCTTCCCACTACAGAAAGTTCTCTTTGTGAATCACCAGCTATTTTTCCACCAATATGTAAACTTAGTAATTTACCATTTCCTCTAAAACCATGTTTTACAAATGGTTTTAGATATAATGAATCATCTGGATTGATTATTTGTTCATGGATTTTGTGGTTAGATTCCCAATAAATTGAAACTGAAACATCTCCAACATTATACAAATATTGATGTAAACCAGATTCTAAATCTAATTTTGCGTTATCTGAATTAAGAACTTGGATTTCGAAAGATTTTGAAAAGGGTAATGCTGTTGTAGATGCCAATTCACGGAATTCATATGATTTAGAATCTTCTGGATAAAACCATGTCCTACCATCATTATGGTATTGAACAATAACTTTATTCTCAGTTTTGTCATTGGGTAAGAGATCTCTTACATTTATCGTCAATGCACTAGCAATTTTTTCAACATTTGAAATAGTGGGTATTTCAGAAGTGTTTTCAAATCTCTCTAAGTCATTTATTGAAATAGATGTTCTTTTAGATAATTCTTCTAAGGAAAGCTGTGAAATTTTTCGGTGATATTTAATCAAAGATGCACTTGCTATTTCTTTTGATGTAAAATCTAATGCAAAATTTGAACCAAGTTCAACAGATAAACCAGACAACTCTTGTTGGACATCACCTGTGAGTTTACCACCATATGTAAGGGCTAAAATAAGCCCATTTTCTTTCGTTCCTTTTCTTGTAGCAAAGGTATGTGGCGTAAATGGTGTAATGTACATAGAATCACCAGTATTCATTATTGCAACTTTTTTTTCCCCAGTAGAATCTTTATAGTAAAAATTTACTTCTCCAATAAAATATGTGAACTGATGCATAAAGTGTCCATTATTCCATTGTGCGTCTTTATTTGTTGGTTCATTATTATCTATAACACATAATTCTAGAATCCATTCTGGTCTAAATGGAGCAACTGTACTCATTACAGTATCTCTATATTCATAATATGGTTTACCAGCTCTTTCCATAATTCGACTTGATTGTTTAGATTCTTCAGAACTCATAATCTTCATACCCAAAGGACAATCATCCTGAATAATATAGAAATCTCTTGCGTTAACAGGCCAAATCTGAACTGCCTTGTTAATTAATTCTGGAGTAAGATGCTTTTTTCCCTCAATAATTTCATTAATTTCTTCGAAAGATGTTTGTAATTCTTTTGCAGCATCCTCAGGTCTTCTTTTAATATCATTAAGAATTCCCAGAAAGTTTTTTCCTGATTTGATTAATGCGTTATTATCAATAACAATTTCTTTTTCCATCATGATATATTTAAAAACTACTTGTAATTAATAAGATTCCTATTTTTCACAACAATTTTAACGATTTATCCAAGCAATCAACTTCTTTTTTAAATCAGATTGGATTGGATCAGTAGATAAATATTGATTATTTTCTTCCAAAGGATCATCTTCTAAATTAAAAAATTTCCATTCATTAGGTGTTTTTAAAAATATTAATTTACTAGTTGGAGTTTTAATGCAAAAAACATTAGGTTTTGCGGGAGAAGGGTATGGTCCATGTAGTGCGCCAGTTTCTGAAAAGCTATATGGTTTATCATCTAATTGAGAATTTTTGTTAATAAGGAATTCTGCAAAACTTTGTCCAGGACGATCAAGGGTTGTTTTAATCCCAACAAGATCAAGAATGGTAGGAAAAACATCTATTGTTTCTCGTAATTTATCAGTAGAACGATTTTTAATAATATCAGTACCAGAAAAAAGGAAAAAAGAACGTATTGTTTCTTCATGTGTAAACGAACCATAGTTTCTTTCACCAAAACGTTCTCCTATACCAGTACCATGATCTGAAAAGAAAATTACAATAGTATTGTCATCAATACCTAACTCTTTTATGATATTTTTAATTTCTAATGTATATTTACCAGCTTCATTAAATGCACTATCATAATTTTCAAGATTAGTCTTTCGTTTATCATAAAACTCTTGATCATCCCATTCATATTTTTTTAAAACTTCAGAAACTGTAATTGTATGGATTCGAGTAAAATGTAAAAATAAAAATAAAGGTTTTCCGTTAGATTTGGAAATACAATTTTTGATAAATTCCGGATGTCGAATGTTAAGGTTATCAGTATATTCGTCATGTGCTTGATGTATATCATAACCACGTTTGGAGACTATTCTATTTGATAACAAATCACACGCTGTAAAGTAACCATTGTTTTGAAATATTTCAGGAAGAATTTCAACAGAATCTTTTAATCGAAACATTTTGTAGTAGGCATCAATACCATTATCTTTTCCATATAAACCAGAAAAAGTTACATTTACAGATCCTATAGTGTAAGGTATTGCTGTAGAGACATTGTTTAACAGAGTGCCAGTACTAGACACTTTTACAAATTCTTGTGAAGTGTTTAGTCTATCCCATCTTGCTCCATCTAATAATACAAAAATAATATTTTTTTTCAATATATCAATACACAATTATTCGACTAATAAAAATAATACATTTCCTCATATTGTGAATTTTAATTTTAACCAAATGTACTAAACATATCCTAATTTACGTAAATTATCACGGACAATTTTACGTTTTTTGGCATCCATAGATTCATTGTTTTTTGTTGATTTTTTACCAATTTGCATTAAAATGGATTCCATTTCAGTAACTATTTGAGTTTGAGTATTTACAATATTATTTTCTTCCAAAGGATCATTTTGTAAATCATACAATTCAAAAACATTTTTGGTTTCATCAGATGATTTAAGAAATTTATATTTTGAAGTACGAATACCGATAACTTTTTTTAAATTACCAGTTATGGTTGGAGGACTTTCAATATATGCAGGTAATTCTTCAACATCTTTATCATTAATTAGTGGTAAAAAACTTGTTCCATCAATTTGAGAAATAGGTTCTATGCCTATAATATCAGCAATTGTTGGGAAAATATCTACTTGTCGAACTTGAGTTTTGATGACTTTATTTTCAGGTAGAGAGGGGCCAGAAATAATCAATGGAACATGTAGAAGATCATCAAACATTCTATGTCCTTCACTCATTCTAGATTCTAGCATTACTCGTTTTTCATAAGTAGATAATGATAGATTAGAAAGTTTTGATTTTTTATTACTTTTTCTCATTTTTCTTAACAAGAAACCAAATTTTTTTTTCAACGGGTAAAGTTGTGGAGGAACTTTATTACCCAACAGCCATAACTTTGATTCACCTATTCCGGATTCAAAATTTATAATTTCATTATTGTGATGAATAACAGGAACATACTCACCATGATCAGCAGTTAATATAATTAATGTATTTTCCAAATCAACTTTATTAATTATTTTTCCAATCCAATGATCTATTGCAGAAATCATTTTTTCATAATTACTTTCACCGTACTGTTTGTCATCAAATTCAGACGGAAGTATTATTGGAGTATGTAAATCAAATAAATGAATGTAAAGAAACCAAGGAGTTTTAAAATTATTTGAAGACAGTTTCTGTAAAATTTTGTCTCCCAATCCATCAAATAAACCAAAATAATTATCATATGAGGAGTCGTCATTTTTAAAATCACATGTTAAGCCAAAATCAGAAGCAATTTCTGGCATAGTTGCATTTGTGTCATAGCCATTTTTTTTAAAAATCTGTAAATAGGTTGGAGAATCAAGATTTAGTTGTTCAAATTTTTCAACACTTAATCCAACATTGTTTGGGAATTTACTAGTAAAAATACTTCCTAAAGAAGGAATAGTAGTTGCTACAGTACTAATCGTTTGAGTAAATGATATGCCATTTTTTTGTAGATTATCTAAATTTGGAGTAATTGAGGTTTTAGAATCACCAAAGCATTTATCAGCTCTAAACGAATCAATTACAAAAAATAGTATATTTGGCTTCAACGTATTCATTTTTTTCTAAAAAATCAATTATAAAGTGTTCGAATATACATATTAAATCCACACGAAGAATTATTTTAATGCCAATAAAAAAAGAATGTTGCCTTTGTAAATTTAAAAATACTGAAATAATATCTGCAAAAGTAAGAGATTCAAAAAGACATAACGTAATAAAATGTAAAAAATGTAATCATATTCAGCTTTTTCCAATACCTAATGAAATAGAAGAAAAAAAATTTTATGATGAAAATCTTCAAGATAAAAATATAGAATTTTTTGGTGGATTAAAAGAAAACAGGATTAAGAGTGAAGATGATACATTTAGAAGAGTGAATTTTATGAAAAAAATAATTCCAAAAAAAGGAAGAATTTTAGAAATAGGTTCGGGTCATGGGTTTTTTCTAGAATCTATGGAAAAATTAGGATATAATATGACAGGTATTGAAATTTCAAAAGAAAAACGAAGATTTGCTAAAAAAATTTCTAAATCTAAAATTTTGAATGTTAATTTATTAACAGAAGATATAGAATTGAAAAAATTTGATGCAATAGTATTATTTCATGTTTTAGAACATTTACCAAATCCTAGCAAATTTCTAAAAAAGATTTCATCATTGTTAAATTTAAACGGAAAAATAATTTTAGAGGTTCCAAATTCAGATGATAAACAATTAATTTCAAACTTAGCATACAGGGAATTTTATTGGCAAAGAGCACATTTACATTATTTTAATCCTAAAAGTTTGAATTCAGTAATAAAAAAAGCGGGATTAACAACAAAAATAGTAGGAGTTCAAAGATACAGCATTGAAAATATGATTAATTGGAAATTAACAAATAAACCACAAATTAATAATCCAGCATTTACTTTAGAAGAACCATACAGAGAAATTGATGAATATTATAAAAAATCATTAGAAAAAATCTTGAAATGTGATACAATTATGGCTGTATGTAGTCAAAAAAAATAACTATTTAAAAAATTGAATAGTTTTCTCTAATGCTGTAACTTGAACATTTCTTTCATTTTCATCTTTTTGATTAGTAGTAAATAGCATCAAATCTTTTTGAAGAGACTCTGCAATAGGTACATCTCCATAACCTAGTTTAGAATTTTTAAAACAAGGTTCATTGTTGATTGTTTGGTGTGCTGAATATATCCCATCTCCATTATTTTCCATATACTTTTTTCTAAAATCATACCAAGAAACACCATAGTCTTTTCCAAGAAATCTTGCAGCAAAAGCCCAATATGTATTCCGAAAACCTTCCTGAGTTTTTTGTGGTAAAAATAAATTAGAATCTTTCATTACTTCAAAATATGCATGTCCCATAGATTCTCGCATATCAACAAAATAGTCAAGCCTTTCACATTGAGCTAAGCCTACTGCAGCACATAATTCTGGAAGTCGATAGTTATATGCAAACATATTATGTCGTTCATATTTAGGATCTTGAAATTGATCACGTGAAATTCTTACTTTGCCAGTTTTTGCTGTAATGTTTTTGAATCCCACACCACCAAATTGTCTCATAAATGTAGCTAATTGTTCATCATCAGTTGCAACAATTCCTCCATCTCCCGTTGAAAGATGTTTAGAGTTTTCAAAACTCCAACTTCCTACATGTCCTATGGTTCCAGCTTTTTGTCCTTTATCATTAGATGCGTAAAGACTTTCAGCACAATCTTCAAGAACAAAAAGATCATGTTCATTTGCAAGTTTCATTATCAATTCCATGTCACACATATTTCCATACATATGGACAGGCATTATTGCTTTAGTTTTTGATGTAATTTTTTTTTCAACATCTTTTGGATCTAATAGAAAAGTATCTTTCAAGACATCTGCAAAAACAGGAATAGCTTGACATTGCCAAACAGCAAAACCTGGCATTGCTACAGTTAAGGCCGGAATAATCACTTCGTCATTTGTGCCTACACCAAAAGATTTGAGTGCCATATGAAGCGTGGAAGTTCCAGAATTAGCAGAGATGGCAAATTTTTTATTGTGAAGTTCAGCAAATTTGTTCTCTAATCTTTCATTCATTGAGCCTGATTCAGATGCACCAAATCCACTGTTTAGTACATCATCTAGATATGTACGCTCATTTCCATTAAAACGCCAACCTTTATCACTCATTTTATACCCTCATTGAATTTTGCTTGATTCTCTAGAAAATCTTTTTGTCTATGAAAATTAATATTTAAAATTTCTTTATTTTTTAATAAAAATTTTATCACATTTGAACCATTTTCTAAAATATCAACATTCTCATATAATTTTCTAAAAAATTGTAGATCTTCTTCATAATCTAAGGTTAATCGAATATTTTCATTACATTCAATATCATTTAATTTTACAAATTCTGTTATCAGATTTGCTTTTTCTATGAATCGTGTTATTACATCTGTGTTTTCATTTTCATAGTTAACAATATCATACATTTTTTTTATACCATTTTTTTTAATAGCATATGTAAAAAATCCTGTAACAATATTTAAAGGATTTAAAATCATATCAACGTTAGAAATTTTTAATTGATTCAATGCTCTTCCTCCAATGTCATAATTATGACAGAGATCATCACCATCTAAAAGTAATGCATTTTCTATATTAAATTTTATAAAACAATCATACCATCTTTTAATTTTATTTAATAACGCACCACGGAAAAATCCTATTTCATGTTGTTTAGCTATAGATTCAAAAATATCATCAGTTTCAGAAGTTGATGTTGCTAAAATTACCGGAAAACCAGTTTGTTTTGCTCGTTCAATTACAATATCAATTGAACGCAGATTATTTTTAATATTCATTATAGATTTCCCTGGTAATCGAGATGATGTGTTTCTAACAGTTACAATTGCTGCATCAGTAAAGTTTGTCATGAAATTTCATATTATGTCTAACTTAATTTCCTTGTGTTTTTTTGTTAAATTTTAAAGGGTTCATGTATGATTTTTCATATTCAATATCATGATCAACCATCATTTTAACAAGTTCTCTAAAGCTTGTTTTTGGTTTCCAATTGAGCTCTTTTTGAGCTTTCGTTGAATTTCCAAGTAAATCCTCAATATCAGTAGGCCTCATTGCAGCTTGATCAATTTCAACAAAATCATGCCAATCTCCAAGGTCACAAAACTCTGTTGCTAATGAAAGGAACTCTTCTACAGAATGTGATTCTCCAGTAGATATGACATAATCATTAGGGTTTTTTTGTTGTAACATAAGCCACATTGCTTCAACATAATCTCCAGCAAAACCCCAATCTCTTTTTGCATTAATGTTTCCAAGTTTTAAGACATTGGTTTTCTTAAATTTTATTCTAGCTAAAGTAGATGTAATTTTTCTAGTAACAAATTCAAGACCACGTAAAGGAGATTCATGATTAAATAAAATTCCACAACAAGCAAAAATATTGTAAGCTTCTCGATAATGATTTGTAATATGATGACCAAAAACTTTTGCTGCACCATATGGACTTCGTGGTATGAATGGAGAGGCTTCATTTTTTTCACCAGGATAATTGCCATACATTTCACTTGAAGAAGCTTGGTAGAATTTTGCATCAGGTGCATTTTCTTTGATTGCTTCTAAAACACGAAGTACTCCTAAACCTGTTATATCTGCAGTTAAAATTGGTTGTTGAAATGATGCACCAACAAAAGATTGTGCAGCTAAATTGTATATTTCATCAGGTTCAGATTGACGAATGGCAGAAGTAATAGAACCATGATCAGAAAGATCAGCTTTTATCGTATTGATTTTTTCAAATGTTTGTAATTCTTCTAATCTTTCAAAACATTTGTGACTAGTTCTTCTAAAAGTTCCAAATACATTATACCCCTTATCCAACAAAAATTGAGAAAGATAAGCACCATCCTGTCCCGTAAGTCCAAAAATTAAAGCATTTTTCAATTTATCATCAATCCATTTTCTACTATTTCATCTAAAAATTTTTTAAAGCCAATTCCTCCATTTTCATGACCTTTCCAAACTTCAATAGCAAAACTCTTTTCTACGTGTTTATTAAGAATTGGTATTATTTCTTTAAAATTCATTGTGCCTTCACCGTACTGTAATCCTTCTCCATCTATACCATCAGCATCAGACAAGTGAAAATGATCTACAAAATCTTCAATATTTTTAATCTCATCTACTAAATTCAGCTCTTTTACATTACAGAAAAGTTGTGAATGACATAAATCATAACAAACCCTTAATCCAGTTTTTTTACAATAATTTATCATTTCATCAGTACTTAGAAATGCACTACAATTCCATCGTCCTCCAAAAAACCATGCATAAGGAGGCATATTTTCAAGCAAAAAATTAACTCCAGTTATATCTAATTTTTTAATTGTATCAGAAATTCCATCTTGCATACGTTGTTTTTCTTCTTCTACAGGTTCAGTTAATGAATAGCCACCAGGATGTACGACGATAGAAGGAGTACCGACAAAATGAGAATTTAAAGAAAGTGTTTTTTCAATTGCTTTTTGAATTAATTCTAAAGATTTCTCTTGAGAATGAATTTGATTGGTTTCTTTCAAATTAGTAATATCTAATAATTTCCTGTCAAAATATTCATAACAATGGACAATCAATTGTTGCGAATAATTTTTTTCAAGAGTTAAATTTAGATCGCTGTCAGAAAAATGAAATTCCAAAATTTTTGGTTCAAATTTTAGAATATCTTCCATATCTTGTTTTCTAACTTTCATTCCAAGAATCATAAGTCATCAGTTTGTATATAATCGCCTTTTTTTATTTGTCGCTTAGATTTTTTCCCCAATAGGTCATAATAGTATTGTGGAGAAAGACCTTTGGCAGGACCTTTAACATCAATATTTTCTTCTGAAAATTCTTCATTTTTTTGAATATCAGTTTTACATACTAATGATTTTCCTAAAACTTCACGTTGAAGAATTTCTCCACGTGTCATTCGTTTAATTGGTTTTCCTTTGGCTTTTTCTGAATCTCTGATGTATTTTACTAGTGTAGAAAATTCTTGAGGTTCTAATGATGCAGATTGATCAATGCCTTCCATCGTTCTATCCAAAGTGACATGTCTTTCAACTAAAACTGCACCTAAATTTGAGGCTGTAAGTGTTGGGATTATGTCAGGTTCATGTCCACTATATCCAATAGGGACTTGGAATTTTTCAGACAAAACTGGAATTAATTCTAAATTTAACAAATCAATAGGAGAAGGATATGTACTGTTACAATGTAATAAAATAAAATTTGCTTGTTGGTTTTTTAGAAACTCTACAGTTTTTTCAATTTCATTCATTTCAGACATTCCAGAAGAAATTATCATAGGTTTGTTTTTTGAACAAACATATTTCAATAAAGGAAAATTTGTCATATCAGCTGAAGCAATTTTATACGCAGGAACATTAAATTTTTCTAAAAAGTCAACACTTTCTGCATCCCAAGGTGTGCATAGAAATGTAATGTTTTTTTCTTTACAATATTCTATAATTTGTCTATATTCATCTTCACCAAATTCAACTTCTTTTAAAACACCAACTAAAATTTCAAAACCTTGACTTTCAAGGTTGGGATCATTCAAAAGTTCGTTTTTGTAAAGTTGATTTAAAAAACGTTTTTGAAATTTTACTGCATTTGCCCCAGCTGATACTGCAGCATCAATCAATTGTTTTGCTAAATCAAGTTTTCCGTTATGATTAATTCCAATTTCAGCAATAATATAACATGGTTCTTGATTACCAATTTTTTTATTCTCAATTTTGAAATCCATGTTAATTATTTCCAGTTTTCTTATTTTTAATTAATGAAAGAATTGCAGTTGCACCTCTTTCTGCAGATTTTCCATCAAATTTATAAAATAAATCATTCCGTTTTTTTATAAATTTTTCAGAAGGTGAAAGTATTGATTTAAAAAATGAATTAATAGTAGGGATTAAATTTTTTAAAGTTGAACAATACTGAATGTGACCAGAATCAATAGATTCTTCAACTAGTGGAAATCGAGATAAATTTACTCCATCATTAAGCAAGATCATTTTCATTTCACTAAAAGCAATTTCAGTATGAGCGGTAGAATAGCCATAAGATATCACCATATCAAAATTTGAGATAACACTCCATAAATTCTCTGATTGGTAAATAGTAGTTTTAATTTGTAATTCGTCAAGAAGTTTTTCATAATATACAAAACTTTCATTTACAGGATGAATTTTTAAGGAAAATGAGATATTTGATTCATTTTTTAATTTTAAAAATAAATCTCTGAGAAATGTATCACGTTGTTTTGATGTCCATATCCCATGTTCAAACAATGAATCAGTGATGATCAAAATTTTTATTTTGTTAGATTGTGAAATTTTTGTGGTTCTATTAAGAGAATTTTGATAAATTTTATCCATCAAAATACTTCCAATTACAAGTAGTTTATCTTTAGACAATCCAAGTTCGACAAGTATTGGAATTTGAGATTCTTGATGAATGAAATGTAAATTAAGTAATTTATTTCGTGGCAAAGATTTGTTAAAACTGTAGATATACAAGTCAGTAAAAAAATCTTTAAAAATTTTATGAAAAGAATAATGAATAGCACATTTGGTACGTATTGAAAATAATAATTTGTAGAGCATAAATTTTCCTCGTCTTAAAAATTTTTTTTGATCGGGACTATCAGTAGGAACTGTAGTTGAGAATATTCTTTTAGATAGATTATAACTACCAGGTAAAAGATATTGTGATGAATCAATTTTTGAAACACTAAATCCAACCATAGGAATATGTAAAAAATCTGCAGCAATACTTGCAGAATATTGTAAAACTTCTATACCGGAATTTAACAATATAACATCAGGCGTATGCTGTTTGATCAAATCTAACCCATTTTTGTATCTATGAATACTATGAATAGATTCATGATTAGTTTCAGATGACGTAGTATGATCAGGTTGACATACAACCCAAATTATATGAGTTGGAGTTTTTTTCCTAAGTTCTTCCAATAAGGCTTGTACATATGTAATTCTAGTAGAGTTGGAATCAGGAGAAATTGCTGAAAGTACCATAAATCTCATAATATACACAAAAATGAGGAAAACGACTATCTAAATATTGTTGTTAAAATCTAATACGTAATTTGTTTCTGTATCAAATCAGAATCTAGTGTAATTGTTTCCAAAATTTTAACAATTTTTTTGGAAGCAGTGCCGTTTCCATATATATTGGATTTTTTTAATTCAGATTTCTTTTTCTCTAGAGCTGTTTTGATTGCTTGGTAGATGTTATTTGTTGAAGTTGAGTTTACATTAATTATATTATCTCCACTTTCTCTATCTTGTTGACGAATTCCAATATTTACAACAGCAATATTGAAATAGCTACTCTCAATTATTCCACTACTAGAATTTCCTACTAATACTTTACAATTAGATAACATACCAAGATAGTCACTTCGTGGAATAGTAGAGAAAAATTTAAAAAAAGAATGAGTCTTTGAAAAAGATTTTAGAGATTTAAAAATTGATGAATTTCCTGCATCAGAATTTGGAGCAATTGCAATAGTGGTTTTTTTAAATCGAGCAATTGCGTCAAGAGTATTTTTAATTTGAATATTACTTAATGTTGTTTGAGTAGTTACTGGATGTTGTAATAATAAAATTTCTTTGCCAGAAAATTTTATTTTATATTTTTTTTCTAAATCTATTTTAGATGTAATTTTTTGTTGAGTTATTTCATCTATGCTAGGTGAACCAGTAAGAAAGACATTTTTTTTTATTTCACCCATAGATAAAATTCTATGTAAACTTGTTTTTGTTGCAGCAAAATGGATATTAGAAATTTTTGTAATTGCATGACGAGTATATTCGTCAATACCACCAAGAGTTTTATCTCCTCCGTGTATATGGGCATTAGGGATATTCATATGGTATGCTGCTAGAGCAGAAGCTAGAGATTCATCTCTATCACCTAAAATTAAATTAACATCAGGTTGTATTTTTTTAAAGATTTGTGCAAAACTGGTGACACCCTTCCCAAGAATTATAGCCATAGAATAATTTGAGTCATTTTTAGGAAGCATGTTAATTTTAGCACAAATAGGAAATTTATCACGTTTAATTTCAGATATTGTATTTCCGTGTTTTTTAGAAAGATGCATTCCTGTAACGATCAATTGTAATTCAAGATTTTTGCTATTAGTAATTGAATGTAAAAGTGGACGAAGGATTCCATATTCTGCTCTAGTTCCTGTAGTTACAGCAATTTTACGTATCATAATACTTCAAAATTATTAAATCATTTTAATTAAATGCTTGAGGTATAAATGACTATAATGGTGATATTTTTCCAGAATAGAAATCGTAATTAAAATACTAGTCTTAGAATAGAAAAGAAAATGAAAGAATGGGAAAAGCCTTCAATTAAACATGGAAAATTAACGAAATATAATTACATTGTTCAATATCCAAAAAATTTGAAATTAGGGAAAAATTTTGATATTGGCACATTTACTTACATTAACAGTGATGCAGGAGTAGAGATTCAAGATAATGTCCAAATAGGTTCGCATTGTTCTATTTATTCAAATTCTACAATAGATAAAAAACGTGGAAAAGTTATTTTAAAAAAGAATTGTAAAATAGGTACTCACAGTACAATTATGCCAAATGTTGTAATTGGAGAGAACTCAGTGGTTGCAGCATATTCGTTTGTTAACGTAAATGTTCCTAATAATGAAATATGGGCAGGAGTTCCAGCAAAATTAAAAAAAACGCTTAAAAAAATAGTGTAATTATTTTAACCGTAACCTACTTTAAATTTTGGACGCCAAATTCCATAAGAGTCTTGTTCAAATAATTCTGGATTATACCATTTATCCAGAATTTGTGAAAAAGATCGGATATCTAACCCTGTAAATTTACAAAAATTTTCAACAACATCTTGATCTAATTTTCCATCATTATTTTCAACTAAAGGAATCATTTCTTCACGAGTCTTAAATCCATATCTTATCCATCTAGATGCAGTATCCGTTGCACTCGCGTGTCCAAATTTTAAGTATTTTAAATGAATATTTAGCAAATAGGATAAAGAGTCAATTTGATCATAATTTTCTAAAAATCCTTCTCTTATGTGTTCATGCTCTAAGTGTTTAAATCCCCAACGTTTTGCAATTTCAAAATTATGAATTGAATTCCATGGAAGAAAATAGCTAAGATATATCGGCTCTAAACCGAATTTTTTACAATCTTCAATAGATGGTGGTCGTGTATAAGCTAAATCTTGTTTAGTCAATATACCATCATGAAACCAATCTTGAAGAGAATCTTGTACAACTCCATTGTATGGTTGTTGCATTGCTGATGGTGTATCTTCATTATTAATTCCACCATAAATATAATTGACATTTTCACCATAAACAAGTAATTTTATGCCCAATTGCATTGCCATTCTATATGGATATGCATAGATCAATGAATCAGTATACCATGAAGGTTGACCAAATTCTTCAAATGTTTTTTTTGACAGAATTCTTGTAACTCGTAAATTTGGTTGTAACTGTATGATATCACATCCAAACACATCAGAAATATTTTCAAGATTTTTTCTTCCAACATCTGTCCAATCTACATTTCCAACTGCCAATAGTACAGGATTCATTTTCATAATTTCTTTCATGTAATAGACTTGAAAATGTGAGTCTTTTCCGCCAGATACTGCAATTGCACAATCATAGCCGTCACCATTAATTCCTCTATATTTGTCACAAAGAACTTTCAACTCATCTGATCTTTTTTTCCAGTCAACAGATTTTTGTTTATCATGATTTAGACATGGGAAACATACACCATTCTGATCAAATTGAATGCCAGGTCTAGTATTTGGCATTAAACATTTCTGGCAATATTTCATAAAAGAACTATTTATTCATGTTTAATATGAATTTCTTTAAAATAGAAGGATTTGAAATGTTAAAAATAGTAAAATATGGAACATAAAAATTAAAGTCATGACATTTGTTGTCGCTGAAATTGGGATTAATTGGGATGGAGATTTAAAGTTAGCAAGAGAAATGATTTCTAAATCAAAACAACTTGGATGTGACGCAGTAAAATTTCAAGCATTTGATTTAGAGATAGTAAAAAATCATTTAGAAAAGGAAAGGTTGTTGAGATCATCTATTTCCCAAGAAAATATTCAAAAAATTGTAAATTTTGCCAAAGATGAAAAAATTGAATGGTTTTGTACACCAATGTACGAAGGAGCAGTTGATATGCTAGAACCATTTGTAAAACGATATAAAATTAGAGAATTTGACAGTAGGGAATTATTAAAAAATTATAATTCAAAAATATTCAAAAAAGTGTTAGAAACAAAAAAAGAGATTATCATTAGTGCAAATAAATCTCCAAAAAATAACAAATTATACAATAATAAAAATATCAAATGGTTATATTGTGTACCAAAATATCCTACAAAAATAACAGATTTAGATTTTTCAAAGATAAATGAATTTCAGGGGTATTCTAATCATTCAAATGAAATTCTTGTTCCAGTAGTAGCTGCATCTCTAGGATCAGAAATTATTGAAGTTCATATAACTTCAGATAAAAATAAAGACTTTATTGACAATAATGTGAGTTTTGATTACAAGGAATTAAAAG